>Ga0111538_10003335_pt1 | contig 22470 bp, 18 predicted proteins | sample SoiMethybrSBSTD1_FD_79669 | JGI IMG/M metagenome (GOLD analysis project Ga0111538, IMG submission 79669) | Bulk soil microbial communities from a Populus tree surrounding site in Tennessee, USA - Soil MetaG P. TD hybrid SBSTD1 (version 2)... | ecosystem: Environmental > Terrestrial > Soil >...
GAAAAACTGATGAGCGCGGGATTGCTCGACGCAATTTTCGCCACTGCCACAGTTGCCGCGGGCGTCGATTTTCCCGCACGCACCGTTGTGCTGACGGGCGCCGATGCACGAAGCGCCAGCGGTTGGCGTCCGTTATCAGCTTCGGAGTTGCAGCAGATGACCGGGCGTGCCGGCCGGCGTGGTCGCGACAATGTCGGTTTCGTGGTGGCTGCACCCGGAATACACCAGGATCCGGAACGCATCGCTCAGCTCTTGAAAGTCGCACCTGATCCGCTGGTGAGCCAGTTCCGTGCTACATATACGACTCTACTCAACCTGCTCGACGCGTATGGAAGTTTTGCTTCGGTACGTGAAATCGCCCAACGCAGCTTTGCCTACCGCGACTTTTCGCACCGGATCGCTCAGCTCGAAAGTAATCGCAACGAGAGCGAGCAAAAGATCCAAAACGCGTTGCAGGAAGCAGGCTGCGATATTCCGATTTCGGTTGTGCTCGGACTAGAAAGACTTCTCGGCGCGCGCGCTCGTTTACAGGAAGCAAAACCGCAGACACGTGCGGAAGTTTTTCATCGCTGGCTGAACGAGGTGGTGAAGCCGGGTCGCGTTGTTGGAATCGGTCGTTCGGGGCGAAGGCTGGTGATGGTGACCGAAAGCCGCGACGGCAACGTGCGTGGCTTTCGTGAAGATGGAAGCAGCGCAAGCTTTCCTCAGGAACGTATCGGCCGTGTTTATTCGCTTGTCTACCGGTTGAGAGAGGAAGACATCGAAAGGGCCTTTGACGACATTCGCGCCCGTGGTCCCGAACTCGTCTTGCCGGAACCCAGATTACGGGATGCCGACGCGGAAGAAACCGAAGCGTTGAAGATCGTCGACGATTCTATCGAGAATCTGCTGCCTCCGAGCGTCGACAAAAAGCAGTGTACCGACGTGATCTGGCAGTTACACACAACTGCCGAAGACTTCGAACGTGCCTCACGGCGGATCGAGGCGTTGCGCGAAGAGGTTTGGCAGCCGTTCGAACAACGCGCGAAAGTTCTCGCGATTTTTGGTTATCTCGACTACGAGAAGGAAAAAGTCACGGATCGCGGCCGCTGGCTGGCCGATCTGCACATCGATCGCCCGTTGCTCGTTGGCGAGGCTCTTGAAAACGGTCTCTTCAATTCACTGGAGCCAAAAGAGCTCTCCGGAATCATGGCGGCATTGACGGCCGACGAAGATCGCGATTACGGAGAGCTCGAGTTGGACGACGACGTCGTGACATCGCTCGCGCGTTTTGAAGAAATTGGTTTCAAAGTTTCTGCTGAAGAATGGAACCACGGTTTAGAGCCCGCGCCCGAGCTGAACTTCTCTGCCGCCGGAGCTGCGGTTCGTTGGGCCGGCGGCACGGACTGGTCGCAAATCGTCCGAGAAACTCGGGCTGAGGAAGGCGACCTGTTTCGAATGTTCTCAAGAACCGGTGAAGCACTTTTGCAGATTGCGGGACTTCGTCGCAGTCACCCGCAGGCCGCAGACATGGCTGCCAGTGTGGCTGAGATGGTTTTACGTGAGCCGATTCGGTAACATCCATCCACAGATTACACAGATTATTTTCATTCAGACCCGGAAAGGATTTCTATGTCAACTTCTTCTGCAGCCCAGCAACCATCACCGCAATTATTCTTCCAGACCATCAACGCGCATCAGCGCACTGAGGCGTTGAAAGCAGCGATCGAGCTCGAAGTGTTCACCGCCATCGGCGAAGGCAACACGACCCCAGCCGAGATCGCGAAACGATGTCAGGCGTCCGAAAAAGGGATACGCGTGCTCTGCGACTATCTGACGATCATGGAGATGCTTACGAAGCAGGACGGTCACTACTCGCTTACACTCGATTCTTCAGTGTTCCTTGATAAACGTTCTCCCGCATATCTCGGTGGCGCCACCGAGTTTCTTTGTTCGACGATGCTGACTGACGGGTTCAAGAACATCGCCGAAGCCGTGCGCCGAGGCGGCACCGCCATGGACAACGACGGCACAATTGGCCCGGACCATCCAGTGTGGGTGAAGTTCGCACGCGGCATGGCGCCGATGATGGCGATGCCCGCGCAGTTGATGGCAAAACTCGCAGACCCAAATGCCGATCGTAAACTGAAGATTCTCGACATTGCCGCCGGTCATGGTCTATTCGGCATCACCTTTGCTACCAACAACCAACAGGCTGAAATCACTGCGGTCGATTGGAAAGCAGTGCTCGAAGTCGCGAAGGAGAACGCGCAGAAGGCGGGCGTCGCCGGCAGATATCACACGATTGAAGGCAGCGCTTTTGAGGTCGAGTTCGGCAGCGGTTACGACCTCGTCCTGATAACCAATTTTCTGCATCACTTCGATCCGCCTACCTGCGAAACGTTGTTGCGGAAAGTTCATGCGGCGCTCGCCGACGGCGGACGGGCAGTGACGTTGGAGTTTGTGCCTAACGACGATCGCATCACGCCACCGGATTCAGCGGGCTTCAGCCTGGTGATGTTGGCCGGTACGCCGAGCGGCGACGCCTACACGTTTGCCGAGTTGGAACGCATGTTTGCCAACGCAGGGTTCTCGCGCAGCACCATGCACCAGCTCCCTCCCACGATTCAGCAAGTAGTCATCTCGGACAAGTAATTGTAGGGGCGGCACTCCGTGGCCGCCCCTTGCTGGACATCCAAGCTCTGGAGTTGGTTTTTGCCGCGCGAGAGGCGGTGATTCTCTCGACGGTCCTTTAATTCCACACAAGGGGCGGCCACGGAGTGCCGCCCCTACAAGGTGTCTATGCGTGTTCTCATACTTCTGCTTTGTTTAGCAATGATGTTTCAAACACAGCGGCCTACTTCTCCAGAAACGATCTACCTGCTCAAGCCCGCACACGTCTTTGACGGGGAGTCGGCGCAACTTCACGACAACTGGGTCGTGCTTGTGGGAGGCGAGAAGATCGAAGCTGTTGGGCCAGCGAGCAGCGTTAACGTTCCGGCAGGTGCGAAAGTGATCGACTTGCCGGGACTCACGTTGATGCCGGGACTGATCGAAGCACATTCCCACGTGTTGCTTCATCCGTACTCGGAAACCGTCTGGAACGATCAGGTAGCGAAAGAATCACTCAGTCTGCGCGTTGCCCGAGCCACTAATCACTTGCGCAACACGCTTCAGGCCGGATTCACAACCATTCGCGACCTGGGAACGGAAGGCGCCGGTTACGCTGATGTCGGACTCAAACAAGCAGTCGAACAAGGCATTATTCCCGGACCGCGAATGATCGTCGTGACACGCGCTATCGTCGCCACCGGCAGCTATGGACCAAAGGGTTACGCGTCGGAGTGGACCGTTCCGCAAGGCGGGGAAGAAGCGGACGGCGTCGATAGTCTGACTCGCGTCGTGCGCGATCAAATCGGACACGGCGCTGACTGGATCAAGATCTACGCCGACTATCGTTGGGGCAAATCAGGTGCAGCGCCGACTTTCTCGCTCGACGAGCTCAAGCTCGTAGTTGAGACAGCAAAGAGCGCGAACATCCCTGTGGCTGCACACGCGACGACCACCGAAGGAATGCGACGCGCGGCACTCGCCGGAGTGGAAACAATCGAGCACGGTGACGGCGGGACGCCGGAAGTGTTTCGTTTAATGAAAGAACGCGGGGTCGCACTTTGTCCGACACTCGCGATCGCTTCGGGTGCAAATATCGAGCGAAAGCGTGCGGCATTTCGCGCGGCCCTCGATGCGGGGGTAACGATTGCGAGTGGCAGCGACGTAGGCGTTTTTGCTCATGGCGACAATGCGCGCGAGTTGGAGGCGATGGTGAAGTTTGGTATGCCGCTGATTGATGTGCTGCGATCGGCGACTTCGGTGGACGCGAAAGTGCTGCACATGTCTGACAAGATTGGAGCGGTTAAGGCCGGCTTGCTCGCGGACGTGATCGCGGTTGAAGGCGATCCGACGAAGGATGTTGGCGCTCTGCGAAAAGTTAGATTTGTGATGAAGGGCGGCGTAGTGTATCGCGAGAAATAGGTCGTAGTTTCACTGAACCTGTTGGACAGGATTGACAGGGATGTTTCAGGATTGACATGTAAATCCTGTTTCCTATCCTGTTAATCCTGTCCAATGGCTTTATTTTGAACCAGTCGCGCCACCGTTGTTAGCAGCTCTTCAGTCCGGAAGGGTTTCCCCACGAAATCGCTAAATCCCGACTGCAATGCTTTAGCCCGGTCCCGGTCTGTGTGAGCAGTCACCGCCACACAGGGAATGTGCGCCGTGAGGGAATTGGCTTTCAAAGCCTTAAATACTTCCCAACCGTCCAGTTCCGGCATGGAAAGGTCCACCATTATCAAATCCGGCGGGTTCTCACACGCCAATTTCACGCACTCCTGGCCGTTTCTGGCCTCCCGCACGTTGTAATTTGCTCCCGCCAACAGCAATCGCAGCAGTTCGCGGTTGTCGTCGTAGTCCTCCGCGATAAGTATGGTAGGTCGCATATTTTAAAGTGGACGACTATCGGCCCGATCCGTTAGATTACCAGACGAGGCGGATTGGCGAAAGAATCCACCATTTGCACCCCGCGCGCCAGTCCCAAAAACGATTTCTTGACTAGCTGAATACCAGCCGTTCATAATCACCTCTGAGTTTCTTGCGGCCCCTGCGAGACTCTCCATTGCTGATAATCAACCTTGGGTTAGTAATCCCTACCTGAATACCTTGAGGTTCGTCAAAACAACAACACCACGACACGGAGGAGCGAGCTGTGGTCAACGGACAACTGGAAGATAGTTTGCGACGTGAGATCGAGAGTTATCTCGAAAGTCGCCTTAGTGCGGTAAGGCAAGAGATAAGCGCTCTGCAAAGCTTACTCAACGAGTCGCTTTCGACTTTCCTTGAGCGCCAGTCGGATGTGCAAATGGAGGGCAGCATGGTCGCCGCCATCCAGGAACATCTGCACGCTGCTCATGAGCGTGGCGTTGAGCTGGCAGCTTCTGAGTCTTCCCGTGCGAAGGCGTCTAGCGACATGGCCATCGTGAAGTCGGCCATCGGCGAGATAAACGAGCAGAAGTCGCAGGCTGACATCCTCAAGGCCCTCGTGAATCGCGCCTCTTCTTTCGCGCCTCGAGTTGCGTTTTTCGTCATTAAAGGCGAACAGGCTACTGGTTGGCGTGGTCGCGGTTTCGAAGGATCCGTCGGCGACGATGCGATTCAGCAAATTTCGTTTTCAGTGAACTCTGACACCGTGGTCGGCGGTGCCGCTAAAGGACTTGCGACGTGGAGTGGCGGACCAGGCTCGCACTCTGAAGATCATCTGGTTTTGAATCGACTCGGCGAGGAACAGCCGCAGCGAATCGTTGCCATACCTTTGAAAGCTCGTAGTCGCGCAGTCGCTGTTCTTTATGCCGATTCGGCCGGGCTTGATTCAGAATCGATCAATCTGGAAGCATTAGAAACCCTTGTCGCTGTGTCAGGCATGGCGGTTGAACTACTGTCTGCTTCTCGCGCCGGAGGTGCCGCTCCGAAGAAAGCCGTTGAGGAAGCGCCTGCGCCTGTTGAGGAACCACAGCCGTCGTACGAACCGGCGAGTGAATACAGCGAGGCTCCGGTTGCTGCTGCGGAACCTGAGCCCGAACCGGCGTTCTCGGGTGCGGAAACTATCGAGAGCTACCAACCTGAACCCGTGCACGCTGAGCCCTCCTCGTTTATCGAACCTGTTTCAGCCGACGAACCGACCGGTGTTTTTGAAGACTCTGCAGCGCCTGCAGAACAACCGGTTTCGATGGGCGAAGAGCCACCGGCATGGACGCCGGCTCCCGTGGAACCTGCGCCGTCGCCGCGCCGCCGTTATGGTCAGGATCAGGAACTGCCTGTGGAAGTCCACGGCGACGAAGAGCGGCGTTTACACAACGATGCTCGGAGGTTTGCGCGGTTGTTGATCTCTGAGATCAAGTTGTACAACGAGCAGAAGGTTGCTGAAGGACGCTCGGAACACGATCTTTACGATCGCTTGCGCGAATACATCGATCGCTCTCGCGAGATGTACGACAAGCGTGTCAAAGCGGAAGTCGCGGCTCGTTACGACTACTTCCACGGCGAATTGGTCAACACCCTTGCCGAGGGTGACGCTTCGAAACTCGGCTCGAATTATCCCGGCGCAACGGTCAACGCTTAAGCGCAAGGAAAACGCCGCAGGCGTTCGCTGACGCAGTTGAGCTCATAAACGCCGTAGGCGTTCGCTAACCCCAGCCCAGGGTTGGAGCGCAGCGACAACCCTGGGTGAGCGTAAAAGAAAACCACAAAACCCTGAAAGGGTTCGGCAACTGGCGAACCCTTTCAGGGTTTAGCGCTTCTTTTTTATTCGGATCCCAGGGTTCTCGTTGCACTCGAACCCTGGGCTGGGGTTAGCGAACGCCTTCGGCGTATGGGAAGAGTATTTTGACGATGCCCACACCACGCTTACTTTTTGTTTTCGTCGGCGTTACTTGAGTTGGCGAACGCCTTTGGCGTATGGAAAGAGTGTTTTGAAAGTGCCCAAACCACGTTTGCTTTTTGTTTTCGTCGGCGTTGCTGTGGTTGCAATTGCCTCGCTTCCATTCCTGCTGAGCGCGAGTTGCCTCTCGCGGTCGCAAACTCCCGGAGAACAAAAAGCTCTCGATACCCTGCGCACGATGACGCGCAACGATGTGTTGCCGTCTGAGGATGTCGTCGCAGGTATCGAGAATCAGTTTCCCCGCAGCAAAGCCGCGGCGCTCGCGCGCATGCTTCGCGCGCGAATCAAACTGAAAGCCGGAGACGCCGCCGGAGCAGCGACGCTGCTCGATACCAGACTGATCGGCGAACAAACCTCGCTAGCTGACTACGCCTTGTGGATGCGCGCAGGTGCACTCGAGCAAGCCGGAAAACTTCCGCAAGCACGCGCTATTTACCAGGAAATAGTGCAGTCACATCCGACTTCCTTGCGCGCGCGTGAGGCGGCGCTCCGAGTCGCGGACTTGATGACGAAGAGTGGTGAGCCGTCAGCAGTTCCGCTCCTTCTCAAAGATCTGGCACTCGCCAACGATGCCGCTGCTCTGCTTGCAACGGCTAAAGCTTACGAGCAGTCGTCTGATCAAAATCGAGCTCTCGCCGCATATCGTCGACTCTATTTCTTCGCACCCGAATCGGCCGAAAGCGCCGACGCCGCGCCAGCAATCACGAGACTCGGCTCAACCACGGCTCCGGCCTCAACGGAAGAAGCAATCACCCGTGCTGATCGCCTGTACACGTCGAAGAAATTTGCGGACGCGTTGACGGCGTACGCCGACGCGTTTGCAAAGTTTCCCGCCACTGCAACCAACGAGAATCAACTACGACGTGGCATCGCCGCTTACAGCGCGAGAAAGACTCCCGACGCGGTCGCAGCGTTGAGTGCGATTCCCAGCTCCTCCGGCGAGACTCGGGCTGAGGCAATGTTCTATCTCGCGCAAACTTACGCCCGCGCAAAGCAGTGGGAACAGGCACGTGCAACTGCGGAAGAAATGCGCAAGGCGTTTCCGAACAGCAACTTCACTCCGCGCGCCTTCGTGGCCCTCGCCCAGATCGCGGCGGATTCGAAGAACGATACCGACGCGACTTACTTCCGCCGTGCCGCAGTTAACAGTTTCGGCAGCTCGATCGAAGTGGCCCAGGCGCAGTTTGACCTTGCATGGGACGCACACGAAGCCAGGAACTTTTCCGAATCCTCGCGAATGCTCACGGAGCATCTCGCCTATTACGCCGACAAGAACACTGACAATCGCGGGCGTGCAGGCTACTGGGCCGGACGCGACTCGGAAAGAGCCGGCAAGCTCGCTGAAGCAAGAACGCTGTACGAAGCGATGCAGGCACGTTACGACGCAAACTGGTACGGCTATTTGGCGAAGCAGCGATTGGACGTCATCAGGAAAACGACTCCCGCAAAATCGTTTCCCGCTGATTCGATCGTCGCGCGTGCCGTTGAGAATCTAAAGACCGTCACAGTTGCAGAAGAAACTGCCGGTCCCGAAGAAGACGCACGTATGGTGAAGGCCGATCAACTGTCGAACATCGGACTCGACGACTGGGCGCTGAAGGAACTCGCAAAAGCAGGAGAAAAAGCCGGAGATAGTCCGAAAGTCAATCTCGCGATCGCGAAGATTTATCGCTCTGACGACGACAATGTTCGCGCACTAAACACCCTCCGACGCAGCTTTCCGGATTATTCGCAGATGAAGCCGGAAGAGATGACCCGCGAGCAGTGGGACGTGTTCTACCCGTTGAACTACTGGGACATCATCGTGCAGGAGTCGAAAGCACGGGGGCTCGATCCGTATCAGGTTGCCGGGCTGATTCGTCAGGAAACAGTCTTCATAACGCGCGCGCGCTCAGGGGCGGCCGCTTATGGGTTGATGCAGGTGTTGGTGCCGACTGGCAGACTGACGGCACGGAAGTACGGCGTTAGTCGTGAGATCACTGCCGAGTCGCTTTACGAGCCGCGTTTGAATATTCAACTGGGAACTGCGTACCTGCGCGACCAGATCGATAAGTTTGGACGCATAGAGTATGTCGCAGCCGCGTACAATGCCGGTCCAAACCGCGCCGTGCAATGGAAAGCGTCGTTGCCGTTTGAGATTGATGAGTGGGCCGAAGCCGTTCCGTTCAAGGAAACGCGCGGCTACGTTCAGGGTGTGGTGCGAAACCGATTACAATACCTTCGCCTTTATGACGACAAAGGAAACTTCCGGCCGGAAGTAGGTTCACGCGCTGTTACAGACGCGGATCCAAGCGTCCGCAAACGGCGGGTGCGTGGTGGGGGTGAGGAATAACGCGGATATAGAAAGCGATTTACAGGGATGAGGTTGGTAGTTCTTGCGGTCCTGCTGTTTTCCGTTGCGCCCTCTATTCACGCGCAAACTGCCTTAACGATCACCACTGAACCAAACGCAATCGTCTGGATTGACGAGATCCGCCGCGGGACGACTGATGCCTCCGGGAAGATCTCGATCGGAAAGATTTCTGCGGGTCGCCACTCCGTACGAGTGCGGGCCAGCGGCTTCAAAGAGACGGTCACGCCGTTGCTTCCCGGACGCCGTGCGCTTGACGTGAAACTCGTGCGCACGACCGATCAGGCCGAACTACTGTTCCAGGAGGCAGAAACGGCTCGCGAGAAAGCTCGCGATGATCCGTCGTTGCAAAAAGCAGCAGATCTTTATCGCGAGGCAATAAAAGCGCGGCCGGCTTTTCCAGCGGCGCAAGTTGGGCTCGCGCGCGTGCTGATGGATCTCAACGAGTTCAAAGACGCGCATGCGGCGATAGACGCTGCACGTCGAACCAGACCTGCGTACGCCGAAGCTTCGGCCGTTGAAGGGCGCCTATATCGCGAAGAGGCGTTCGGTGACGATGCGATCCGTTCGTTTCGACGGGCAATCAGGGAAGGTGGCGGCGTTCAGCCAGAGGCATACGTCGGCATCGCGCGCGTTTACGAGGACAAGGGTCAGTTTGCCGAAGCGATTGTTGAATTCAAGAAGGCGCTGGCCCAGCTTTCGGACAGCGAGCCGGTTATCTATCAAATGATCGGCGCCGCTTATGAAAAGATGGAGAAGCCGAAAGAAGCGGTCGCAGCTTACGAAAAGTATCTTCAGCTAGCGCCCAACGGCAGCTACGCCGCCGCGATTCGATCGATCCTCGAGCAGTTGAAACGCGAAGCCGCAGGCGAACAGATCATTCCTTAAAATTGCTTCCCTAGCCACCGGAGTGATTAAATGCTCTTGATTCGTTGTAGGGGCGGCACTCCGTGGCCGCCCCTTGCTTGGAACAGAGCTTTCCAGAAATAGCAATGACCCACGAGGGGCGGCCACGGAGTGCCGCCCCTACAAATGAATAACCATGACAACGCCCTCAATCTCTAAGAGTCGCCATGTGTCGCGGAAGGCGAGCTCGTTTACCGAGTCAGTGATTCGCGAGATGACTCGCGAGGCTCTGAAGTTCGGAGCCGTTAACCTCTCGCAAGGCTTTCCGGATTTTTCCGCGCCCGCCGATATCAAGCAGCGGGCGATGGAAGCAATCAACCAGGACATCAATCAATACGCAATCACGTGGGGTGCCAGGAATTTTCGCGACGCGATCGCCGCCAAGACGCATTCTTACCTCGGAATTCAGATCGATCCCGAAACAGAGATCACCGTCACTTGCGGCTCAACTGAAGGCATGATCGCCTCGATGATGGCGACTGTCGATCCCGGCGAGGAAGTTATCGTCTTCGAACCGTTTTACGAAAACTACGCCCCCGACGCGATCCTTTCCGATGCAAGCCCCGTTTACGTGCCGCTGCGAGCGCCCGATTGGAACTTCGATCGCGATGAGCTACGCGCCGCCTTCAACAAGAAAACCAAAGCCATCATCGTCTGCAATCCCAACAATCCGACGGGAAAAGTTTTCACTCGCGATGAGATGGAGTTCATCGCCGGACTGTGTCAGGAGTTTGACGCCCTCTGCTTCACTGACGAGATCTACGAACACATTCTTTATCCCCGAGACGGCGCTGACATCAAACACATTTCGATGGCCCAACTCGACGGCATGCGAGATCGAACCGTCGTTGTGAATTCGATGTCCAAAACCTACTCGGTGACTGGATGGCGTGTTGGTTATTGCATTGCCCCGCCTGAGATCACGAACGGTATACGCAAAGTCCATGACTTTCTGACTGTGGGAGCCGCGGCGCCGCTTCAGGCTGCGGGCGCGTACGCCCTCTCGCTGCCGCAGGAGTATTACGACACCTTGCAGAGGGAATACCAGGCGCGTCGGGATTTGCTGTTGCCGGTGCTGGAGCAGTCGGGGTTCAAGGCTTTTGTGCCCGATGGCGCTTACTACATCATGACCGACATCTCCGCGTTTGGATTTTCAAATGACGTCGAATTTACGCGGCATTTGATTCGCGAGGTTGGGGTCGCCTGTGTTCCCGGATCGAGCTTCTACAGCAACGCGGCGACCGGCTCACAGCAGGTGCGGTTCTGTTTCTGTAAGAAAGACGAAACGCTGCACGCGGCGGCTGAAAGATTGTCGAAACTGAAATAGGTCCTATAGGACCTATAGGACTTTATTCACATGAAACTGTTTGTACTCGTCTGCCTTCTTCTCCTGTTTACCTCCGTCGCCGTTGGCCAGCAGATGGCCGATCCTGAGTTCAACACCTCGGTCGACAACCCTGCCTACAAGAAAGGCGGCCCGCGGGTGATGTTTGACGAAGCGCATCACAACTTTCACACTACTGAAGGTCGCTACAAGCCATTCGTCGACCTGATGATGAACGACGGTTATCAAGTGATTCGCAATCGCCAGTCGTTCAGCAAACAACGACTCGACAGCTACAAGGTCCTCGTCATTGCCAATGCGCTCGGCGCCGAAGAAGACGACGATGCGGGTGCTGATTCGTCGGCCTTCAACGACGACGAGATCACAGCCGTTCACGATTGGGTGAAGGATGGCGGTGCGCTATTACTAATCGCCGATCACGCGCCATTCGGTGGCGCGGCTGCCGCACTCGCGAACAAGTTCGGCGTCGATATGAGCAAGGGTTACACGTTCGATCCGGCAAACTGCGCAACTGGCCTACCCACCCAACTGATCTTCTCGCGTGAAAACAAGCTGCTGGGCAGCCATCCGATCACCGAAGGTCGGAACGAAAAAGAGCGGGTCAATACTGTAAGGAGTTTTACGGGTCAATCGCTGAAGGGTCCTGAAGGCAGTGCGGGGATCCTCAATCTCGCAAGTACGGCTTTTGACCGCACGACATTCGCAGCGGAAACGAACGTTTCAGCCGCAGGACGAACTCAGGCTGTCGCGTTTAAATTCGGCAAGGGTCGTGTGGTGGTCCAGGGCGAAGCGGCGATGCTGTCCGCACAGATCTCCGGTGCTGATAAGCATCCGATGGGCATGAACGTTCCCGGCAACGACAACCGACAGTACGCGCTCAATTTGATGCACTGGTTATCCGGGATACTGAAGTAGTGTGGGATAAGAAACGGCAGTGGATATGGATTATCGGCGGGGTTCTGATGGGAACTTACGTCGCTTTCTCGAATTCATTTACTGACGATGACGGAACTTTCTCGCTCAGTTTCTTCATCTTCATGGAGTGTTTGATTCTGGCGATTATGGCGGGACTTTTTTACTTTTACTCGCGGCGCTGATCCATCCACAGATTACACTGATAAAATCTGCGAAATCTGTGGATTAGTTTGGCTGCTGCATCGACTTCGCTCTTATCGTTATCCCCTGATTCCCCAAAACCAATAAACTCCGCTTTTGCCCGAATGGCGCGCTCGATGGGACGTACGAAAGCACGTACCGGTTCTGTCGCAGCTCATCGCAGATCGCTTTTGCCGCCACGGACGGTTCGTCTATTGAAAAAATCTGCCCGCCGGTTCCTTCAGCCAGTTTGTCGATAACGACTTTCGGCTTCGGCACATCGCGCCGTATCGCACCTCGTGTGCGGTCTACTGCCTGCACCGCATAGACCATGATGTTCTCTTGCTGTAGCTCAGCCAACGTCTGTTCAAACGTCGCCTTGCTTCCTCGATCGAGCCCGTCGCTGATTACAACGATGATGCGCTTCTGGTTCTGCAGCGGTCTCAGTGCTTCCTCGACCACCGCGCGAATCGCATCAAACAGATGCGGCTGGCCCTTCTTCCGAAACAGTTTCAACTTAGACTGCATCGCCTTGGCGTCGTCGGTCCAATCAGATACGATCTCCGCCTGCTCGTCGTAGCCGACGATCAATAATTTGTCGCCTTCGAAAATCTCATAAGCAAACTCCAGCGCCGCCTGTTCCAGCTTATCCACGTCGGCACGAATCGTTAAAGAATTATCGACGAGAAGCACAATGCGCGCGGGCGACGGATCGGGAGTGAAGTTTCGAATAGCCTGTTCGACGCCGTTGTCGTAGACCGAAACTTCTTTGCTGGTGATCGGATTGGTCTTGTTGTCGTCGCGCCGGGCCACCACGCTGACCATCACGCCGCCCGAAGCATTGGCGTTCGGACGATAACCAGACTGGCCCAACATTAAGACCGGCACACATAGGACCACCAAAATCACAAAAGATTTCAGAAAAACATTCGTGTGTCCTGTGTGCATCGTTGTGGCCTACTTTCGTGGCACCTACGCTTTAGAGGACGAAGGCTTGTCGGAAGTCTTCTTCGCAGGGGAACTGTCTTTGGTCTTCTTCTCGGACTTATCAGACTTTGAATCGCTTACCGACTCGGATTCTGACTTCTCGCTTTTAGTTGTCTTGGCGGCGTAATCAGTCACATACCAGCCGGAACCTTTGAACTGGATAGCCGGCGCCGAAATCTGCCGCTCCAGCTTCCCGCCGCATTTGCGGCACTTGGTAAGCGGCTTGTCGTTCACCTTTTGAAAGGCCTCGACGTGCGCCTTGCATTTTTTACATTCGTACTCGTAAATCGGCATGAGGGGATTATAACAATCATGTTAATCCTGTACATCCTGAAACCCTGTCTCCTGCTTAGCCCAGGCAAACATTTCGACAGGATTCCATGATTTACAGAATTGACGTGATTCTTTGCATGTTGCCGCAGGCTTCGTCTATCCTCTTGCCATACGATGTCTAATACTGCTCAATCTCTTTCTTTAGAACAAAAGATCAAAATGCACGAGGCGCGGGAGGGGATTATCAATCGCCTCGCGATGACTCTGCCTCACGCCATCAATCTCGACCGCTTCCTCAACGTAATCGTCTCGGAACTCGGCCGTATGATGAACGTCGACCGCTGCGACGTAATCCAGTTGAAATCCGCCAGCGAGCTGCGCATCAGCCACGAGTGGCGGGCATCGAACGACGTGCCTTCGAGTCTGGGCACCGTTATTCCACTCGACCTAAACCAACTCTCAACGCAAGTCGACCTGAAAAAGCCGATCCGTTTGAACGACGTCTCGGCCTCGGGCCTGGACCAGAAAGTCCGGTATCTCGCGGCGAGCCTCGGAACGCGTTCGCTTCTCGTCGTGCCGGTGACACTCGGCGACAATGTTCTCGGGCTGGTTGGTCTACACACGACGCGCACACCGCGCGAGTGGCTCGACGATGAAGTCTCATTTCTCCAGGCAATCGCCGGACAGATCGCAATCGGTTATCAGTACACGCAACTCTACACCGACAAGGAACGGGAAGCCGAAACGAAGCGCGCCCTGCTTTCTATCGCGAACGCTTTGAATGCGCGCTCCGATTTTGGCGAGGTTTCCTCGCTCGTGCTCGAGCGCGCGATTGCGCTCATGAATGCGGATTATTCCGCGCTTGGCGTCCTCGATCCGAATGGCAGCCGGTTGAGTCTCGCGGCGTTCAAAGCAGCGCCCGAGGCCGCGGTCGACTCTGTTCACGGATTGTTCCAGGAACACGGGCAGTCCATCGATTTGACGGCGTTTCCCGCGATGATCGAAGTGCTCGCGCAGGGAAAAACGCTGCGACTGCTGGAAACTGATCTGCCGTTCACATGGCGCCTTGCATTTAATGCGGTGCTTCATGGTCGCGCGGCACTCGTTGCACCGGTCAGAGTGGGCGGACATACGTTTGGGTTACTCGGACTCGTCTGGAGCCAGGCCCGAGAAGGGTTTGACGATCACGACGTGGCGCTCGTCGAAGGCATAGCCGACCAGATCGGAACCGCACTTGAACGCGATCAGTTGTCGGCGGAGATCATGCACCTGCGTAGCGCGCTGCACGAGCGCTACGGCGAAGAACGAATCATCGGTCAAACGGCCGCGATTCGACGCGCGATCGAGCTGGCGTTGAGCGTGGCCGACACGCAAACAACTGTTTTGATCGAGGGCGAATCGGGAACTGGTAAAGAGCTGCTCGCGAACCTGATTCACTTCAACTCCGGTCGCGAAGATCAGCCTTACGTCAAACTAAACTGTGGCGCGATTCCTGAGACGCTTCTCGAGTCGGAGCTGTTTGGTCACGAGAAGGGTGCATTCACGGATGCGCGAGCGCTGCGTCGCGGACGTTTCGAAGAAGCGAATGGCGGCACGCTGTTTCTGGACGAAGTCGGTGAGATGAGCCCGTCGGCGCAGGTCAAGCTGCTGCGTGTTTTGCAGGATGGAGAACTGACGCGTGTTGGCGGCAGTGAAGTGATCAAGACGGACGTGCGGGTTGTGGCTGCATCAAATGTAGATCTGAAGCGTGCGGTTGACCTCGGGACGTTCCGGCAGGATCTCTTCTACAGGCTTTCCGTGTTTCCGATTAAGCTGCCACCTTTGCGCGAGCGGCCCGAGGACATTCATCCCCTCGTCATCCACTTCCTGGAGCACTACAAACAAAAGACCGGTCGCTTCATTTCGGGGATCTCCAAAGATGCTTTGCAGGCGCTGATCACTTACGACTGGCCCGGCAATGTGCGCGAGCTCGAGAATGCGATCGAACGCGCAGTCATTATTGCCTCCGGAAGAGGAATCGAGCTGGAAGACCTGCCCGAAGCCATCAGCAAGATCGCGCTCGAAGACAGCGACCGAATCAAGGTGGAACGTGCCAAGGCCGCCAGCGAGGGGCGCACGACCACTTTCGCGATCACTGTGCCCTCGTCGATGGAAGAGATTGAACGCCAGGCCATCGAAGCGACTCTCGACTACACCGAAGGCGATAAATCCCACGCTGCCCGCGCCCTTGGCATCGGCCGCAAGACGCTTTACCGCAAGCTGGACCAATACAACGGCAAGAATTAGCCACAGATTACACGGGTAAGCCGTCTTCGCCGGTGCAGATCCGCGGCTAATGTATGCTATAGTCCCAGCCTGTAAAATCACGGAAAAGTTCTTAAAAGAAAGGACCCCAGACAATGGGAGACGAAAGTATTTCGAACAAATTGACGTACCTGCTCATCGGCGGCGGAATAGGAGCAGTCCTCGCGCTGCTTTTTGCGCCCAAATCGGGACAGGAACTGCGCGGCGACATCGCTGATGCAACCCGCAAAGGTATCGATCGTTCTCGTGAGGCGGCACAGCAATTGGGCGATCGCGCCGGCGAGTACTACGAGGCGACCCGCAATCGCGCGTCTGAACTCTATTCTCAAGCTTCTGAAAGAGTGTCTGAGGCGGCCCAAAACGCGCGTGACGTGGCAGCCCGTCAGACCGGAACACTGACAGCCGCAATCGACGCGGGCAAGAAGGCTTATCAGGAAGAGAAACGTAAGACCGAGTTGTCAGGCCGTATTGAGGCGGCTCCGAACTACGGCAACGAGTCGTCGAACTAATCGCAGATGAATCTTCCAGCGCTGCTACAAATGAGCACCCACGATCCGATGTTCTGGATCATGGTGATTATTGCTGCCTCGTTTATCCTGATTGCCGTCGCGATGATCGCGATCGCAGTTTATGTAAGCCGGGCGGTCAAAACAGTTAACCGTTTGGAAGAGAAGCTGGATCCGCTGATTGGAAAGGCGAATGAGATCAGTGAGCAGGGCAAGTTGATTGCCGTGCAGGGAAAGCTGATTGCGGAACAGTTCACGGCGGTTTCCAGTCACATTGCCACGGCGACTCAGCATGTTTCCGAGTCGCTGGCGATGGTTAAGAGTGAAGTCAGTGAACTGAAAGCGCTGGTAAGCGAAACGGCGGTCGAGGCTCGCGATAAAGTAGAGCTGGTCAGCAATACCATCGACCGCACGCACAGGCAGGTGGCTTTGACGACCGATTTCGTCCAATCGAAGGTGATAGAGCCGGCCCGCGAGCTGGCCGCGATTATGGCGGGCTTCCGCCGCGGCCTCGAGGTACTCGTGGCGCCGATGCCGAAGCCCATTAATCAAACTTACGCAGAGGATGAGATGTTTATCGGGTGATTCAAATCACAAAGCCGATTCAACCGGACCCGAACCATCGCATCTGCCGAGGGTTCGGGTCATTTATTTAGACAGGATGGACAGGATTTTTCAGGATTCACAAGATACATCCTGTTTATCCTGATCAAATCCTGTAAATCATGTCTACGTTCGATCTCGGATTAATGCTCTGTTAGTATTTACAACTTACGCTTATGTCTACTGAAACCCCTTTAGATCTCAAGAAAACCATCAACTTGCCGAAGACCGCTTTTGCCCAGAAAGCCAACCTCGCGCAAAGCGAACCGGCGCGCCTCGAAAAATGGAACGAACTCGATCTTTACCGCCTGATCCGCCGCGCCGGCGAAGGGCGTGAGAAGTTCATTCTTCACGATGGCCCGCCATATGCGAATGCCGACATTCATCTCGGCACCGCGATGAACAAGATTCTCAAGGACTTCATCGTCAAATCACGCGCGATGATGGGCTACGACGCGCCCTACGTTCCGGGCTACGACTGCCACGGTCTGCCAATCGAAACACACGTCGAGAAAGCCCTCGAGAAAAAAGGCAAGAAGAAAGCCGATCTGAATGTTGAGACTTTTCGCCGGATCTGCCGCGAGCACGCAGAGAACGCGTTGAAGAGCCAAACACGTGACTTCAAACGACTCGGCATACTCGGCGAGTGGGACAATCCATATCTCACTATGTCGAACCACTACGAGGCTGAAACGGCGCGGATGTTTGCGCGCTTTGTCGAGCGTGGCTGGGTTTACAAAGGCGCGCGGCCTGTTTACTGGTGCATCAAGGACCAGACTGCCCTCGCGGAAGCTGAAGTTGAATATCATCAACACACGAGTCCTTCGGTCTACGTAAAGTTTCCGCTGAAAAGCGATCCGGCGCTCATCGATCCGGCACTCGCTGGTCGCAAGGTGTTTGTAGTCATCTGGACCACGACGCCATGGACGTTACCGGCGAACCTCGGAATCGCAGTGCATCCTGATTACGAATACTCGGCGTTCGAGTATGGCGACGACGTTTTCATCGTCGCCAGCGATCTGGTCGAATCAGTTGCCGCAAAGTGCGATCTTGGTCCATCGCCGAAAGTCATTGCTCGCTTTCAGGGTTCGAAACTCGACCGGCTCGAATGTGGTCACGCGTGGCTCGATCGTCCATCGCTCTTGATGGTCGGCGAACACGTTACGCTCGGCGGTGAAGCAGATGCCGAAACCGAGCTCGACGTCAGCGAAGCTCAAAAGAAGTCTGACAGCAAAGCCGGAACCGGATGCGTGCACACGGCGCCGGGTCATGGTCACGACGACTTCGTAATCGGTAAGAAGTATGGTTTGGAGATCTACTGCCCGGTCGACAATGCCGGACGGTTCACGCCTGAGGTCGAGCACTTCGCAGGCCAGCGCGTGTTTGATGCAAACGATCCGATCGTTGATTTCATGCGCGAACGAGGCGTACTGCTGTTCAGTGAAAAGTACGAGCATCGCTATCCGCACTGCTGGCGCTGCAAGAACCCCGTGATCTTTCGCGCGACGCCGCAGTGGTTCATCGCAATGGACCAGGTTCACGCCGACCTCGTCGAGAAAGATGAAGACGGCCGTGACCGGACCAACTTCACCGACAACCTTCCGGAAACGCCGTCGACGTCGCTGCGCGGAGGAGCACTCGCGGAAATCGAGCGCGTGAAGTGGATTCCGGGATGGGGCGTCGATCGCATGCGCAACATGCTGAAGGGAAGACCTGACTGGTGTGTCTCGCGCCAGCGCGTCTGGGGCGTGAACATTCCGGTCTTTTACTGCGCCCGCTGCAATGAAGCGGTTTCGGAGCCGGCCGTAATAAACCATGTGGCTGACATCTTTGAGCGTGAGTCAGGCGATGCGTGGTACACGCACAGCGCTGAAGAGTTGTTGCCTGAGGGTTACACCTGCAAATGCGGTACGCGAGAGTTCACTAAAGAGAGTGACATTCTCGACGTGTGGTTCGACAGTGGTACGTCGTCGATCGCCGTACTGGAGAACCGTGAAGAGCTACGCTGGCCTGCGGATGTTTACATCGAAGGCGGCGATCAGTTTCGCGGTTGGTTCAACTCTTCGTTGATGATCGGAATTGCCGCTCACAATCGCGCGCCGTACAAGACCGTGATCACACACGGCTGGACGCTCGACGCGCAGGGCCGAGCGATGCATAAGTCGGCTGGTAATGCGATCGAGCCCGACAAGGTCATCAAGCAATCGGGCGCCGAGACGATTCGTTTGTGGTGTGCATCGTCCAACTATTTCGACGACATGCGCGGGTCTGACGAGATCCTCCAGCGCGTGACTGATGGCTACCGCAAGCTGCGCAACACGGCGCGCTTCGCACTCGGAAATCTTTCCGGATTCGAACCGGCGCGCGACACTGTGCCGTTCGAGGAGATGGAAGAGATCGATCGTTGGGCACTCGCCGAGCTAAACCGCGTCACAACGGAAGTGCTCGCGGCGTATGAGGCTTTCGAGTTTCACAACGTCTATCGCGCGCTGTTTAACTTCTCGACAGTGACCTTGTCGGCACGCTATTTCGACATCATCAAGGATCGGCTTTACACGTTTGCACCGCGTAACAAAGCACGCCGCTCGGCGCAAACTGCGTTGCTCAAGATTGGCGATGCGCTCGCCCGCATGCTGGCGCCGATACTCGTGTTTACCGCAGACGAGATCTGGGAAAATCTCCCGAATCGAGAGGAACCGTCAATCCATCTCGCCCTTCTGCCAAAGGCTGATACGCAGAGTCACGACGAGCTTTTAGCGGAGTGGGAACGGCTATACGCGATTCGTGACGATGTGTTGCGCGCGCTTGAGGAAGCGAGAGTCGCAAAGCAGATCGGGAGTTCACTACAGGCGAAGCTGACGCTCCAGGCTTCGGGAAGTGCGCTGGAGTTGTTGCAGAAGCATCAGAACGATTTGCGCTACCTGTTCATCGTTTCGCAGGTGGAGCTTGGGAACTCGGGTGAAGGCAAAGGCGTTTCGATAACGATCTCAAACGCAGACGGTGAGAAGTGTGAGCGCTGCTGGAATTACTCAACGCGCGTGGGTGAATCGGAGGTTTATCCCACCGTTTGCGAGCGCTGCGTCGCGGCGCTGAAGGAGATTGAGGCCACGGATTAACACGGATAGCAATCCGGATTTCTTTCCGCGTTAATCCGTGTTCCAAACAATCGTGGAAACCAGACTCGAAAAGGCACCCGATATTCGCACGCGTTTCGCGTGGCGCGCCGGCTATCTATTGGCCGCCTTCGGCATCTACATGGCCGATCAGGCCTCGAAAGCCTGGGCCGTCAAAATGCTGCGTTTCGGCGAAGAGCGCGTGGTGGTTCCGGGGTTCTTTCAGTTCATCTACACCGAAAACCCGGGCATCGCGTTCGGGCAATTACAGGAGGGCGGTTCGTTTGGTCGCTGGTTCTTCGTCATCCTCGCCATACTGGCTGCCATCGCGGTCTTTTATTACTTCATGCGCACGCCGCGCAACGACGATCGAGTGCTCGGCGCCTGTGCGCTGCTGATGGCCGGTATTGCGGGCAACCTTACGGACCGTGCCCGCCTCGGTTATGTAGTCGACTTCATCGTTTTGCACGCCGGCGATTATCATTGGCCTACATTCAACATCGCGGATGCGAGCATCACGGTCGGAGCACTACTATTGGCTTTTGATTTGATTTTCAGCCATAGATCTTCGCGGATGAAGACAGATGTATCCTGAGATTTTTCATATCGGCAGTTTCCCCATTAATACTTACGGCATTTTTCTCGCCGTCGCGTTTCTCTGTGCGATTCTGATCGCAGTCAGGCTCGCGAAGCGCGATGGTTTGCCGTACGAGAAAATCTACGACCTAAGTTTGTGGATGCTGCTCGCCGGACTCGTCGGTTCGAAGATTCTCATGCTGTTCACCGAACCCGACTATCGGGAGAATCCTGCCCTGCTTCTGTCGCTCGATTTCCTGCGTTCCGGAGGTGTCTTCTACGGCGGACTTCTCGGCGCCGTGATCGCCGGTTACTTCTTAATGAAGCGCTACAAACTTCCCTGGTGGAAGACTGCCGACGCCTGTGCCCCCGGCATAGCGATCGGAAACTTCTTCGGACGGCAGGGATGTTTTGCAGCAGGTTGCTGCTGGGGTAAACCGACAACCTTGCCGTGGGGCGTGAAGTTTACGGAATTGGGCCACCAGATTACGGGTGTGCCAACCGATACTTATCTCCATCCCACGCAGCTCTACGAATCCTTCGCAATGCTGCTCGCGTTTCTATTTTTACTCTGGCTACACAAACGCAAACGCTTCAGCGGCCAGGTCATTCTAGCTTACGCTTTGCTCTACTCGGTGATTCGCTTCTCGATAGAATTCGTGCGCGATGATCCGCGTGGCGATGTTTTCGGCTTGACCAGCCTGACAGGACTCTCAACCTCGCAGTTGATCAGTCTGGTGATCGGCATTGCTGCATTGATCCTCTTGATTGTGCGCCGTCGCCGTCTTATTCCTGTAAATCTTGAACAAAATCCTGTAATCCTGTCTAAAACAGCCGTATGACCCCACTAAGACTAACTCTCTTATCAATTGCCGCCATTGTCTTCAGCCTCTCGCCGGCTACTACACAAGACAAGCAGCTTGCTCTTCCCGCCGAAAAGCACCTGCGCAACATCAAGCAACTGACCTTCGGCGGCGAGAACGCAGAAGCCTACTTCTCGTCCGACGGCAAACAGCTCATCTTTCAGTCGACACGCGAGGGACACGGCTGCGATCAGATCTACACGATGAATATCGACGGATCGAATGTGAAGCTGATCTCGAACGGCGATGGGCGCACGACTTGTTCTTACTTCTTCCCTGGTGAAAAGCGAGTTCTTTACTCGTCTACTTATCTCGGTGATAAGCAGTGCCCACCACGGCCCGATTTCTCGAAAGGTTACGTTTGGGCGGTCTATCCGACGTTCGACATTTTTACTGCGAAGCCTGACGGTTCGGACCTTAAACAACTAACCACCACGCCGGGCTACGATGCCGAGACAACGATCACGTTAGACGGCAAAAAACTCGTCTTCACTTCGATGCGCGACGGCGATCTCGATATCTACACGATGGACGCTAACGGCAAGAACGTGCGGCGTCTGACTAACGAGCTCGGCTACGATGGTGGCCCATTCTGGTCGTACGACGGCAAGCAGATCGTTTATCGCGCGAATCACCCCAAAACAGATAAAGAAAAAGCTGACTACACGGAACTGCTGAAACAGAATTTGATTCGTCCGACGACGCTCGAAATCTGGGTGATGAACGCTGACGGATCGAACAAGCGCCAGGTGACGAGCAATGGGAAGGCGAACTTCGGTCCATACTTCTTCCCCGACGGCAAGCGCGTGATCTTCGCGTCAAACATGGATGATCCACGCGGCAGAGACTTTGACTTGTACAAGATCAACACGGATGGGACCGGGTTAGAACGGATTACGTTCAACGACACGTTTGATGGATTTCCGATGTTCTCGCCTGACGGAAAGAAGCTGGTGTTTGCATCGAACAGGAATGCGAACAAGCAAGGTGAGACAAACGTGTTCATCGCCGATTGGGTTGAGTAGCCACAAAAAGGCACAAAAGGCACATTATGAAATTAAAGAGAATTACTTCCGTTGC
>Ga0111538_10003336_pt1 | contig 22466 bp, 16 predicted proteins | sample SoiMethybrSBSTD1_FD_79669 | JGI IMG/M metagenome (GOLD analysis project Ga0111538, IMG submission 79669) | Bulk soil microbial communities from a Populus tree surrounding site in Tennessee, USA - Soil MetaG P. TD hybrid SBSTD1 (version 2)... | ecosystem: Environmental > Terrestrial > Soil >...
ACTCCCGCCGCGGAGCGTGCCGCCTGCCTCGAGCGCGCGGCCGACGCGATGGAGTCGCACATGGCGGGCCTCATCGGCCTGGCGGTGCGCGAGGCCGGCAAGACCTATGCGAACGCCGTCGCGGAGGTGCGCGAGGCGGTCGACTTCCTGCGCTACTACGCCGGCCAGGCGCGCACGCGGCTGGATGCCTCCACGCATCCCGCGCTCGGCGTGGTCGCCTGCATCAGCCCGTGGAATTTCCCGCTCGCGATCTTCACCGGCCAGGTGAGCGCGGCGCTCGCGGCGGGCAACACGGTCGTGGCCAAGCCCGCCGAACAGACGCCGCTCATCGCGGCCGAGGCTGTGCGCCTGATGCACCAGGCGGGAGTCCCGGCGGACGTGTTGCTGCTCCTGCCGGGGCAGGGCGAGACCGTCGGGGCGCGGCTGGTCGCGGACGCGCGTGTGCGCGGCGTCGTCTTCACCGGCTCGACCGAGGTGGCGCGCCATATCCAGCGCGCGCTCGCCGGGCGCCTCGACACGCGCGGCCGGCCGATCCCGCTGGTGGCCGAGACCGGCGGGCAGAACGCGATGATCGTCGATTCCTCCGCGCTGCCCGAGCAGGTGGTGTCCGATGCCGTGGTCTCGGCCTTCGACAGCGCCGGCCAGCGCTGCTCGGCGCTGCGCGTGCTGTGCCTGCAGGAGGAGGTCGCCGACCGCATCGTCGAGATGCTGCTCGGTGCGATGGCCGAGCTCGCGGTCGGAAACCCCGAGCGCCTCAGCGTGGACGTGGGCCCGGTGATCGACTCCGGGGCGCGCGACATGCTCGTGGGCTACATCGACAAGATGCGCGCGCGGGGCCTGCGCGTGCACCAGCCGCACGCCGGCGCCGCGCTCGAGCGCGGCACCTTCGTGGCCCCCACGCTGATCGAGATCGAGCGCGTCGAGGACCTCGAGCGCGAGGTGTTCGGGCCGGTGCTGCACGTGCTGCGCTTCCGCCGCGAAGGGCTGCCCGCGCTGGTCGATGGCATCAACGACCTGGGATACGGGCTCACGATGGGCATCCATTCGCGCGTGGACGAGACCATCGAGGCGATCCTCGCAAAGGCGCGGGCGGGCAACGTCTACGTGAACCGCAACATCGTGGGCGCCGTGGTCGGCGTGCAGCCCTTCGGCGGCGAGGGCCTGTCGGGCACCGGGCCGAAAGCGGGCGGCCCGCTTTACCTCTTCAGGCTGCTCGCGGGCTGCCCGCCGGATGCGGCCATCGAGGAGCTGCGCGCGATCGACGAGGAAGGCGTGCGCGAGGCCCTGCGCGGCTACCAGCCCACGCTCGCCGCTTTCGAGTCGCTGCGTCAATGGGCGCGCACCGCCTACCCGGACCTCGCCGCGCGCTGCGACCGCCTGGCCGCCTTCTCGCCCTCGGGAGCCAGGGTGCTGCTTCCGGGCCCGACGGGTGAACGCAACACCTACTGCGTCCTGCCGCGGAGGTCGATCGCGTGCGTGGCGAACGATGCGCGCGACTACCTCTCGCAGCTCGCGGCCGTTCTCGCCACCGGCGCGCGCGCGGTCTGGCCCATTTCGGAGCGCACCCGGCGGCTTTGCGGCGAGATGCCCGCCGCCGTGCGCGACGCGATCGACATGGTGGAATGGTGGTCGGGCAACGCCGCGTTCGACATGGTCCTGCACCACGGCACCGCCGACGAGCGCACCGCCGTGCTCGCCCGGGTGGCGGCGCGCGACGGCCCGATCGTGGGCGTGCAGATGTTCGATCCGGGCGGGGAGGTGACGGGCCTCGAGCGCCTGCTGCTCGAGCGCGTCGTGAGCGTGAACACCGCCGCGGCCGGCGGCAATGCCACGCTGATGAGCGTCGGCTGAACCGCCGGGCCGTCAGGCCGATCCTGCGGGCTTCGCGGGCTTGGTCCGCAGGAGCGCCTCCGCGCCGGCGAGCGACGTCGCGTATTCCACCGGAATCCCGGCCTCCTGCGCCAGGCGCTGCAGCTGCAGCTTTCCGAGCACCTCCTCGCCGACGATGCGGATGATGCGGGCGATGCCCTTGCTCTTGTAGGCCTGCATCGCGCGCTCGAGCTCGCGCGCACCACCGGCCGTCGTCGCCTTGGCCTCGGTGATGGTGCTGATCATCACGAAGCCGGGTCGCAGCTTCGCCAGCTCCGCAATCACCACGTCCACGTTGCGGCGCATCTGGACGTCGTCGGAGAATCCGCCGAGGGTGACGTACAGCCGGTTGTTCAGCGCATCGGCGCGCGCCTCGAATATCGCCATGTGGCCTCCTCAGATCTTGCGTCCTGTCGATGCCCAGTAGGGTTCGCGCAACTCGCGCTTGAGGGTCTTGCCCGCGGTGCTGCGCGGGAAGTCGTCCATCACGACCACTACCGAGACGCGTTGGAAGCGCGCGCCCACGCGCTCGTTGATCCAGTTGCGCAACTCTTCCGCGGTGGCAGTGGCGCCGGGCCGCAGGATCACCGCCGCCACCGGAGTCTCGCCCCATTTCTCGTGCGGGATGCCGAAAACGGCCACCTCGCTCACGTCGGGATGGCGCACCGCCACCTCCTCGACATCGCGCGGATAGACCTTGACCCCGCCCGAGTCGATCATGTCCTTCATGCGGTCCACGAGGTGCAGGTAGCCCTCGTCGTCCACATATCCCACGTCGCCGGTGTGCAGCCAGCCGTCGCGCCAGGCCTCGGCGGTGAGGTCGGGGCGCTTGTAGTAGCCCGAGGCGATGATCGGACCGCGGCCCACGATCTCGCCCGCTTCGCCCACCGCGCACTCGCTGCCGTCGGGCCGTTCGATGCGCATGCGGTAGAAGGCGGGCGGCACACCCACGGACCCGGACTTGCGCACCACGTCGTCGCGATCGAGGATCGTCGCGAAGCCCTCGGTGAGCCCGTAGAGCTCGTAGAGGCGCCGCGGGAGCTCGCGGGAGAGGCGCTCCTTGTCCTGCTGCAGCAGCGGCGCGCCCAGTGAGAGGATGCACTCGAGCGATGCGAGCCGCTTCGGGTCGTAGCCCTTCGCGCCCAGGATCGCGACGATCTGCGCGGGTACCAGCATCGTGTGGGTGATGCGCTCGCGCTCGATGGTGGCGATGGCCTCCTCCGCGTCGAACTGGCGCAGCAGCACGTACGTGCCACCGAGGAAGAACGTGGGCACCATCGTGACGAAGGCCCCGTTGAAGACGATGGCGCCGGCGTGCAGGGTGCGCGACTCCGGCGTCATGCGGAAGGCCTGCCCCATGAGCGTCGCGTACATCGCGCGCGTCACGTGCGTGTGCATGATCCCTTTTGGCACACCGGTCGTCCCGCTCGTGAACATGATGTTGAACAGGTCGTCGGGCTTCACCTCGGCCGGCGCCAGGTCCTCGGGCTGCGCCGCGCACAGCTGCGGATAGTCGCCGAAGCCCGTGTCGCCGCCCTCGAGGACCAGCACGTGCGCCGGCAGCTCGCCCGTCATCTCGCGCAGCACGGGCAGCATCGCCGGCTGCGCGATGAGGCAGCGGGCGTCCGAGCCCGTGAGCAGGCTCGCCAGGCCCTCGCGCATCAGCAGCGGCGAGAGCGGCACCAGCACGGCGCCGATGGCGGGCACGGCCCAGTAGGTCGCGAGCAGGTCGAGCGAATTTCCGGCGACGGTCGCGACCTTGTCGCCGGGCCCGATGCCGAGCGCGCGCAGCATGTTGCCGATGCGGGCCGCGCGCGCCCAGAACTCCCGATAGGTGAGCCGCTCGTCCTCGAACACCACGGCGAGGGCGTCAGGGCGATAGCGCGCCTGGCGGCGGATGAGGCTCGCGAGCTCTAGCAAGCGATCCTCACTTGCCCGCCCCTCGCAGCTTGCCGACGATGCCGGTCGGGAAGTAGTACACGCACAGGATGAAGAGCATCCCCATCCACAGCATCCAGCGATCGGGATGCAGGGCCTTGGCGAGCCAGGGAAGCGCCGAGAGCGCCTGCGACGCCTGTCCCATGCCCGCCTGCAGGTAGTTCTGCGCCAGGACGAAGAGCACCGTGCCGATCACAGCGCCGTACATGCGCCCCATCCCGCCGATCACCACGATCAGCAGGATGTCGGTCATCACCTCGAACGAGAGCACCGTCTTCGGGCCCACGTAGCGCAGCCACAGCGCCATGAGGGCGCCGGCGAGCGTGGCGGCGAGCGCCGCGATCACGTTGGCGAGCGTTCGATACACCACGGTGCGGTAGCCGAGCGCCTCGGCGCGGAAGTCGTTCTCGCGGATCGCCTGCAGCACGCGCCCGAAGTGCGAGTTCACGACGCGCAGCAGCACCAGGAAGATCGCCACGGAGGCGACGAGAACTATGTAGTAGGTGAGCAGCTTGCCGTCGACCGCGCGGCCGAGGACCTCGGCCTCGATGAAGCGCGTGCCGGGGCGCAGCACCTCGGGCACGGTGAAGTTGCGGCCGTCCTCGCCCCCGGTGAAATCCGACAGCTGGGACGCGAGCACGCCGAAGACGGAGGCGACCGCGAGCGTGATCATGGCGAAGAAGAGCGCGCGCACGCGCAGCGACAGCAGGCCGATGGCGAGCGCGAGCACGAGCGTCACCAGGAGCGCCAGGCCCAGGCCCGAGAAGAGCGCCCACCATGTGGGTCCCATGCCCCCGAGCGCCAGTCCTACCCCGTAGGCGCCGATCCCGTAGAACATCGTGTGCGCGAACGACACGATGCCGGAGTACCCCAGCAGCAGGTCGTACGAGGCGACGAGCACGACGAAAATGCAGATGGTCGCGGCGGTGTTGAGGGCGCGCGGGCCGCTCACCGCGAAGGGCGCGACCACGAGGCCCACCAGCACGGCGACGAGAAGTGCCGCGAGGACGCGGCTGCGCGGCGTGTCGTCGGAGAGGAGCGTGCGCAGCATCGCGGGCCTTCAGCGCTTGCCGACGGGATAGAGACCCGCCGGCCGCCACAGCAGGATCGCGACCATCAGCAGGATGTTGGAGGCGAGCGCGACCTTGGGCGCGAGGAAGCCCGCGTAGTTCGCCACGAGCGCGGTGAGCAGCGCGCCGATGAAGCATCCGCCCACCGAGCCCAGGCCGCCGATGATGATCACGATGAACACCATCACCACGACGTCGGCGCCGAGGGTCGCGGTCAGCATCTCGCGGTACAGGCCCCACAGGACCCCGCCCAGTCCGGCGAGCGCCGAGCCCGCGACGAACACGCCCACGAAAAGCGTGCGGATGCGGTAGCCCAGCGCCTCGACCATCGGACGGTTCTCCACGCCGGCGCGGATGAGAAGCCCCAGGCGCGTGCGGTTGAGCACGAGGAACATCGCCAGGAACACCGCCAGCCCGATCACGACCGCGAAGAGGCGGTACTTCTCGATCGCGACGTCGCCCAGCACGAATGCGCCGCGCAGCGTCTCGGGGATCGGCAGCGGGATCTGGTCGGGGCCCCAGATGACGCCCAGCAATTGCTCGGTCACGATCGCGCCGCCCATCGTGACCAGGATCTGGCGCAGGTGCTGCCCGTAGACGGGGCGAATGAGCAACCGCTCGAACACGAGGCCCACAAGACCCGTGGCGATCATCGCGACCAGGATGGCGAGGGCCACTGCGGACAGGTTGAGGAGCACGGAGTCGGCGCCCGACCAACCGGAGAGCGGCAGCAGCACGAGCGTCGCGGCGTAGGCGCCCACTGCGATGAACGCGCCGTGCCCGAAGTTGAGCACGTCCATCAACCCGAAGACCAGCGTGAGCCCGCTCGCCATGATGAAGATCATCATCCCCATCGCGAGCCCGGCGATGGTGAGCGTGACCCACGCCGGGAAGCTGCCCACGAAGGGGATCATGACCAGCGCCACCGCCGGCACCAGCAGCAGCGGGACGATGTCGAGCGAGGCGGCGGGGATGGCCTCGCCGCCGGCGGGGGTCGGCACCGCGCTCATGCGTGCGCTTCCATCTCAAGGCCCAACAGCCGCGACTGCAGCGCTGCGTCCGCGGCGAACGCGGCCATCGTGCCCGAGTGCACGATCCGGCCGTCGTCCATCACCGCCACGTGGTCGCCCACCTTCTTCACGAAGGCCGCGTTCTGCTCGACCAGCAGGATCGTCGTTCCAGCAGACTTCATCTCGCGAAACGCGTTGAGCAGGTTCTGCACGATCGCGGGCGCGAGGCCCTTGGTGGGCTCGTCCACGACGAGGAGCCTGCGCGGGACGACGATGGCGCGCGCGATCGCCACCATCTGCTTCTGGCCGCCGGAAAGGTTTCCCGCGGGGTAGTTCCAGAACTTCCTCAACGCCGGCATGAAGCCGAAGATCCATTCGAGGCGCGCCGGATCCATCTTCGCCTCGCGCGCGCCCAGCAGCAGGTTCTCGCGCACGGTGAGGTCCGAGAACACCGCCATGCTCTCGGGCACGTAGGCGATGCCGGCGCGCGCGATCTCGGAGGTGGGAAGTGCCGCGATGTCGCGCGCGCCGAACCGCACCTGCCCGGCGCTCGCCTTGTACAACCCCATGATGGTCCGCACCGTCGTGGTCTTGCCCGCGCCGTTGCGCCCGAGCAGCACTGTCATTGCGCCCTCGGGCACCGCGAGGTCCACGCCCTGGAGGATGTGATAGCGGCCGATGTGCGTGTGCACGCCGGCGAGCGCGAGCAGCGCCTCAGCCATCGGCGGCCTCCACGCCGAGATACGCTTCCCGCACGATCTGCGAGCTCATCACCGTGGCCGGATCGCCGTCGGCCACCAGCGCCCCGTCGTGCAGGACCAGGATGCGATCGGCGAGCGAGCGCACCACCTCGAGCCTGTGCTCCACCAGCAGCACGGTGCGGTCGCCCTGTTCCTTGATGCGGTGGATCAGCTCCAGGATCACCGGCACCTCGTCCATGCTCATGCCGGCGGTGGGCTCGTCGAACATCAGCACCTGCGGCTCGAGCGCGAGCAGGATGGCCACCTCGAGCTTGCGCTGCTCGCCGTGCGCCAGCGCCGCCGCGGGCGCGCCGCGCTTGTCGGCCAGCGCCACGCGCTCCATGTACTGCTCGGCCTTGTCGATCAGCTCGACGTGGCGCGAGCAGAGCGAGAGCAGGTGCAGGCCCGTGCGCGCGCGGCTTTGAACCGCCAGGCGCACGTTCTCGAGCACCGTCAGGTTGGGAAAGAGCTGGGTGAGCTGGAACGCGCGGCCGATGCCGCGCTGCGCGCGCTGCGGCGCGCCCATGCGCGTGACGTCCTCGCCGAAGAGGCGCACGCTGCCCGCGGTCGCGGCGAGCTGGCCGGAGATGAGGTTGAAGTAGGTGGTCTTGCCGGCTCCGTTGGGGCCGACGATGGCGGTGAGCGTGCCCGGATGGAATTCGGCGGTGACGCCGTTCACGGCGACGTGCCCCCCGAACCGCACGGTCAGGCCGTGCGTGGAGAGCACCGGGTGGCGAGCCGGCAGCGCGGCCATCGGGCTCGTGCCCTCAGCGCTTGTTGCGGATGGGCAGCGGCAGGTCCTTCGCCGGGATCTCGCGCACCAGCTCGAGCAGGTCCCACTCGTCCTTCTGCTCCTTGCGGATGCGGAAGTGGTACATCGGCTGCAGCGCCTGGTGGTCTTCCTTGCGGAAGGTCATCTTGCCCTTGGGTGTGTCGAACTCCATGCCCTCCATGGCCACGATCAGCTTCTCGGTGTCGGCGCCGGGCACCTTGCGAAGCGCGGTCACGGCGGCGCTCGCCGCGGCGAAGCCACCGGCGGTGAAGAAGTCCGGCGGCGTCTTGAAGCGCTTCATGTGCTCGGCCACCAGCCAGTCGTTCATCGGGTTCCTGGGGAAGCCGTAGTAGTAGTAGATCGCGCCCTCGGTGCCGGCGTAGCCCTTCCACGTCTTGAGCACCGGCAGCAGGTTGCCGCCGGGCGCGAGCACGATGCCGTAGCGCTCGGGCTTGAGGTCCGCGAGCTTGCCGAGGGGGTGGGGACCGGCCCACATGATGGCGAGGATGCGCGGCTGGGGCTTTGTCTTCAGCGCGTCGAAGATACGCTGCGCCGGCGCGGTGAAGTCGGTGGTCGTCTGCGGCGCGTATTCCTCGTGCACGACTTTCGCCTTGCTGCCCATCGTCGCCAGCGCTTCCTTCGCGGCCTTCACGCCGTCGCGGCCGAAGGCGTAGTCCTGTGCGAGGAAGCCGATGCTCGCCTCGCCCATGAGCGTCGCGGCGCCGGCGAGCCCATCCTGCATCGAGTTGCGCGAAGTGCGGAAGATGTAGCGGTTCCACTTGTCCCCGGTGATGCTGTCGGCCACCGCGGGCTCGACGATCAGGATCTTCTTGTACTCCTCCGCCACCGGCAGCATCGCGAGCGTGGCGCCCGAGGAGCTCGTGCCCACCGCGATGGCGACCTTGTCGTCGCCGTAGGCTTCGGCGAGCGCGGCCTTGGCGAGGTCGGGCTTGCCCTGGTCGTCCTTGACGATCACCTTGATCTTCCTGCCGTCGAGCTCCATCTTGCCGCCGGTCAGGTACTCGAGCCCGAGCATGAAGCCGGTCTGCGTGTCCTTGGCATAGGCCTCGAGCGGCCCGGTCTTGGCGAGCAGCAGCGCGATGCGCAGCTCCTGCGCCTGCGCCAGGCCGGCGGTGGCGGCCAGCAGCACGGCGGCGATGAGTGTCCTGGGTCTCAATGCGTTCTCCTTGGGCTCGAGGTTCGTCAGTCGGCGGGCTGGCACACCTGGCGGAAGCCCGCCGCGATGAAGGGCACCATGCGCCGCAGGATCGCTTCCATGTCGTCGGATGCGCACACCCCGCCCGAGAGCCGGTCGATGCGGCCCGTGCGCGACAGGCTCAGGGTGAGCGCGCCCGAGAGGAAGTGGTAGCACCAGTAGAGATCGGCGTCGCGCGACCCGGGCATGCACGTGCGCAGCAGCGCGATCAGCCGCTGGATCACGGGGTCGAAGTGGCGCGTCATCATCTCGCCGCCCCACTCGGGGGTGTTGTTCACCAGCGCGATCATGCGGAAGTAGTTGTTCCAGTGCGGGTCGTTCGGGTACGAGTGGCGCCAGATGGGCTCGAGGAACGCCTGCACGCAGCCTTCGACCGTGACGCGGTCGCCCGCGGCCTTCGCGTAGCCGTCCATCTCGCGCAGCCGCTCCTCGTTGAGGATCGCGGCGCGGCGCTGGAAGACGGCGTCGAAGAGGCCCGCCTTCGTCTCGAAGTAGTAGTGCACCAGCGCCGGGTCGACGGCCGCGGCGCGGGCGACCTCGCGCACGGTCACGCCATGCAGTCCGTGGAGGGCGAACAGCGCCTCGGCGTGGTCGAGGATGTGGCTGCGCGTCTCGACCGGGACGACCGCCGGCCGGCGCACGGGCCGGCCCCGCCGGCCGGTCTTGTCGGGGGTTCGCTGCTGCATGGGGTCAGTCCACATCGGCGAGGAAGCTCGTAAGCGCCTCACGCGCGGCCGGCTCGGTCAGCATGGGCGCGTGCCCCACGCCGGGGACCTCCGCATAACGCAGGCTCGGGACCGCCGAACGCATGTACTGCGCTTCTTCCGGCCCCACGATGTCGGAATTCCCGCCGCGGATCAACAGCGTCGGGCGGTTCTTCGCCAGGCGCTTGTAGAGCAGCCTGGCGATGAGAGAGGTGTTCCTGACCTGCCCGCCCTGGACGGCCTGGGAGATCTTCGGGTCATAGTCGAGGACGAACTTGCCGCCCTCTTCGCGGAACGTGCGCCGCGCGAACTTGAGCCAGTCCTCCCTGGTGTTTTCCGGGAAAGCGACGCCGTTGATCGATTCGATGAAGGCTGCGGCATCGTCCCACGACTGCACCGGGCCGCCCTTGCCGACGTAGCCCTTGATGCGCTCCAGGCCCTTCATCGAGATGATCGGGCCGACGTCGTTCAATACCGCGCCCGCGATGGCGCGCAAGCGTTTCGCCGCGATGGCCATGGTGATGATGCCGCCCATGGACGTGCCAATGAAGACTGCCCGGGAGACGCCGGCCGCATCCAGGAGCCGCAACACGTCGGCGCAATACACCTTCGGGTTGTAGCGCGCGGGATCCGGATCACGCGCCGAGCGGCCGCGCCCGCGGATGTCCACGGCAATGACGCGGCGGCCCTGCTGGGCGATCCAGGGCGCCACGTCCTCGAAGTCGGCGGAGTTGCGGGTGAGGCCGTGGATGCAGATGACCGGGCAGCGCGCGGGGCCGCCGGTTCGCGCGTAGTCGCGCGCGTAAAGGGCGAGGTCGCCCTCGCCCTTCCACGTGAGGTCGACGTATGGGGACATTGCGGCTCCGGGAGGATCGAAGAAACCCGGCGGCGCCTCGCGGCGCCGCCGGCAACGGCCTCAGAACGTTACGCTGCCGACGAACTTGACCGTGCGCGGCTCGCCGTAGAAGGTCGTGATGGTGTTGAAGAACGCGCCGAAGGGGTAGCCGGCGACCTTGTAGCGCTCGTCGCCGAGGTTGCGCCCGACGACGCCGAAGCTCCACTTGCGGTCCTTGCTCGTCCAGATGAGGCTCGCGTCGTAGAGCGTGAAGGCATCCTGCGCCAGCATCTGGTTCGCCGGCACGTTCACGTCGATCGCGGCGACGCCGGTCGTGCGCACGAACTCGGCCTGGTAGACCTTGCTCTTGTACGCGGCCGTGCCGTGCAGCGCGAGGTTGCCCGCCTTGCCGAAGAGGCCCACGTTCCATTCGTAGGTGCCGGTGATGCTCGCCTGGCGCTCGGGCGTGTTCTGGAACTCGGCCGAACTGGCGACGTTGACCAGCTGCGGGTTCGTGGTCGAGCCGTTGGAGACGATCCACTCCTTGTACTCGGCGTCGATCAGGCCGGCCATCGCCTGCATCGAGAACGCGTCCGTGATTCTCGCGATGACCTCGAACTCCAGGCCCTTCACCTTCGCCTTGCCCGCGTTGGTGAGGAAGCCGGCGAACCCGACGACCTGTCCCGCGGCGTTGTACGTCGGGATGGAGCCCGGGATCTGGACGTTCTGGTAGTCCATGTGGAACGCCGCCACGTTGGTCTGGATGCGGCCGCCGTTGAAGGCCGACTTCAGGCCGATCTCCGTGCTCTTCACCTCCTCCGGCTCCACGCCCTTGAGGACCTGCTGCCCCGTCGGCGAGTTGATGCCGCCTGCGGCGGTCATGCTCATCCGCGGGTCGAACATGCCGCCCTTGAAGCCTTCGGAGTAGGTGAGGTAGAGGTTCTGCCCCGGGGTGAACTTCCAGCCCAGCCCGACCTTGGGCGTGACCTTCTCGTCGCTGCGGCTCAACTGGTCCTTGCCGAGGTCGGTGTCCACGGGCAGGCCCACCGCGTTCGGGTTGCCGAGCGTGGGCGAGCCGCCGAGGCCGAGGTAGGTGCGCTTGAAGATGCGCGCGTTGCGCTCGTCGCTGGTGTAGCGCAGGCCCGCGCTCAGGTCCAGCGTCGGCGTCAACTCGTAGTTGACGTCGGCGAAGACCGCCCAGGTCTTGGTGTCGATGTCGTCGAGCGTGTAGAGCGACAGGCCCCCGGAGGCGTTCAGCAGCACGTCGAACTCGTTGAACGCGTTGGCCTTCATGAAATAGGCGCCCGCGACCGCCTGCCACTTCGAGCCCGAGTACACGAGCTGGAATTCCTGGCTGCGCTGCTTGTCGTTGTAGAACGCCGGCGCCTCGAAGAGGGGCGTGTTGAGCGAATCGAAGTCGATCGGCGCGGTGGATTCGCCCTTGCGATGCGCGGTGATCGACTTGAACACGAGCTGTGGCGTGATGTTGTACTCGACGAGCAGCGATTCGCCGCTGGTGGTGACTTCCTGTTGCTTGCCGAGCACCGTGTAGAGGTTGGCGCGCGTGTCGTAGCTGCCCGGGAGCGGCTCGTTGCCGGCCGTGGGGCCCGGCGTGAGCCGGTAGCCGGCCTTGGGCAGCGAGTCGTCCTGCGTGCGGTCCGCGGCGAAGCGGATGAAGAGCTCGCGCGTGGGCGTGAACTCGGCGCTGATGCGTCCGGCGACGATCTCCTTGTTGTAGTTCTCCTTCCCGTTCACGACGTTGGTGCCGAAGCCGTCGTGGTTGAAGGTCGCGATGGTGCCGCCGATGCGGAAGGTGTCGGTCACCGGCAGGTTGCCGCGGACCACGAGGTCGGTCTGGCTGTACTCGCCCAGCGCAACCTTGATGTTGAGCTCGGGCTTGTCCCCGAGCCGCTTGCTCACGTACTTCACCGCGCCGCCGATCGTGTTGCGCCCGTAGAGCGTGCCCTGCGGGCCGCGCAGGATCTCGATGCGCGCCAGGTCGTAGATGTCCTGCAGCGCGCCCTGCGGGCGGGCGAGGTAGACGTCGTCGAGGTAGATGCCCACGCCCTGCTCGTAGCCCGCGACCGGGTCCTGCTGGCCGATACCGCGGATGAAGGCGGTGAGGGTCGTGTTGGTCGCGCGCGAGGCCTTGAGGGTCGTGTTCGGCGTGAGGTCCGCGAGCCCGGTCACGTCCTGGATGCCGGCCTGCTCGATCATCTCGCCCGAAAATGCGCTCACCGCACCCGGCACGTCCTGGATCAGCTCTTCGCGACGGCGCGCCGTGACGACGATGCTCTCCGCCCTGGTCGCGCCACCCGCGCTGCCAGCCGGGGCGCCGCCCGCCTGGGCGAGCTGGATGTTCTTTTCCTTGTTCTCGCCCGCCTGCTCGGCCTTCTTGTCGGGCTCCACGGCCGGGGTCTGGGCCTGCGCGGCCGGGACGAGCACGGCTTGGGAAAGGGCGAGCGCGAGGGCGGCGTGCAGCACGCGAATGCTGGGCTTGCGGTGCTTTGGCATGAAACCTCCTGGGGTGTCGGACCGGTGTTGTTGTCTTGTCGCGCGTCATGTGGGAGTGCGCGTGGGCCGCAATCTAGACCTGTCACCCCGCTTCCGTCAACCCCTCATTCAACGTTCGGTGAATATCGAGTCAATTCCTGATCAACAACTTACAATTCATTTAGTGATGAATTTAACCAAATGATGAAGAATCGGTCGCAGGCGTCGGAAATGCCGGAAACCCCTGTCCGGAAACCCGGACAGGGGCCGTCATGCCGGAAAATGCCTAGTGGCGGGGCTCGCGCTCGGGGGCGAGCGCGGAGAGCTTCTGGTACAAGGTCGCGCGGGAAATCCCCAGAAGCTCGGCGGCCAGGATCTTCTTGCCTTCGGCCGCGGCGAGCGCGGAGCGGATCGCGTTGCGCTCGGCATCGGCGACGACGTCGGCGAGCTTGAGCGTCGGGCGGTCGCCGGGCCGCGACCCGGCGGCCAGGCGCGGCAGCACCAGCGTGAATTCCTCGGCGGAAAGGCGCGGGCTGTCGGAATTGAGCGTGACCTGCTCGAGCACGTTGCGCAGCTCGCGGATGTTGCCCGGCCAGCCGTAGCCGCACAGCACGGTCAGGGCCGTCGGGGTGAGCTCGCGCTGCGGCGTGCCCGCACGGCGAGCGATGTCCTCGAGAATGTGGTCGGCAAGCGCCTCGAGGTCGTCGATGCGTTCGCGCAGCGGCGGCAGCTCGATCGGCAGCACCGAGAGGCGGTAGTAGAGGTCGGAGCGGAAGCGGCCCATCGAGACCATCTGCCGCAGGTCCACGCTCGAGGCGGCGATGACCCGCACGTCGACCTTCGCCACGCGGTTGGACCCGAGCGGCTCGAGCTCCTTCTCCTGCAGCACTCGCAGCAGCTTCGCCTGCGTGGCCATGGGCATGTCGCCCACCTCGTCGAGAAAGAGCGTGCCTCCGTTGGCGAGCACGAACTTGCCCTCGCGGCCGCGGCGATCCGCGCCGGTGTAGGCCGAGGGCGCGGCGCCGAAGAACTCGGCCTCGAGAAGCGTGTCGGGAATTGCCGCGACGTTGACGGCGATGTACGGGCCGTGGGCGCGCGGGCTGGCGGCGTGGATCGCCTGCGCGAGCACCTCCTTCCCGGTACCGGTCTCGCCCAGCAGCAGCACCGTCGTGTCGGCCTGCGCCGCGCGGCGTGCCTGGCGCTTGACCTCCATGGCGGCGGGCGACGCGCCGAGGAAGTTGGAGAACGTGTACTTGACGCGCCGCTCCTCGGCGAGCGACTTCTGCATGTCGGCGAGCTGCGTCTCGAGCCGCTGGAACTTCGACACCATCGGCTGCAGGTGCTGCAGGCGGTCGAAGAGCATGAAGCCGGCCGCGCCGATCACGCGCGCGCGCTCGTCCTTGATGGGCACGCGCATCACCACGAAGGACTCCTCGCCGAACTGCATGATGTCGAGCATGATCGGCTCGCCGGTGCGCACCACCTCGCGCATGAGGCTGTTGGGGATCACGTCCTCGACCACCTTGCCGACTGCGTCCTGGGCGGAGGCGAGCTTGAGGTGCGCCGCGTACTTGTCGGAGATCCACACGATGCGCGACTCGCGATCGACGATGATCGCGCCCTCGCACATGCCGTCGAGACCCTCGAACAGGGATTTCTTGGCGATCTTGCGGACCGCCGCGGGATCCTTCAGGCGCGACATGGCTTTTCTCCCCGTGTCCCGCCCTGTGGCCGGGCGGTGACGCTATGGTGCCTTACTTGACGACCGACCTGTCCTGGCCGAAGAGCACCTTGCGCTCCTCCTCGGAGCGCGTCTGCGGCGGCTTCGGATTCACTTCCTTCGCGCGCGCGTAGGCGCGCACGGTGGCCGGCCGCGCGCGGATCGCCGCGTGCCAGCGCTTGAGCTCGGGGAAGTCGTCCATGTCCTGGCCCTGGCGCTCGGGAATCACCCACGGGTAGGCGGCCATGTCGGCGATCGTGTACTGCTTGCCGGCGATGAAATCGCGACCCTTGAGGCGCTTGTCGAGCACCGCGTAGAGGCGCGAGGTTTCCTTCACGTAACGGTCGATGGCGTAGGGCAGCTTCTCCGGCGCATAGAGCGTGAAGTGGTGGTTCTGCCCGGCCATCGGGCCCAGCCCACCCATCTGCCACATCAGCCACTCGAGCGTGGTCACCTGGCCGCGGAGGTCCTTCGGGATGAACTTGCCGGTCTTGCCGGCGAGATAGAGCAGGATCGCGCCCGACTCGAACACGCTGATCGGCTTGCCGCCGTCGGCCGGCGCGTGATCCACGATCGCCGGGATGCGGTTGTTGGGCGAGATCTCGAGGAAGGCCGGATCGAACTGCTCGCCCTTGCCGATGTTGATGGGCTTGATCGCGTACTCGAGAGACGCTTCCTCGAGGAACAGCGTGATCTTGTGGCCGTTGGGGGTGGTCCAGTAGTAGAGGTCGATCATGGCTCGGCGCCTCGCGGCGCAGGAATAAATGGGGTCAGACTCCAATTAAGTTGATCTGAGCAACGGGAATAATCGGGGTCAGACTCCAATTAAGTTAATCAGGCGTTTTCCGGGAGAAAACTGCGCGATTAACTTAATTGGAGTCTGACCCCGATTATTTCCCTCGATCAACTTAATTGGAGTCTGACCCCGATTATCTCCCGAGCGGGCCGACGTCGGCCCTCTTGTATTGATCCGGCCAGGCCAACTCGACTCTCAACTCCTTCGCCGCATGCCTTGGCCAGTACGGGTCACGCAACGATGCGCGCGCGAGCATCACGGCGTCGGCGTGGCCATGGGCGACGACTTGTTCGGCCTGGACCGCGTCGGTGATGAGCCCGACCGCGATGGTGGGAATGGCAGCGTCGCGGCGCACGGCCGAGGCGAACGGCACCTGGTAGCCGGGGCCGAGCACGATCTTCTGGTCGTGGATGTTGCCGCCGCTGGACACGTCGACCAGGTCGACGCCGGCCGCCTCCAGTCGCTTGCAGAGCTCGATCGTCTGCGCGAGGTCCCAGCCCCCCTCGAACCAGTCGCTCGCCGACACGCGATAGAACACCGGCTTCTCCGCCGGCCACGCGGCGCGCACCGCGCGCGCGATCTCGAGCGGCAGGCGGATGCGGTTCTCGAACGAGCCGCCGTACTCGTCGGTGCGAAGGTTCGACAGCGGCGAACAGAAGCTGTGCAGCAGGTAGCCGTGCGCGCCGTGGATCTCGACGACGTCGAACCCGGCGGAGAGCGCGAGGCGTGCCGCCCGCTCGAAGTCTCCGACTGTCGCGCGAATCTCCTCGCGCGTCATCGCGCGCGGCACGGGATAGTGTCCGAACGCGACCTCGCTCGGCCCGAGCGCCGTCCACGCGCCCTCGTCCTTGCCGAGCGGCTTGCCGCCCAGCCAGGGCTTGTTGCACGAGGCCTTGCGCCCCGCGTGCGCGATCTGGATCGCCGGCACCGAGCCCTGTGCGCGGATGAACTCCGCGACCGGCTTCCACGCCCGGGCGTGTGCGTCGGACCAGATGCCTGCGTCCCACGGCGTGATCCGGCCCTCGGGCGTCACGCCCGCGGCCTCCACGCACACCAGGCCCGCGCCGCCGACGGCGCGGCTGCCCAGGTGCACGAAGTGCCATTCGTTCGGCATGCCCTCGGCGGAGGAGTACTGGCACATCGGCGAGACGAACACGCGGTTGGGAAAGGTGACCGAACGCAGCGTGAACGGCGAGAAAAGGCGCGACATGGGTGCGGGTGGGTGAGGGAGTTAGCATATTAAGGGAATGACTTCCGCTCTCACGATTCGCGCTGGTCCTCGCGCCCTCAAGAAGATCCGCGACCACGGGCTCGATCCCGCGATGGTCGAGATCGTCCCGGGCGCGGCCGGGGGCCCGAAGGGCCTCGGCATCGCGGCGCTCGACCGCACGATTTTCGGCGAATGGCTGCCGTCGGCCCCGCGCGTGCGCCACCTCATCGGCGCCTCGATCGGGGCGTGGCGCTTCGCCGCTGTCTGCTGCGCCGATCCGGTGAAGGCGCTGGACGAGTTCGCGCGCCTCTATGTCGAGCAGTCGTATCCGCCCCGCCCCAGCCGGCGCTTCGTCTCGCAGGCCGCGCGCGACATGCTGGGCGCGCTCTTCAGCGGGCGTGAGGCAGAGGTGCTGGGCAATCCCTGGCACCGCCTGCACATCCTCACGGTACGCGGTCGCTGGCCGCTCACGCGCGACTCCGCGCTGCATACGTCGCTCGGATTCGGCTTGGCGGCGATGGCCAACATCGTCGGCCGCAGGCACCTCGCTCGCTTCATGGACCGCACGGTGTTCCTCGACGCACGGGATCACCCTCCCTTCATGACGGTGGGGGACCTGTCGGCGGCCTCCGCGCCGCCGCTTCGCTTCGACGCCTTCCACACGCACCGGGTGACGCTGCATGCCGAGAACCTCGGCGACGCGCTGCTTGCTTCGGCCTCGATCCCCATGGTGCTGGAGGGCGTGGCCAACATCGCGCGCGCGCCCGCGGGGGTGTACTGGGATGGCGGCATCATCGACTACCACCTGCACCTGCCCTATCACCACGCCGAGGGCATCGTCCTGTACCCGCATTTCACCGACCGCATCATTCCCGGCTGGCTCGACAAGGGCATGCCCTGGCGGCGCGCGCGCGGGGAATGGCTGGACAACGTCGTGGTGATCGCGCCATCGACCGACTACGTCTCGAAACTGCCGAACGCGAAGCTGCCGGACCGCAAGGATTTCGCGCGCTACGTGAAGGACGACGCACAGCGGATGGCAGCATGGCGCAAGGCGATCGCGGAGAGCGAGCGCCTGGGCGAGGATTTCATGGAGTTCGTGCGGCGCCCCGACCCGGCGCGGGTGCTGCCCCTCTAGGTTGCGTTTGTAGCCCGCGCTCGCGGCCATGCCGCAGCCCTGCTGTGACGGGGTTTACATTGGGCGCCAAAGGCGCGTGCTAGCCTGCTTCCTGCATTGCCCAACGAACAAGACACAGGGAGACTCCAGATGAGTTTTAGTCACAAATCGGCGCGCGCTCGCGCCGCCGCCGCCCTCGCGTTGTCCCTGTTCGCCGCCCATGCCGCGGCGCAGGTCACCGAGGACAACGCCAAGCAGGCCGCGCAGGAAGTCCGGCTCCTCGTGAGCGAGGGCACCGCGGTCATCGGCGACCTGCAGCCCGCGATCAACGGCGCCAAGGTCAACAAGGACGACGTCACGCCCGACGCGCTGGTGAGCCAGTTCAAGGCGCGCTACCAGAAGGCGGCCAACGCCCCGCTCGACACCAAGGCGACCGGCATCACCGGCGATGCCCGCCGCGCCTACCTCCAGGCCTTCACCGGCGTCGTGACGCGCTACCAGGGCACCATCACCAAGGGCGGCCAGGATGCCTTCGTGCCGGCGTTCTTCCGCGCGCTCGTGCTCAAGGACTTCAACCAGCTCATGCAGGGCAAGGCCCAGGCCTACGCGACCAACCGCGACGCCGAGCTCATCAACGGCGACTGGGCGGTGCAGAAGGTGATGAAGGGCTCGCCGCTCGTGCCCGAGGTGCAGAAGCTGATGGCGACCGGCGGCCTCGAGCCCGTGGTCAAGCGCAGCGGCGACCGCATGATGGGCTACTACCCCATGAAGCTCGCACCGGCCTGCGTTGCCTGCCACGCCCAGAACGGGCTCAAGCAGACCGAAGGCGGTTTCGGCGGCGCGCTGGTCGCGGAAGTCCCGATCAAGTAGGCCGTCGATGAGCCTGCAGCGCCTCCTTCGGCTGCTGCCGATCGGGCTGGTCGTCCTGGTGTCGCTCAACATCGCGATGCTGTGGATCCAGCACGGACAGAGCCGCTCGACCTTCGACCAGATCCGCGTCGCGCAGGGCCAGCGTGACGTCCTCGCGCGGGTCCGGACGGATTGCGAGGCGCTCACGTTCAAGGCCGTCGCCTGGACGCTCACCCGGCGAAGCTCGCAGGGCCGCCAGTACCAGGACGGCAAGGCGGCCTGCTTCGCCGCGGTCGACAAGGCGCAGGCGGCGATGCGCAGCTCGGCGCAGGGCCTGGGGCAGATGAAAGCCAACCTCGAGCAGCTCGCCACGCTGCTCGAGGGAATCCAGGCCGAGCATACCGACGAGAACAAGATGGTGACCGTGGGCCGGCTCGAGCGCGAGGTGCAGCCGGCCACCGCGGCGATCCACAAGCAGCTCGACGACCTTTCGAAGGCGGCCGACGACGAGTCGGCGCGCCTCATGGCCACGGCGCTCGCGCAGCAGGAGCGCACGCTCTGGCTGGGCGCGCTCGTGGGGCTGATCGCGGTGGTGATCGGGGCATTCCTCGTCCACGTGGTCACGCGGCGCATCCTCTTCTCGGTGGGCGAGGCGGTCACGGTCGCGAGCGCGCTCGCCGAGGGCAACCTGAGCGTGGCGCCGCGCGTGCGCCGCGAGGACGAGATCGGCAAGATGCTCGCCGCCATGGACCAGGCGCGCAAGGCGTGGATCAGCGCGATCGGTGAGATCCACCACGTGACCCGCTACCTCGCGGAGACCTCCGACCAGATCGCCCAGGACGCCGGGACACTCAACGAACGCAGCGTCCACGCCGCCTCCAGCCTGCGCGACACGGCGCGGTCCATGAACGAGCTGCAATCCACGGTCGCGGCCTCGACCGCTTCGGCGAAGCGCGCCGCAGAGCTCGCCGGCGGCGCCACCGGCGCGGCTCACGAGGGCGAGGCGGCCGTGGGTGACGTGGTGAAGAACATGGAGAAGATCAACGCCGCTTCGCAGCAGATCGGCGAGATCGTCGGCGTGATCGACGCGATCGCGTTCCAGACCAACCTGCTCGCGCTCAACGCGGCCGTGGAGGCTGCGCGCGCCGGGGAGCAGGGGCGCGGCTTCGCCGTGGTGGCGGCCGAGGTGCGCGCGCTGGCGCAGCGTTCATCCACCGCTGCCGGGGAGATCCGCCAGCTCATCGGCAAGTCCGTGGCGGATGTGCAGGCGGGGGCGCGCAACGCGGCCGGCGCGAGCGGCAAGATCGTCCACGTGGGAGAGTCGATCGACCAGGTGTCGGCGATGATCGCCGACGTCTCGGGCGCGGCCAGCCGCCAGAGCAAGGAGATCAACCAGCTCTCGCGCACGATCGGCGAGCTCGACGAGCTCACGCAGGACAACACGCGCATGGTCGGTTCCTGGACCGACCGCGCCTCGCACCTGCGCGAGGAGCTTCAGCGCCTGGCTGAGCTGGTGCAGCGCTTCCGGTTGCCGGACGAGTCCGAGACGCAGGGCACCGCGATGGTCGCCCTCGAGAACCCGGGCCAGACCCGGACCTGATCCCGGATCTTCAGTAGTTCAGGATCGGCGCGAGCCAGCGCTCCATCGCCGCCACGTCCATGCCCTTGCGATGCGCGTAGTCGGCAACCTGGTCGCGCTCGACCTTGCCGACGGCGAAGTAGCGCGATTCCGGGTGCGACAGGTAGAAGCCGCTCACTGCCGCGGTGGGCAGCATCGCGTACGACTCGGTGAGGATCATGCCGGCGTTCTTCCCGGCATCGAGCAGGCGGAAGAGATCGGCCTTCTCGGTGTGGTCGGGGCAGGCCGGGTAGCCGGGCGCGGGGCGGATGCCGCGGTACTTCTCGGCGACGAGCTCGGCGTTGGAGAGCTTCTCGCCGGCGTCGTAGCCCCAGAACTCGGTGCGCACGCGGTGGTGCAGGTGCTCGGCGAAGGCCTCGGCGAGGCGGTCGGCCAGGGCCTTCAGCATGATCGCGCCGTAGTCGTCGTTCTTCGCCTCGAACTCGCGCACCTTCTCCTCGATGCCCAGGCCCGCGGTCACGGCGAAGGCGCCGACGTAATCGGCGATGCCGGAGTCCTTGGGCGCCACGAAGTCGGCGAGGCACTGGTTGGGGTTGCCCGCGGGCTTCTGGTTCTGCTGGCGCAGGTTGTGCCACGTCATCAACACGCGCTCGCGCTTCTCGTCGGCGTAGATCTCGACGTCGTCGCCGACGGAGCTCGCGGGCCACAAGCCGTAGACGCCGCTCGCCGTGAGCCAGCGGCCACGCACGATGCGATCGAGCATCGCGCGGCCTTCCTGCTGCACGTTGCGCGCGGCCTCGCCGACCACCGGGTCGTCGAGGATGTCCGGGTACTTGCCCGCGAGGTCCCACGCCTGGAAGAACGGACCCCAGTCGATGAAGTCGACGAGCTTGTCGAGCGGGTAGTTCCTGAGCGCGACGAGGCCGATGGAGCGCGGCTTCGGGGGCGCATAGGCGGCCCAGTCGATGGCGACCGCGTTGGCGCGCGCGGCCTCGAGCGTCACGCTCTTCTGGCCGGTCTTCTTCGCGTGCGCCTCGCGCACCTTCACGTAGTCGGCGCGGATCTCGGCGAGGTAGTTGTCGCGCTGGCCCTCGGTGCTGGCGAGCTGGCTGGCCACCCCGACCGCACGCGAGGCATCGGGCACCCACACCGTCGGACCCGAGTAGTTGGGCTCGATCTTCACCGCCGTGTGCGTGCGCGACGTCGTGGCGCCGCCAATGAGCAGCGGCAGCTTCATGCCCAGGCGCTCCATCTCCTTGGCGAAATGCGCCATCTCCTCGAGCGAGGGCGTGATGAGGCCCGAGAGCCCGATCATGTCGGCGTTTTCCTTGCGCGCGGTCTCGAGGATGCGCTCCGCGGGGACCATGACGCCCAGGTCGATCACCTCGAAGTTGTTGCACTGGAGCACCACGCCCACGATGTTCTTGCCGATGTCGTGCACGTCGCCCTTGACGGTGGCCATCACGACCTTGCCCTTGGCCTTGGCGTCGGCGGTGCCCAGGCGCTTCTTCTCTTCCTCGATGTAGGGGATGAGGTGCGCGACCGCTTGTTTCATCACGCGCGCCGACTTCACCACCTGCGGCAGGAACATCTTCCCGGAGCCGAAGAGGTCGCCCACGACGTTCATGCCGTCCATGAGCGGCCCCTCGATGACCTGGATGGGGCGCTCGTACAGCTGCCTTGCTTCCTCGGTGTCCGCGACGATGAAGTCGGTGATGCCCTTCACCAGCGCGTGCGACAGGCGCTCCTGCGGCGTGCCCTTGCGCCAGGCGAGTTCCTCGGCGGCATCCTTCTTCGCGCCCTTGAAGGTCTCGGCGAATTCCACCAGCCGCTCGGTCGCATCCGGCCGGCGGTCGAAGATCACGTCCTCGACGCGCTCGAGCAGCTCCGGCGGGATCTCGGCGTACACGCCCAGCTGCCCCGCGTTCACGATGCCCATCGTCATGCCGGCCTTGGTCGCGTGGTACAGGAACGCGGTGTGCATCGCCTCGCGCACCGGCTCGTTGCCGCGGAACGAGAAGGAGAAGTTCGACACGCCGCCCGAGGTCTTGGCATGAGGCAGGTGGCGGTGGATCCAGCCGACGGCCTCGATGTAGTCGCGGCCGTACGTGTTGTGCTCCTCGATGCCGGTGGCGACCGCGAAGATGTTCGGGTCGAAGATGATGTCCTCCGGCGGGAACCCCACCTGCTTCACCAGGATGTCGTAGCAGCGCTGGCAGATCCCGGTCTTGCGCTTGAGGGTGTCCGCCTGGCCCTTCTCGTCGAAGGCCATCACGACGACCGCGGCCCCGTAGCGGCGCGCGAGCCGCGCCTGGTGCACGAACTCCTCCTCGCCGGCCTTGAGCGAGATCGAGTTCACGATGCTCTTGCCCTGCACGCACTTGAGGCCCGCCTCGATCACGCTCCACTTGGAGCTGTCGATCATGATCGGCACGCGCGCGATGTCGGGCTCGGCGGCCACGAGCTGCAGGAACCGCGTCATCGCCGCGGCCGAGTCGAGCATCGCCTCGTCCATGTTGATGTCGATCACCTGCGCGCCGTTTTCCAC
>Ga0111538_10003341_pt1 | contig 22456 bp, 18 predicted proteins | sample SoiMethybrSBSTD1_FD_79669 | JGI IMG/M metagenome (GOLD analysis project Ga0111538, IMG submission 79669) | Bulk soil microbial communities from a Populus tree surrounding site in Tennessee, USA - Soil MetaG P. TD hybrid SBSTD1 (version 2)... | ecosystem: Environmental > Terrestrial > Soil >...
ACCGGCTTCGCCGCGGTCTCGCTCCAGCCCAACTCGGGAGCGCAGGGCGAGTACGCGGGCCTGCTCGCGATCCGCGCGTACCACCGGAGCCGTGGCGACGCGGGCCGCAACGTATGCCTGATCCCGGTCTCGGCGCACGGGACGAACCCGGCGAGCGCGGTGATGGCCGGCTTCAAGGTCGTGGCGGTCGCCTGCGACGCGCGCGGGAACATCGATCTCGCCGACCTGCGCGCCCGCGCGGCCGAGCACAAGGACGCGCTCGGCGCGCTCATGCTCACCTACCCGTCGACCCACGGCGTGTTCGAGGAGGAGGTCCGCGAGGTCTGCGGGGCCGTCCACGAGGCGGGCGGGCAGGTCTACATGGACGGCGCGAACATGAACGCGCAGCTCGGGCTCACGGCGCCTGCGGCGATCGGCGCCGACGTGTGCCACCTGAACCTGCACAAGACCTTCTGCATCCCGCACGGCGGGGGGGGCCCTGGAATGGGGCCGATCGCGGTCGCGTCGCACCTCGCGCCCTTCCTGCCGGGCCATCCGGTCGTGAAGACGGGCGGAGAGCAGAGCGAGGGCACGGTGTCCGCAGCGCCCTGGGGCAGCGCCGGGATCCTCTGCATCTCGTGGGTCTACATCCGCACGATGGGCGCCGCCGGCCTGCGGCGCGCCACCGAGGTGGCGATCCTGAACGCCAACTACATGGCGAAGCGGCTCCAGCCGCACTACCCGATCGTCTACACCGGCGAGCGCGGGGCGGTGGCTCACGAGTTCATCCTCGACGCGCGCGGCTTCAAGAAGGCGGGGATCGAGGTCGAGGACATCGCGAAGCGGCTGATGGACTACGGCTTCCACGCGCCGACGATGTCGTTCCCGGTCGTGGGCACGCTGATGGTCGAGCCGACGGAGAGCGAGCCGCTCGCCGAGCTCGACCGCTTCTGCGAGGCGATGATCCGCATCCGGCAGGAGATCCGCGAGGTCGAGGAAGGGCGCGTGAAGCCGGAGGAGAGCCCCTTGCGCCGCGCGCCGCACACCGCCCATGCGGTGACCGCCGCGAGCTGGGAGCGCCCGTACTCGCGCGAGACGGGGGCCTTCCCGGCGCCGTGGGTCAAGGAAGGCAAGTTCTGGCCCTCGGTCGCGCGGATCGACAACGCCTGGGGCGACCGCAACCTCTTCTGTACCTGTCCGAGCGTCGAGGAGCTCGGAGAGTAGGCCTGTGGCCCCTCCGCCGCGGAACCCGGTGGCCGGCCGCTCGCTGCGGTCGGTCCCGCAGGTGCCGGTGGCGAAGCCGGCGCCGCCGCGAGCGCCGGCCCCCGCTCGGGCGGCGCGTCCCGTCGGCGCCGACACGTCCCTGTACTTGTCGCTCCTGTGGCGCTCCGCGCTCGTGACGCTCGCGGTGACGCTGCTCCGGCTCGTGGGCGAGCTGCGCGGGTGGAACTCCGACTACTTCAGCCGGTTGCCCGGAGGCGGCCTCGCCATCGTCGGGATCACCTGGCTCGTCCCGCTCGTCGGTGCCTACTTCGGCTACCACCTGGCCCGGGCACGCGCGTCGGTCCCCGAGCTCTGGGGTCTCGTCGGCTGGAACGTCGCCGCGATCCTCGTCGGCCTCGGGATCGGAACCGGGCTCGAGAAGGCCGTCCAGCCTTCCGCCACGAACACGCTCTTGCTGTGGGCCGTCGTGTCGCTGCTGGTCGCCGCCATGTCGCTTTCGACATGGCCAACGATCGGTCAGCTCCTGCTCCTTTACGCGATCGCCGCGCGGATCCCCGTCCTCCTCGTCATGGCGCTCGCCATCCGCCGCCACTGGGGAACGCACTACGACGCCCTGCCTCCCGACTTTCCGCTCTTTGCGCCGCTCGGCCGCTTCCTCTGGCTGGGCCTGCTGCCGCAAGCCACGATCTGGGTGGCGTTTACGCTGGCTGTCGGGACCGCGTTCTCGGCGCTCGGCGTCTCCCTGGCCGCCCGCCGCGCGCGCTGAACGCCCGGGGGATCCCGGGCGTATATAATGTCGCAACCGGCGCTGGCTCAACCGGTTGGAAAGGCGAGCGGTGTACTCCGAGATTCCGACCTACCATGACCGCCTCGCCGACCTCATGGGGCAGCTCCGGGACAACGGCCACCTCGGCCTCATCCTGGTCGACGCCTCGGAGCTTACACAGGTCGAGCACGATTACGGACCGAAAGCGTTTCACCAGGTCCTCACGCTGGTGAGCGGGCTTGTGGGAGAGCTCCAGGGAAAGGAAGTCCGCACGAGCGACCTCCTCGCCCTGAACGACCGCGGCGGCAATGCGTTCCTGCTGTTCCTGTCTCCGAAGCGGACCGAGCAGGCGGGGCCTCGCATCCAGGACATGGAGGCGATCGGCCAGCGCGTGGGCGAGCGGCTGAACCTCAAGCTCTCGGAGCTGAGCTCGCCCTACCTGCGCGGGAAGCGAAGGGGGGTGACCGTGGGTTTCGCGGTCGTCTTCCACAACCCGCTGGTGATGGCCGAGCGCGTCGTCGCCCGGGTGGTGACCGAGGCGTGGGAGAGCGTGCGCATCCAGAAGATGCAGGCGGAGTTCCAGACCCGCTGCCGCCTGCAGGACGTCATGCTCGGCGAGCAGATCACGACCGTGTTCCAGCCGATCATGAACCTGCAGCAGGGCGGCACCTACGGGCTCGAGGCGCTCTCGCGCGGCCCGCGCGACACCCAGCAGCAGAGCCCGGTCAACATGTTCGAAGCGGCGGTTGCGACCGACCTGGTGTTCGAGCTCGATCGCCACTGCCGCCGCCAGTCGCTCCAGACGGCGCGGGCGCTGCCCTCGCCCTACCTGCTGTTCATCAACGTCGTGCCGGCCTCGGTGTTCGATCCCGACTTCCAGGGCGCCGGGCTGATCCGGCAGCTCGAAGGGCTCGGGCTCGCTCCGGAGCGGATCGCGCTCGAGGTGAGCGAGCAGTACGCGATCGAGAAGTACGACATGTTCGTGCAGGCGCTCGAGAACTTCCGCCAGATGGGCTTCTCGATCGCGGTCGACGACATCGGCGCCGGCTACTCGGGCCTCGAGACGATCGCGCGCCTCAAGCCGAACTACCTGAAGTTCGACATGCAGCTCGTGCGCGACATCGACAAGAGCCACGTCAAGCGCGAGATGGCGCGGGCGCTCAAGACCTTCGCGGACAAGATGGAGGAGCCGGCCAAGACCATCGCCGAGGGCATCGAGCGCGACGGCGAGCGGCAGGCCTGCGTCGAGCTCGGGATCGACTTCGGGCAGGGCTACCTGCTCGCGCGGCCCGCTCCGCTCGAGACCTTCGGGCTCGGCGCGGGAGCTTCGACCGGCCACTGAGCGGCCTTCTCGCTCACCTCGACATTTTCTGGCGAACGAGCCGAGCGGCCTCCAGGCGAGCCGCGATCTCGGCCTCGGCGCCGCGCGCGGTCGGCTCGTAGTAGCGGCGGCCGCGCAGCCCATCGGGCAGGCTCTCCATCTCGGCGACGCCGTCCGCCTCGTCGTGCGCGTAACGGTAGTCCTTGCCGTAGCCGAGGTCCTTCATGAGCCCGGTCGGAGCGTTGCGGATCGAAAGCGGCACCGGCTCGGCGCGCGTCTCGAGCGCGTCCTTCGCCGCAGCGCCGTAGGCGACGTAGACCGCGTTGCTCTTCGGCGCCGCCGCCAGGTACACGACGAGTTGCGCGAGCGCGAGCGCGCCCTCCGGAAGCCCGACGAAGTGGACCGCCTGCTGCGCAGCCATCGCCTGCACCAGCGCCTGCGGATCCGCGAGCCCGACGTCCTCCGACGCGAACCGGACCAGCCGGCGCGCCACGTAGAGCGGGTCCTCGCCGGCCTCCAGCATGCGCGCGAGCCAGTAGAGCCCCGCGTCGGCGTCCGAGTTGCGGACCGACTTGTGCAGCGCCGAGATCAGGTTGAAGTGCTCCTCGCCGGCCTTGTCGTAGAGCAGGGCCTTGCGCGCGAAGGCCTGCCGCATCGCCTCCGCGTCGACGCGCCTTTCGCCCTCGGGCGAGGGCGCCGCGACCGTCACGGCCAGCTCGAGCACGTTGAGGGCGGTGCGGGCGTCGCCGTCCGAGGCTGCGGCCAGGAACCTGAGTGCTTCATCCTCCACCTCGGCCGCGAGCCGTCCGAGCCCAAGCTCCTCGTCCGCAAGCGCGTGGCGCAGCACCCGCTCGAGCTCGGCCGCGCCGAGCGGCTTCAGCACCACGACGCGCGAGCGCGACAAGAGCGCCGAGTTCACCTCGAAAGACGGGTTCTCCGTGGTGGCGCCGATCAGCACGATGTCGCCCGACTCGACGTGCGCCAGCAGCGCGTCCTGCTGGGCCTTGTTGAAGCGGTGGATCTCGTCGATGAACACGATCGTGCGGCGGCCGTCGCGGCGGCGGCGCTCCTCGGCGGCTCGCAGCAGCTCGCGCAGCTCCTTCACGCCCGAGAGCACGGCGCTCATCGCCTCGAAGTGCGCCTTCGTCAGGCGCCGGATCACGAACGCGAGCGTGGTCTTGCCGGAGCCGGGCGGGCCCCAGAGGATGAGCGAGCGCAGCTGGTCCTGCTCGATCGCGCGGCGCAGCGGCCGCCCCGGCCCGAGCACCTCCTCCTGGCCGAGGATCTCGTCGAGCGTGCGCGGGCGCACGCGCTCCGCAAGCGGAGCGTCCGGCCGCGGCTCGCGCGCGGCGCGCGCTTCGGGAGCCTCGCCGAAGAGCGAGCCTGTCTCGCCTGGTTTCATGCGACCAGCTTAGCAGCGAGTGGAAAGCACGACTCCGACGACGGAGCCGACGCTACCGGAAGCCGCGCTGGCGCGCCGCCTCGAACAGCACGAGCGCGGCCGCGACGCCGACGTTCAGGCTCTCGACGGGCGCCTCGAGCGGGATGCGGAGGCGGGCCGCGGCGCGTTGCTGCACCGCGGGCGAGAGCCCGGCGCCCTCGCGGCCCACGACCACCGCCGTCGGACCGCGCAAGTCCGCCTCGTCGTAGCGCCGGTCGCCGTCCGCGGCGGTCGCGTAGACGGCGAGGCCGTGCGCCGCGAGCCGCGCGAGCGCCTCGTCGATCGACAGCCCGGCGAAGTGCGGCAGGCGGAACGCGCTGCCCATCGAGCCGCGGAGCGCCTTCCACGACAGCGGGTCCGCGGAGCCCTTCGTGACGAGCGCGCCGGTCGCCCCCGCGGCCTCGGCGCTCCGCAGGAGCGCGCCGACGTTGCCCGGGTCCTGCACGCCGTCGATCACCAGCACGAGCGGCGTGCCGCGGAACAGCAGCTCGGGCGCGAACGCCGGCCGCTCGGCGAGGGCGACGATTCCCTGCGACGTCTCGGCGTCGGAGAGCGAGGCCAAGAGCTCCTCCGCCATGCGCCGGACCGGCACGCCGCGCTCGCGCAGCTCGGCGAGCGCTCGGGCTCCGACGCTCGTCGCCTCCGCCCGCGGGGACGCGGCGGCCTCGACGAGCGTGAGACCGGCCGACAGCGCTTCGCGCGCGAGCTTCGGCCCCTCGATCAGGCAGAGACCGCCTGCGGAGCCCTTCTGCTTCAGCGCGCGCAACCTCTTGTAGAGCGGGTTCGCACGGCTCTTGAGCGTCTCCGAAGCGGGCATCGGGGGAGGCACGTGATAGTATCACTCCGGTTTTCGCCCACTTCGGGCCAAGAGCCTCCAGAGCATGATCGACCTCAAGAAACGTCTGCAGGACGAGATCCTGCTGCTCGAGCACGAGCTGAAGGTCACCCTGCCCAAGGAGATCCTGAAGGCGCGCGAGCACGGCGACCTGCGCGAGAACGCCGAGTACAAGGCCGCCAAGGAGCGCCAAAGCTTCCTGCAGGCGCGCACCGCGCAGCTGCACCGGCGCATGGCGGCGCTCAACATGGTGAATCTCGACCGCATCCCGCGCGACAAGGTGGGGCTCGGCTCGCTCGTCACCGTGGCCGTCGAGGACAGCGGCGAGGAGACCGTGTTCGAGATCGTGGTGCCCGAGGACGCCGACCCGACGATCGGGCGCATCTCGCCGTCCTCGCCGATCGGAAAGTGCCTGCTCGGCCACGAGGAGGGCGACACCGTCGAGGTGCGCGTGCCCGCGGGCGTGCGCAGCTACGAAATCCGCAAGCTCGTGACGATGCACGACCAGGTCAAGGAGCAGTAGCCGCGCGCGTGACGCCGGGAGCGCTCGCACGGATCGCTCTCGCGGGTGAGCCGGAGCCGGCTCTCGCCGCCGTGCCTCCGCGGCCGGGAGTCGGGCAGATCCTCGGCCCCGAGGGCCGGAACCTCGTGCTCGCGACGACCCAGAACCTGCGCAAGTGGGCGGGCGCCCAGCTCGGGCACGCGCCCAAGCGACGCGAAGGCGCCCCCGCGCGCCGTCCGCGCACGAACCTCGCCGGGATCGCGACCGCCGTCTCGTGGATCGAGACCGACGGTCCGTTCCGCCAGCGCCTCGCCTACGAGCGGCTGAGCGCGTCGCTCGTGCCGCCGCCGAAGCGCCGCGACCTGAAGCCGGCCGCCTTCCTCCACCTCGACCCGAACGAGCGCTTCCCACGCGTGAGCGTGCGCGGGCCGGGCGAGGGTCCGCTCTACGGGCCGTTTCGAGACCGCCGCGCCGCCGAGAAGGCCCGCGACGCGCTGCAGCGCCTGATCCCGCTGCGGCCGTGCGACTACGCGTTCGAGCCCGACCGCGCGCTGCCGCTCGGCCTCGGCTGCCTCTACGCGCAGGTGCGCTCGTGCGCGGCGCCGTGCCTCGAGCGCGTGAGCGAAGAGGAGTACCGCGCCCTCGCGGCGCAAGCCGCTCTCTGGCTCGCGGACCCGCTGCGCCGCGGGGACGCGCCCGCCTCGGTGCCCGCGTCGCTCGGCGCCGCGTTCGGCCGCGCGCTCGTGGTCGACGCCGGCCGCCGCAGCATCGGGCTGGTGCCGGTCCACTCCGGCCGCGTGCTCGACGCCGCCGTGGTCGAGACCACGACGGACGAGCTCGAGCGCGCCGTCGAGCGGCTCGAGTGGCCCGAGGCCGGCGGGGGCGAGGACTGGCCGTGGCTCACCGGCTGGCTGCGCAGCCCGCGCGCGCGGGCTGCGTTCGTGGTGGTCCCGGACGCGATGACGCGGGCCGAGCTCGGTCCGGCCGTGACGCGCGCGCTCGCGAAGCCCTCCCCGCGCCCCGCCGCGGGTGGCAAAATAGGAAGTACCCGGGAGGAAAGGTGAGGGAGTACTCGCCGAAGCGGCGCACGGCCGTCGTGTTCACGGGGATCGGGACGACAGGCGCGTACCACGCCGGCGTCCTTCGCGCGCTCGACGAGAGCGGCGTGAAGATCGATCTCGTCGTCGGGTCCGGCGTCGGCGCGATCACCGCGGCCTTCGCGGCGGTCGGCGGCGGCGCGAAGCTCTACGGCCCGGGGGGCCTGTGGGACGGAGCTCGCTTCGCGAGCCTCTACAGGCTGCGGCCGGCGCTCCACGTCGCGCTGACGCTCGTCGGCATCTCGTTCGCGATCATCGCGCTGCCGGTCGCGCTCGGCCTGGTGCTCGGGCTGCTCTTCCCGCTGCTGCTGATCGCGGACCGCGCGTCGCCCGGCTCGGCCTCGCGGGCGCTCCAGGCGCTCTGGGTCGCGCCCGAGGCGATGAGCGGGCCCTACCTCGCGGCCCAGGCCGTGCCGGTGTTCGCGCTCGCGATGGTGGCGATCGTGGTGCTCGGGCTCGCCTACTGGCGCCGGCGCACGCGCCTGGCGGAGGCGTTCGAGTCCTTCCTCGACGCGGAGCCGGGGCTGCGCCGCGTGAAGCAGAGCCTCTGGGAGCTCGCCCGCGGCGTGGCGCTCAAGGGTGCTGCCACGGGCGACGCCGAGCTCGGGCGCAGCTACGCTTCGCTCCTCGGGGAGAACCTGGGCGAGCCGGGGTTCCGCGAGCTGATCCTGCGGACGGCCGATCTCGACCGCGGCGCGCCGCTCGCCTTCGCGCTGCTGCGCGACCCGGAGGAGCGAGGGCGCGCGGACCACGAGGACCACGTCGACCTGCGGGCGCCCGCGCAGGCCGAGCTGTTCTTCGACGCGCTGGCCACCGGCCTGCTTCTCCCGGTCGCGCTGCCGCTGCGCCGCGTAACCTTCCCCAAGGGCGCCGTGCACGCCGGCGAGACGCACCGGCTGACCGACGCGGCGCTCGTCCCCGGCTGCGGGATCGCGGAAGCGATCGACGCCGGCGCCGAGCAGGTGGTCGTGGTGACGGGCACGCCCGAGGAGGTGGCTCCGCCGCCCCGGCGGCGCGGCCTCTTCGCGCGCATCGACGCGACGCTGCGCACGCTCGAGCAGCAGGCCACTGCGGAGATCGCGTCCACGGAGCGCGCGAACCGGATCGTGGCGACGCTCGGGCACCGCTCCGGCGGACGCGGCGCCTGGGAGGATCCCGCGAGCGGGCACGTGCTGCGCGAGATCGACCTGTGGGTGATCCGGCCGCGCCGGCGGTCGCTCGGGCCGATCGAGCTCGACGGGGCGAGCGACCCGTCGACCGAGGTGCTGCGCACGACCGACGACCTCGTCGAGAAGGGATTCCGAGATGCCTACGGCCAGTTCATCGAGCCGGTCGTCGGCCAGGCTCCGCTGCCGGAGCGCGAGGAAGGCAAGTACCGCGACCAGGCGGTGAGCCTCTGACATGTCTCCGCTGTTGCCCGAGCAGCTGCAGCGGCTCATCGGCCTCGGCCTGCTCGGGCTCGGCCTCTACTTCGCCGTGCAGCTCGGCCGCGGCTTGCGGGGCTACCTGCGCTACCGCCGGGTCGCGAAGACGGCGCTCTTGACCTGGCCGGCGCCCGCGCCCGCCCAGCTGTCGTCGACCCTGATGCTGGGAGTGTTGGCGACGGTCGTCGCCGCCGCGAACGCCATGACCCACCGGCCCGCGACGCACGTCGCCGCCCTTTCGCTGATGGCCGCCTACTTCCTCGGGCTCGTGCCGCTCGCGCAGCGCATCCGCTTCGGCCTCTACCAGGACGGCGTCTGGGCGCACCGCGGGTTCCTGCCGTGGCCGCAGGTGGCGCGGATCGCCTTCATCGAGGCGCCCGAGATCGTGCTGCTGCTCACGGCGCGCCACAAGGTCGTCCCGTTCAAGCTGCCCGTGCCCGCCGCCGAGTACGGCGCCGTGCGGAAGATCCTCGAGGAGAAGACGCGCGCCGGCCAGCTGCGGCTCGACCCGGCGATCCTCGGGATCTGAGGCGAATCGCCTCTTGTCACACCATGGCCGGAGCGGCATCTCAAGCTCCGTGGACAATCCTTTTCACGACGGCGAGCTCGAGATCCAGCGGCGCGCCGGGGTTCTGGACGAGGCGCGGGCCGTGGGGCGCATCGTCGCCAGCCGCGTGCCGGCAGGGGCCGGCCGCTTCCTCGCCGGCCAACGGCTCGCGGTGGCTTCGAGCCTCGAGGCCGGCGGGCGGGTGTGGGCATCGCTGCTGAGCGGCCCAGCGGGTTTCATCTCCGCGGTGGACGCCGAGCTGCTGCGCCTCGCCACGCAGCCGGCCGAGGGCGATCCGCTCGCGCGCAACCTCCGGGCGCGACCGGAGCTGGGCCTGCTCGTCCTCGACCCCTGGACGCGCCAGCGCATGCGCTTCAACGGCCGAGGGCTGCTGTCGCCCGAGGGGGTCTTCCTGCTCGTTCGGCAGGCGTACGGGAACTGCCCGAAGTACATCCATCGCCGCAGGCTATGGGCCGCGGACGGCCCGGTTCACGCCGCCGAGCCGCAGGTCGGGGCCGTCTTGACTCCTCGCCAGCAGGCCTGGATCGCGGCGGCCGACACCTTCTTCATCGCGAGCTTCCATCCGCAGGGCGGCGCGGACGCGTCGCATCGCGGCGGGCCGGCGGGCTTCGTGCAGGTCCTCGGCCCGAGTCGGCTGGCATTTGCGGACTATCCGGGCAACAACATGTTCAACACGCTCGGCAACCTGTCCGTCTACCCGCAGGCGGGCCTGCTGTTCGTGGACTTCGTTTCCGGCGACCTGCTGCAGCTCGCGGGTCGTGCCCGCGTCGAGCCCGACTTCTCGGTCGTGTTCGAGGTCGACGAGGTTCGCGCTACGGCGTTCACGGCGAGCGCCCAGACGAGCGAGGAGCTCATGAAGAAGGTCGAGGGTCACTCGGTCAAGGCCGCCATTCGGAGCCGCTGAGCTTCCGCACGTGGACGTTCCAGAGGCGGCGGCCCCCGGCGACGAGGCGCTCGCGGCGCGCGCCGCGGCGGGGGACGAGCCCGCCTTCGAGGAGCTGGTGACGCGCTACCAGGCGCGCGTCTTCCGCCTGGCGCGCCGCCTGACCGGCAGCGACGACGACGCGGCCGACGTGCTGCAAGAGACGTTCCTGCAGGTCTATCGCGGCCTCCCCGGCTTCCGCGGGGAGTCGCGCTTCGGGACGTGGCTCTACCGCGTCGCGACGAACGCGGCGCTGATGCAGAGGCGCGCCCGCGCGCGCCGGCCGGCCGAGTCGCTCGAGGCGTTCCTGCCGCGCTTCGACGCGGCCGGGATCCACGCGGCCACGCCGGCCGAGCTGCAGGTCGCGGCCCGCGTCGACCAGCTGATCGACCAGCGGGCCCTCGCGGAGAAGGCGTGGGCCGGGATCGAGCGACTGCCCGACCTCTACCGCGAGGCCTTCGTGCTGCGCGACCTGGAGGAGATGACGACGGACGAGGTGGCGCGCGTCCTCGACCTGCAGCCGGCCGCGGTGCGCCAGCGCGTGCACCGCGCGCGTCTCATGCTGCGCGGCTACCTGAGCGATCTCGTGGGGGTGAAGCCATGACCGGCATCGTGTGCGCCTCGGCGCTCGAGCGGATGATGGACTACCTGGAAGGCGCGGTCGCGGCCGACCTGCGCAGCGCTCTCGAGGCGCACTTCGCCTCCTGCGAGCGCTGCACGGCTTTCGTCGCCTCGTACCGTGAGACGCCGCGCATCCTGCGCGAGGCGACCGAGGTCGAGCTGCCCCCGGAGCGTGCGCTGGCGATGCGTGCCTTCCTGCGCGCCCGTCGGGACTAGGCGGCCGGCGTCCGGATCCGGGTCAGTGCGCCAGCAGGTCGTCGATGATGCGGTCGGCGTCGTCGATGAGCGGCTGGCCGTTCGCCGCCGAGAGCCGGCGCGTTCGGATCAGCAGGTCGACGGAGCGGGCGAAGAGCTCGAGCGACACGGCCGCGAGGCCCGGGCAACCCGCGCGTACGTGCAGCTCGGCGCACCGCAGGTACGCGATCAGTATCGCCGCCTGGGTGTGGCTCAGCTGGCGCGCGGCGTCGAGCGCCTCGACCCGGGCGATGAGCGCGGCGATCGAGGGCAGCGGCGCGGACGCGTCGAGCAGGAAGTAGCGGACGACGCCGGGCGAGCTCGCGAGCTCGCCGCGGCCGACGATCTGGCCGCGGTCGTTGATCGAGACGGCGTCCTGCAGCACCCAGCCGGTCCCGGCCGGGATCAGGTCGTTGAGGTCGTAGACGCGGCCGCCCGAGGCCAGGAAGGCGTGCGAGCCGACGTTGAGCAGCATCGTGCCGACGACGTCGCCGCGCCCGTTGATGTCGTTGCCCTGGCTCGAGAAGGCGCCCGTGGCCTCGACGCCGAGGCTCGCGAAGGTCGCGGTCGCGACGTCGTAGCTGAGCGCGTGCTCGGCGCTCATGCCCGGCAGCTGGCCGTCGCCCGCGATCTTGCCGACGGCGTTGATCGCGCGCGCCATCGTCATGAAGCGCGCGCCCTGGTCGAGCCGCGTCGCGACGCCGTTCCGGTACAGGAATCCGCGCCGCAGGCCGCTCGCGTCGATCTCGCCGACCACCACGCCCTGGCCGTTGACGTCGCGCGCGCACGTGAAGTCGATCCCGGGTTGCGGCGTCAGCAGCCCGTGCAGCTCGGTCAGCGTGCCGTTCGCGTACACGAAGGCGCGGTGCGGATCGGGGAAGGCGTCGAGGTAGTTGTCGAGGCAGCCCACGATCGCGCCGGCGTCGTTGATCGCGTAGGCGAAGGAGTCCGGTGCGATGGCGCTCAGCGGCTGGACCGCGGTGGCGTTCGCCGGCGCCAGCACCGCCTGCCAGCGGTTGTCGGGATCGGACGAGCCCGGCGCCGGCGGCAGCGAGGCGAACGAGAAGCCGACGGCGGCACCCGCGTCGTTGATCCCGTTGAGCACGCTCAGCTGCTCGCCCGCGGGAACCCCGAGGTCGCGCCAGGCGCCGCCGCTGTAGATGGCCGCGTGCGCCGCTCCGCCGACGAAGATCCAGCCGGCCACCTGGCCGCTGTTGTTGATCTGCTGGGCGACGCCCGAGAGCTCGACGATCGAGTAGCGCGGCGCCCCTCCGGCGCTCGCGGGTGCCGCTGCGAATCCCAGGAGTGACCCGACGGCCAGAGCTGCCGCCGCGGTCGAAAACCGACCCCTCTCGCGGTCCATTCCGGACCTCCTTGCATCGAGCCCCGGTCGGCTGCCCCGTAGAGGATACGGTGCCGCCGGGTTCGCTACGCGAGGTACAGTCTAGGTATCCGTTCTGGATACATCAATACGGAAAATAGGCACGGGAAACGGCTACCTGAGCCAGTCTCGGAGCGCGTCCCAGGGTGGAGCGGCGGGACTCCAGGTCATGCGGACGACGCGCGTGGACCCGACGAGCTCGGCGACGATCGCGAGCGTCCGCTTCCAGAGGAGCGGCACGTGCGGCACGGGCACGGACGCGAGGATGCGGGCGGCGGCGATGGCCGGCCGCAGGCGCTCGAGCTCGAGCGACGGTCCCTTCGCGAGATCCACGAGCAGCCGGAGCGGCGCGGCTGCCGCGCGGCCCCGCGGGCCGCCTTCACCCCAGAACCCCGAGCGCACGAGCGTGAACGGTCGCACGGGCGCGATCGCGACGAGCTCGTCGGACAGCACCCCGACGGGCGAGGTCGCTGCGAGCGTGGACTTGCCCGCGCCGGAGGCGCCGAAGAAGGCGACCCCATGGCCGTCGAGGACGACACCGGCGGCGTGCAACGGCAGGCCCCCGTCGAGCGGCAGCCGCGCCATGAGGGACGTTCGGATCACGGTCTCCAGCGGATAAGCCCGCTGCTCGCGCCTGTGGAGCCGCGCGCTCCGGGCCAGGGGATCGATCTCGGCGGTGAAGCTCCTGTGGCTCGCGAGCAGCCGCTCGCCCTGCCAGCGCTGCACCGCCGGCTCCCACACCGGGAAGAGCGACTCGTCGTCGCTCGTCCAGGGCGGCTCGTCCACGAGCTCGATCCCGAACGGCGGCCGCTGGTCCTCGGGCTCCGGGTCGAGCCGCGCGATCGCCTCGCGCTCGCTCGGGAGAAGCGCGGGGTCCGGCCCGGCGGAGAAGCCGAGGCCCCCCGCGCCGAACCTCACGCGGACGCGAGCCGGACCTGCGCGGCCGCTTCGGCCTGCTCGACGTGCCCGGCGTCCGGCTGCAGCGGATCGCCCGTGAGCTGCTGCGCGAGCGCGGGGCAGTACGGGAACGCGGCGAGCGCCCCTCCGGCCTCGGCGAGACGGTCGTTGGCGGCGCGCGCCACGGCCGCCGCGCGCTCGCGCTCCTCCGACCCGCTCCAGACGACGCCGAGCGGGGTCTCGCGCACGTTGCCGAGCGGGGCCCGGCGCCACTGCATGCACGGGAAGACGTTGCCCTCGGGGTCGATCGCGAGCGTCGTGCGCCCGAGGCCGCAGTTGGCGCCGCCCTTGACGCGCTCCTCCCGTGGCAGCGAGCCCTGCTCGGCGAGCGCCCGGTACATCCGCTGCAGGCCGGCGGGCGTCGCCCGGTAGGCGAGCGGGCCCGTGTCGCCGTCGTCGCGCGGGGTCAGCATGGCGTCGAGCCGCAGCGGCACTCCGCGGCCGTCTGCGATCCGCCGCATGCCGTCGAGCTCGTCCTCGTTGAGGCGCGTGACCGGCGTCTTCAGCACCACGGTGACGCCGTGCTGCAGCAGCCGGTCGAGCCCGCGCAGCATCGCGGCGAACGAGCCCGGGGTCGCGGTCGCGCGGTCGTGCGTCTCGGCGCTCGCGCCGTGCAGGCTGAGCTCGACCGCCATCGGCAGGAGCCGCGCGATCTCGCCGGCCAGCGGCTCGGTCACGAGCGCGCCGTTCGTCAGGATGCGCAGCGCGAAGGCGCGCTCGCGCACGCCGCGCGCGATCGTCAGGAACTCGGGATGGGCGAGCGGCTCGCCGCCGGTCAGCGCGACGTAGAAAGTGCCGAGCCCGCGCAGCTCGTCGAGCAGGCTCAGCCAGCGCGAAGTGGGGAGCCCGCGCTGGTCGTGGTGGCGCGGGTTGTAGCAGAACACGCAGCGCCAGTTGCAGCGGTAGGTGAGCTCGAGGCTGGCCGAGAGCGGCTGCGCCCGCTCGAAGGCGATCTGCTTGAGCCGCGCCGAAGGCGTCCAGGCGAGGCTCACTCGGCCTCGCTCACCAGCCCGCGCTCGCGCAGCACCCCGACGAAGCCGCGCACGTCGCTGCGCGCCTGCGGCTCGTCGGTCGCGAAGCGCTCGACGAGCGCGCTGACCAGGCCGTCCTCGTCGCGCTCCTCGACGAGCGACCAGAGCAATGCCCCGGCGGGATTGAGGCCCAGCACCTTCTTCTCGGAGAGGCTCATCACCACGAGCTCGGCGCCGATCTGCTGCCAGGCGAGGTCGGGGCGGCGCCTGAGCGTCATCTCAGCTCGAGACCGGGCCCACGGCGATGCAGTCGGCGGCTCCGCCGGGGGTCTTCTGGCAGCCGCCCATCAGGCTGGGCTGGGCTTCGAGGGGCTGCTCCCAGACAACCGCTGGCTTCTCGTAAGGTAGCCGCCCGTCCGGGCGCAACGCGATAGGCTGCGTAGCGCCGTCGCCGTCCTCCATCCTGTAGGGCCTCCCCCGGCTGTTAGAGTGTAACCGGCAGGCGGGCGGCGAGGAAGCCGAAATTGCCCCGGCTCAGGGGAACGGCACCTCGACGCCGTACACGACGCCGGCCTCGCTGCCCACGACGAGCAGCCGCGGCGTGACGCCGATGTCGAGCGACGGGGCGCCCACCTGGCCGAGGCCGTCGCCGAGCACCTGGACCTTCGAGCTCGGCGGCACCACCGGCGTCGCGCTCGTGAAGTCGAGCTCGTAGAGCTGACCGTTCCGGCTGCCGACGTAGACCAGGTTCGTGGTCGGCCAGTAGAGGATCAACGACGGGTTGAGCCCCGCGGTGGTCCAGGTCCAGTTGACGGTGATCGGCGACGTGTCCGAGATGCTCCACACCTTGGTGTCGGTCGCGAACATCAGGTCGTCGTTGCGGCGGTCCGGGAAGAGGAAGCCCTTCACCGGTCCGTCGGCGGTGACGAGGGTGCGGCTGTCGCCGCCGGTCATCGCGTCGAGCGAGTAGACGTTGCCCGCGTCGGTCCCGACGTAGAGGCGCCCGCCGCGCAGCACCGGGCTGCCGCTGATGTGGCCGAGGTTGATCGACCACTTCCACGTGAAGACCGGGCTCGCGTTGAGCTCGAGGCACCAGATCGTGTCGCCGCCCGTTCGGCTGAGCGAGGCGAAGTAGACGCGCCGCGTCGCGTAGTCGATCAGCGGCGTGCCGTTGATCGGTCCGATCGGCCCGGGCGCGCCCGTCGGCGCGTAGGACGCGAGCGGCGTTCCGTCGGCGAGCTTCAACGCCTTCAGCTGGTTGTCGACGCTGCCGTCGCGCGTTCCGACGAGCAGCAGGTCGAGCGCGCCGCCGAAGGCCGTGAACATCCCGCCCGGCGCGCCGGTCATCGACAGGCCCTGCGACTGCGGGGGCCACGGATGCTGGCCGGTCCGCGCGTCGATCGCGTGGACGAAGCCCGGCGTCGCGTCGTCGGCCGCGAAGAGCACCGTGTCGGACGAGCCGAGCGGGGGCGTGAGCGGCACCACGGGCGAGCGCGAGTGCGCGACGCCGACGAGCTGGTTCGGCAGCCACGGCGCCGGCCACTGGCCCCCTGCGCTTCCGCGCGTCAGCTCGTGGACGGTGCGGTCGTTCGACATCGCGAGGATGCCGGGAACGCTGACCGTCGGGGGAGCCACGGCGGTGCCTCCCGTCGCGTAGGCCCACTTCACCGAGCGGCCGGGACGCGTGGTCGCGTCGAACGCGCGCGCCTTGATCGTGCGTCCGGCCGAGTAGACGCCGCCCACCTTCACGAAGACGCTGTAGCAGTAGGCGGTGTCGACCTGCACGCCGGCGTGCAGGAAGCCGTCCTTCATTCCGCCCGAAGGCGTCGTGACGACGTGCTCGCCGTCGAAGGGGTCGTTGATGCTCGCGGGGGGCAGGCAGCTGCTCGTCCCGAGCGGCGCCTGGTCCCAGCGGATCCGGATCTCCTGCGCCGCGCCCGTCGCGTTCACCCACAGCAGCTGGTTCTCGCCGCTCGCGCTCGTGCCGCGCGACGAGGCCGCGAGGTGCTGGACCTCGCCCGTCGGCACGCTCGCGACGACGGTCACCGGCCATTCCGACGAGACGGTCGCCGTACCGCAGGTCGGCGTCGAAGCGACGACGACGTAGTAGCTGCCCGGCCCCGGGAAGCTCGCGCCCTTCAGGACGTAGGTGTCGCCGATCTCCCCGGCGAGCGGCGTGATGGCGCCTCCCGAGAGGATGCGATACCCCCACTGGCGCGAGCCGATGGCGCCGCCGCCGAGCTCGACGGCTTTCGCGCTGCCGCCGATGCAGTCGACGCAGACCGTGCTCACGCCGAGGGTGGCGAGGCTCACCGAGGCGAGGCTGCCGAAGTAGAGGTTGCGGCTGGCCGCGGCCGAGCACTCGTTGCGGCCGAAGACCCCGAGCTGGATCGCTCCCGAGAGCGGCGGGCCGCTCAGGACGACGGCGGGAGTGAAGATCGAGGGCGAGCCTCCCGGAGGCGTGAGCGTCCAGGCGTACGTGTCGAAGCTCTGGTTGAGGGTGTAGCTGCCCGAGCCTCCGGGGCAGACCGAGTCGGGCCCGAGGATCTGGAGCGGCGTGGCCTGTCCCAGCGTGAAGCTGCGCGTCTGGACGGGCGGCAGGCCTGCCGTCTGGAACGCCAGCTTGTAGCGCCCCGGCTTGTCGAGCGTGAGTCCGTTGGCGCCCGAGAACGAAGCGACGCCCGAGGCAAAGCCGAGCGACGGCGGGCCGCCCAGGCTGGCTCCCGGATCGCCCGTACCCGGAACGATCGATCGCGTGACGCTGCCGGACGCGCAGACCGCGACGTTGCCGCCGTCGTCGAACGCCGTGACCGAGGCGTCGAAGAGGAAGGGCGGCGCGCCGGTCGCGCAGGCGTTCGGCTGAGCCGAGACCTCGAGGCGCTGCTGCTGACAGGCGGTGCTGCGGAGGATCGAGACGTCCTTCGAATCCTCGTTGAGCACGGCCACGTCGTCGCGCCCGTCGCGGTCGTAGTCGCCGACGACCGCGGCCGAGGGCTTGTAGTGCGCCACCACGGTCTGCGGCGCGTCGAAGTCGAGGCCGCCGCGGCCGCGCAGGACGAGCAGCCCGTCCGCGACGGCGATCAAGTCAGGCTTGCCGTCCTGGTTGAGGTCGGCGCTGGTGACGAAGCGCACGACGTAGGGCACGTCGAACTGCGTCGCTGCCGTGAACGAGCTGCCGCCGTTCCGGAAGACGTCGAGGTGATCGTTGTCGCCGGCCGCCGCCACGAGATCGAGCGTGCCGTTGCCGTCGAAGTCGCCCGCCGCGAGCGAGACCGGCGAGCTATCGCCCCCGGGCAGCGGATAGGTCTGCGAGGTGTCGAAGCTGCCGCCGCCGTTCAGCAGCACCATGACGTTGTTCTCGTCGTCGTTCGCGACCGCCAGGTCGAGGTCGCCGTCCTGGTCGAAGTCCGCCGCGACGATCGCCGTCGGAGCCTTGCCGACGGTGACGCTCTGGCCCGCGCTGAAGACGCCGCCGGCGTTGCGCAGCAGCTGGACGAAGCCCGGGGCCGACTTGTCGCACACCGCCAGGTCGAGGTCGCCGTCGCGGTCGAAGTCGCCGGACACCAGGTCGTCCGGCCGCGTGCCCGCGCCGACGAGCGCCGGGGGCGTGACGAACGTGCCGGGAACCGTGGTCGAGGCGAGGAAGATCGCGACCCGCCCGGTGCTCGCGGAGCTGACGGCCAGATCCAGCCGGCCGTCACCGTTCCAGTCTCCGGCGACGATCGCCTCGGGCGCCGCGACGTCGAGCGTGGCGTACTCCGTGAAGCCGCCGAGCCCGTCACCGCCCAGGAGCGAGACCTTGCTCGAGCCGCTGTTGGCCACCGCCAGGTCCAGCGTCCCGTTGACGTCGAAGTCGCCGCTCGCCGCGGCGCGCGGCTGGTCCTGCACGCCGACGCGCGGCGCCGCCTGCAGCACGGGTGGCCCCGGCGGCCGATTCGTCAGCACCACCACGGAGTCCGCGCTGCGACAGGGGATCGCGAGGTCGACGAGCCCGTCCGTGTCGGCGTCGATCAGCGTGATCCCCTGCGGGGAGTTGCGGATCGTGTGGTCCGACTGCGACGGGAACGTGCCGCTTCCGCTGTTGGTCAGCAGCTTGACCGACTGCGAGCCGAACGTGGTGACGGCGACGTCCGGCTTCGCGTCGCCCTCGAAGTTCCAGAGCGCGACCGCGCTCGGCGGAGCGCCGACCGCATAGGGCACGGCGGGCTGATATCCACCCGCGCCGTTCCTCAGGATCACGGAGACCTGGCTCGAGCCGTTGTCGGCCGTGACGAGGTCCAGCCTGCCGTCGCCGTCGAGGTCGGCGGCTGCGATTCCCATCGGATTCGATCCGACCGGGAGCGTGGCCACGGCAGTGAACGCGCCGCCGCCGCTCCCGGAGAGGACCGTGACGTTGTTGGTCACCGCGTTCGCCACCGCGAGGTCGAGCGTGCCGTTCGCGTCGAGGAAGGCGGCCACCAGCGCGCGCGGCCCCGCTCCGACGGTGTACGGCGAGCCCGGTCCGGGCCCGAGGCCGCCCGCGCCGTTGCCGAGGAACACGAACACCTGTCCCGTGGTCTCGCTCGCCGCGATCACGTCCGGCGCGCCGTCGCCGTTCACGTCGCCTGTGACCACGGCCGAGGTGTTGTCGCCCGCGAGCTGCGAGACGCCCGCCGCGAGCCCGCCCGCGCCGTTGCCGAGGTAGAGCTGCACCTTGCCGGACCCGGGCGCGCCCTGGGCCACGATCACGTCCATGTTGCCGTCCACGTTCACGTCGGAGACGGCTACGGCGCGCGGCGCCGGGCTGAGGCCGCTGACGACCGTCCCGGTGGTGAACCCGCCGTCGACGTTGCGTAGGATCCGCAGCGTGGCGTCGTTGGCCGACGCCACGACCAGGTCCGCCCGTCCGTCGTGGTCGAAGTCGGCGGCGGCGCTCGCCACCGGCCCGTTGCCCGCGGGATACGATCGCGGTGCCCCCGCGAACGAGGCCCGCACGCACGGCACGCCGGACTGGTCCTCCACCACGACGACCTGGCGGAGCCCGGAGTACGCCACGGCGAGGTCGTCGCGGCCGTCGGCGGTGAACGGGCCCACCGCGAGTCCGAGCGGGGCCGAGCCCGCCGCCAGTCCGGCCGGGTAGGCGAGCCCGTCGAAGAAGGGCGCGCTCTTCAATCCACTGAAACCGGTGACGCGCGGCGTGGCGGATGCGTCGAGGACGGCGAGGTCGAGGAAGCCGTCGTGGTCGAGGTGGGTGAGCGCGACGCGCGTGGGAACGCTTCCGACCGCGAGGCCTCCAGCGGAGGCGAGCGTCGTCCCGCCGGGTGCCCCGGTGAAGACCGAAGCGGTTCCCGCATCGCTGTCCGCCGTCACCAGGTCGGGCCAGCCGTCCCGGTTTACGTCGCCCGCGGCCACGTCCAGAGGTCCCTTGCCCGTCCCAGCGGACGGGCCGGCCACGAGGCGTCCGGTGCCGTCGCCGAAGTACACGTGCACGAGGTCGCGGCTCCGGACCGCCACCGCGACGTCGAGCTTGCCGTCGCGGTTGAAGTCGACGAGCGCGCCGCCGTCGCTCGTCTCCCCGGGCGTGTCGAGGTCCGTGAGCGGCGCGGTCGCGAAGCCGATGCCGGTTCCCGGGTAGAGCCGGATCTTCTGGGTGGCGCCGAAGAGCACGACCAGGTCGTAGTGGGCGTCGCCCGTGAACTGGCCGAGCAGGATCCGCACCGGGATCGGAAAGGGCTCCGCGCCGAGCATCGTGGTGCCGAGAGCCGTGAAGCTTCCCCCCGTCTGTCCCCGGAGGACCTGCACCGTCGTCGGCGACGAGTCGAATGCCACCACGACGTCCTGGAAGCCGTCGTGATCGAGGTCGGCCACGGCGACGTCGATCGGATTCCCGGCGACGCCGACCGGAGCGCCCGGCGCCGCCACGAAGCCGCCCGCGCCGTCGCCCAGCAGGATGCTCACGTCCTTCGAGCCTCGGTTGGCCACCGCGAGGTCGAGGCGTCCGTCGCGGTTGAAGTCGCCGCCGGCGAGCGCCGTCGGCGTCGTGCCGACGGGAACCTCGGCGAGCGTCTTCAAGGAAAGGCCGCTGCAGGTGTCGGCCAGCGTGGCGGGCGGCGCGACGAGCGGCGCGGCGGCGAGCGCCAGCGTCGCCGCGAGGAGCGGCCCGCGGCGCATCGATGCTCTCCTTGCCTCGGGGGACCCCACGCGGCCGCTACTTGGACTGGATCGCGAACACGCGCGGCGGGCTGCAGGGACGCGTCTGATCGTCCAGGAAGGCCTGGACCGTCCAGCGTCCGTAGAGGCTGCTCATCGTGATCGACGTCCCGGCCACCGGCAGCCGGGCGTGGAGCGACTGCCGCACGGGGGCGCGGCCGTCGCGAGGGTTTCCGAGGGCCTGGACCGGCACGCCCTTGGCCGTGGCCGCCGGCGCGACCGCGCTGCGGCCGCGGCGGCCCGGCCTGTCCCAGCTGAACGGCATCGCGAGGTCCTGGTAGAGGAAGCCGCTCGGCGTCACGACCTTGAAGTGCAGCACGTGGTCGCCGTCCTGCACCTTGCGCTCGAGCCGCGTCTCGAAGTCGAGGTCGAGGATCTCGCGGGTCGAGAAGCGCGGCTCGCGCGGCTGCTTGCGGAGCGCGGGAGCGGTCACCTCGATCGCGGAGCAACCGCTCGGCGCGCGGCGTTCCTGGAGCTGGGCAAACGAGGGGCTCGCGGTCCCGGTCAAGACGAGCAGTATCGCGATGCGCCTCATCGAGCCTCCTCGAAGTCCGTCTCCGGGCGTACCAGGGGCCGGGATCTTACCTGAAGTAACACTTGAGGTCCACGGAATGCGATGCGTTACGTCACAGCGGGTTGCGTGCGAGTCGCTGAGTTAAACTCGGAGGATGCGCTTTCGTGATCGCCTCGCACGGGGAACCGTCGTCTTCGACGGGGCGATGGGGACGATGCTGTACGGACGCGGCGTATTCGTGAACCGCTGCTTCGACGAGCTGAACCTGTCGAACCCCAACCTGGTGAAGCAGGTTCATGCCGAGTATCTCGAAGCAGGAGCGGAGGTTATCGAGACGAACACGTTCGGTGCTCATCGCTTCAAGCTCGGCCCGCACGGGCTCGAGGCGCAGGTCCGGAAGATCAACCGGGAGGGCGCGCGCATCGCCCGCGAGGCGGTCGGCGAAAAGGGCCTGGTGGCGGGGGCGATGGGGCCGCTCGGAAAGCCGCTCGAGCCGATCGGAAGCATCCGGGCGGACGAGGCGCAAGCGGCCTACCGCGAGCAGGCCGAGGGGCTGCTCGAAGGCGGCGTCGACGTGTTCGTGATCGAGACGATGCCGTCGCTCGACCAGGCCAAGGCCGCGCTCGCGGCCGTGCGCTCGCTGGGGGCCGAGCAGCCCGTCGCCGTGAGCCTGACCTTCAACGAGGAAGGCAACACCCTCTACGGCGACTCGCCGGAAGAGGCGGTCCGCGAGCTCGAGGCGCTCGACGTGCCGCTCGTCGGCGCCAACTGCAGCCAGGGCCCGCAGGCGATGCTCGAGACGCTCTCGCGGATGGCGGCGGTCGCGCGCTCGGCGAAGCTCGCCGCGATGCCGAATGCCGGCTCGCCCGCCTACGTGGACGGACGCTACGTCTACCTCTGCACGCCCGAGTACATGGCGACCTGGGCGCGCCGCTTCCTCGAGGCCGGCGCGAGCGTCGTCGGCGGCTGCTGCGGCACGACGCCCGCGCACATCCGCGACCTGGTGCGCTCGGTGCGCATGTTCCAGCCGGGACGCGCGCTCGAGGTGAAGACCGTCACGCAGGAGCGCCGCAAGGAAGCCCCGCCGCCCGTGCCGCGCGAGCAGAAGTCCGGGCTCGCGCGCGCGCTCGGCCGCAAGTTCGTGGTCTCGGTCGAGCTCGACCCGCCGCGCGGCGCGGACGCCGGCCAGATCATCGAGCGCGCGCAGTACTGCAAGGAGAACGAGGTCGACGCGATCAACGTCGCGGACGGGCCGCGCGCCTCGGCGCGCATGAGCGCGCAGGCGCTCTGCGTGCTGCTGCAGGAGAAGGTGGGGATCGACACGATCCTGCACTACACCTGCCGCGACCGGAACCTGCTCGGGATCCAGTCGGACCTGCTCGGGGCGCACGCGCTCGGGCTAAGGAACGTGCTCGCGATCACCGGCGACCCGCCCAAGCTCGGCGACTACCCGGACGCGACCGCGGTCTACGACGTCGACTCGATCGGGCTCATCCGCATCATGGACAAC
>Ga0111538_10003343_pt1 | contig 22454 bp, 13 predicted proteins | sample SoiMethybrSBSTD1_FD_79669 | JGI IMG/M metagenome (GOLD analysis project Ga0111538, IMG submission 79669) | Bulk soil microbial communities from a Populus tree surrounding site in Tennessee, USA - Soil MetaG P. TD hybrid SBSTD1 (version 2)... | ecosystem: Environmental > Terrestrial > Soil >...
GAGTATCAACCCAATCGCGGCGGCACTATCGTGAGTCAGGTGAACTTCAGGAACAGTGATACCACCGCTTCCTTCTCCGCCAAGCACGCCGTTGTGCTCGATCAACCCTTCAGAGATGTAAGCTTGGCCAACGGGCACACGCACCACAGTTCCACCATGACGCGCGGCAACGATGTCGATCGCACTGGACGTGGAAACGTTTGTGACAATCACGCCGCTTTTCTTTCGTAGACGAATATCAGCGGCGATGGCGAGCGTCAGTTCTTCAGAGAGCGGCTCGCCAAGATCGCTGACGATTCCCAGCCGTTCGCCATCGGCATCATGCGCAAAGCCAATGGCGGCGCGTCCGGCCTTCACCACCGCACAGAGCTGGGCCATAGTCTCGGGCTTGGGCTCGGGAGAATGCGGGAAAGGGGCCGTAGGGTTATCGTTAACTGCGAGAACCTCGCAGCCCAAACTCGCGAGCCATTTCGGACTGAGAAACGAGCACGCGCCGTTACAGCAATCTACTGCGACCGTCAGGCTTTTGGATCTAATCGCGTCGACAGCAAAATTCTCACTCAGCGTTTTGACGTGCTCTTCAATCGCATCTGCTGTTTGGACCACGTGCTTGATGGTGTCCCAACCAGCTTTTGCAAACTCACCCTGGTGAAAGATGTCGAGCAGCTCTTCTCCCTGAGTTGCATTGAGGTATAGGCCGTCACCACGAACAAACTTCAGCGCGTTCCATTGCCATGGATTGTGGCCTGCGGTAATCGCGATGCCGCCGTCGGCTTTTAGCCATTTCACCGCGAGCTGCATGCTGGGAGTTGGACAAATGCCCAGGTCGACAACCTCACAGCCTGCCGCCAGTAACCCGGCGAGCACCGCCGATCGGATCATTGGACCAGACGGTCTCGTATCGCGACATACAAGAATTCGTCCGCGGTCGAGGTATGTTCCAAAACTTTCGGCGAAGTCGACTGCAAGTTCTGGAGTAAAGGTCTCACCGACAATTCCTCGCACGCCGGTGATGCCGATTTTCAACGGTTTCATCGAACTTTTCTGAACTGATATCTCTGGAAGCTGGGTGTCGGGCTTAATTTTACCTCAGGGCATATGTAATCGTCTCCACCAAAAGGTGGACATGAGCCGCCAACTTTGGAGTGCGGCGGCCTGGCGCCGCTTGGCCTCGATCAAGCATCATCGATAACAAAGCGGCGCCAGGCCGGCGCACTCCAAGGAGGCGTGATATTCTCTAGCGCCATGAAACGAATGCTGATAATCGCAGTCGCCCTACTTGCGTTGCTTCCTGTCTTTCAAGCCCGTAGTCAGGAACCCGCAAAAACGATTGCCGAACGGCTTGGTTACCCGCGCGACGCAAAGCTGCTGATCGTTCATGCGGACGATCTTGGCGTGGCCCATTCGGTAAACGTCGCTTCGATCAAAGCTTTCGAAACCGGTCTCGTTAACTCGGGCAGCATCATGATCCCATGCCCCTGGCTTCCTGAGATAGCAGCTTACGCGCGCGCGAATCCGCAAGCTGATCTCGGATTGCATTTAACACTCACGAGTGAATGGACCTCGTTCCGCTGGGGCCCGGTTTCGCCGAAAGATCGTGTTGCGTCACTGCTCGACAAAGATGGTTACTTTTACTTGACGGAAAGCGAAGCGGCGGCGGCGGCAGATCCGAAACAGGTCGAACTCGAAATCAATGCGCAGATCCAGCGAGCCCGTGCGCTCGGTGTTCAGCCGACGCACCTCGACTCTCACATGGGCACGCTCTATCAAAGCAAAGCGTTGTTTGAAGTTTTCCTTCGCGTCGCTCGTCGAGAAAAGTTACCGGTGAGGGTCGCAAAGACGTGGGCGGCTCGAGCGGATTATATGTCGCTGGCGCTGAATGCGGATGACGTCTATATCGATCGGGTGTTGGATATCAACCCGACGGTTGCACCACAAGACTGGGCCAGGTTCTATTCAGAGGCGCTGAAGAAGCTCGAACCCGGCGTGACGGAAGTCGTCATTCACCTCGCGTACGACGACGCTGAGATGAAGGGCGTCACCGTCAATCATCCTGACTGGGGTGCCGCCTGGCGCCAGCGGGACTTCGAATACTTCACCAGCGACGCCTTCCGTAAAGTGCTTCAGGAAAACCAGATTAAGCTCATCACCTGGCGCGAACTCGGGAAATTGATTAAATAATCTGTGTAATCTGTGGATAAAATGTGGCCCTCTTTGCTCTCCTTTCACGCGTTATTCGAGTGACGGCAGCAATCGAGCTTGCCGATATTTGCAAGTGCCTGAAGGAGAGCACCATGAAACACTTTCGCAGAGCAATCGCGCTATCTGGTCTACTGTTACTCTTGACGTTCTCATCTGCTTTTGGACAATCTGACCGGCAGACCATCATACATATACCCTTTAATTTTAGTGTCGGTGAGAAATCGTTCACGGCGGGCAAGTACGTCATCCAGCAAAACAGGAAAGACTCAGATTTGGTGTGGGTGATCAGGCGCAAGGACAATGTCGGCAAGGCTCTGATTTTGACCAGACCGGTTCGTGCAAACGAGACTGTTGAAGAAACCCGACTGGTCTTCCACAAGTACGACGATCTTTATTTTCTGGCTGAGTTCTGGACTCCGGGCAGCAACACCGGACGCGAGATTCAAATCTCCAATCGTGAGAAGGCGTTGGAGAAGACTTTAGCTGAAAAGCGCCAGGATCATGTGTTGACTGATCGTGGCAGGTAATTCAAACGGGGGCGCACACACTGAAAGCACAAAGGCCCTGACGAAAGTCAGGGCCTTGCTTTTTGTCCCAAACTCGACTAGGAAGTCATCGGCCTGCTGTTAAATTCAGACGATTCGAGGAGTCGCCGGTGACACTTGATAAGGTTTCACGCCGCCAGTTTATGAAAGCTGGCGGCATTGGTTTGCTTGGAGCATTCGCCGTTCGTGCCAATGCCCTCTCCCAACAGGAACGCAAGTTTGTTCTTTACGTCGGCACGTACACTTCCGGCCCTTCAGCGAAGAGCGAAGGCATCTACGGCTATCACATGGACGCGACGGGCGCCCTGACCCGTTTTACCTCCATCATGTCAGTCAACCCATCATTCCTCACCGTCGATCGCAGCAAGCGGTTCCTCTACGCGGTGAACGAAGTGAGCGATTATCTCGGAAAGCCGAGCGGTGCTGCTAGTGCGTACAAGATCGATCCGGTAACTCACAATCTTCGTCTGCTGAATGAACAAGCGACGCAGGGCGCCGATCCATGCTATCTCAGTGTCGACAGCAGGAAGCGAACTTTGCTGGTGGCAAATTACACCGGCGGTAGTGTCAGTGTGTTTCCAGTACGATCAGACGGGACTCTCGGAATGGTTGCGCAAGTGCAGCAAGACGAAGGCTCCGGTCCTAAAGAGCAACAAAAGGGGCCACACGCACATTGCGTCATCTTCGACGCTTTCGAACGGCATGCACTCGTTGCTGACCTCGGGATCGATAAAGTGATGATCTACCGATTCGATCGCACAACGGGAAGGCTCAGTCCAGCGAAGCAACCATTCGCCGAACTTAAACCCGGCGCCGGACCACGCCACCTGTCGTTTCATCCGTCGGGGAAGTTTCTATACGTCATCAACGAACTCGATTCGACGATGACGGCCTTCGGATACAACGAACGAGAAGGAACGCTCACGATGATCGAAACTGTTTCGACGTTGCCGAGTGATTTCAGCGGAATTAGTTACTGCGCTGATGTACACGTGTCTTCATCGGGCAAGTTCCTCTACGGCTCGAACCGTGGACACAACAGCATCGTCGTATTTGCGATCGATCAACTCACCGGCAAACTCACGCTCGTCGAGCATGTCTCGACTGAAGGCAACTGGCCGCGCAACTTCACGATTGATCCCTCGGGCGGGTTCCTCCTCGTTGCCAATCAACGCTCGGACAATGTCGTGGTCTTTTCGCTTAATGCCAATACGGGACGCCTGAAACCAACCGGAGTAAATGAGCAAATTCCTTCACCAGTCTGCCTGAAATTTTTGTAGGGGCGGCACTCCGCGGCCGCCCCTTGCACGCAACCACGCTTTCCCGAATTCGCGCTCCAAACCAAGGGGCGGCCGCGGAGTGCCGCCCCTACAAAAAATCCCCTATCAACACGGTCTTTTATGGCAAAATAGTGGCCGTTCCTGAATCCTTCCTGAGGACAGCTAGATAGATGAAGAAATCCGTACTCGCCCTGTGCGCAGTCAGTCTTTCACTGTGTTTCGCGCTGCAACCTGTAGTCGCAATTAACGCCCAGACAACTGCCGACCTGCTCGATAGTGACGAGTTTTTTCAGCGTGCCAGCCGCACTGCTCCTGAGAAAAACAACACTCAGAAGATCGAGGATCTGCTCAAGCGCATGACGCTCGAGGAGAAAGTCGGGCAAATGACTCAACTGGCGCTCGCCATGGTCATAACCGGACGCGATCAGGACGCCAAAATCGATCCGGCGAAACTCGAAAAGGCGATCGTCAAGTACGGTGTGGGTTCGATTCTGAATGTCTCCGACCAGGCACTTACTGTAGACAAGTGGCACGAAATTATCGGCCAAATCCAGACCGCTGCCACCAGGAAGACACGACTCGGCATTCCGATGATCTATGGCATCGACTCCATTCACGGCGCTAATTACGTTCGCGGCGCCACACTCTTCCCGCAAGAGATCGGAATGGCTGCGACGTTCAATCCCGAGTTGATGAAGCGCGCCGCCGAGATCGCTGCGATCGAAACGCGCGCGGCCGCGATTCCGTGGAGTTTTTCTCCCGTTCTCGATCTCGGTCGCAATCCGCTTTGGCCACGCTTCTGGGAAACGTTTGGTGAAGATCCGTATCTCGCAAAGGTGATGGGCGTTGCGTTCGTGCGCGGCCTGGAAGGATCGGACGTCTCTGCGGATACCGCCGTCGCATCAAGCCTCAAACATTACATGGGCTACAGCTTTCCGCTCACTGGAAGAGATCGCACGCCGGCATGGATCCCTGAAAATTACCTGCGTGAATATTTTCTGCCCACGTTCGACGCCGCGGTTAAAGCAGGCGCGCGCACGATCATGGTCAACTCCGGCGAGATCAACGGCGTCCCCGGACACATCAATCATCACGTCCTGACTGACATCCTGCGCACTGAACTCGGATTCAAAGGCTTCGTCGTTTCAGACTGGGAAGACATCAAGAAACTCGTCACGACGTGGCGCATCGCCGCGGATGAAAAAGAAGCAACGCGACTCGCAGTCCTCGCGGGCATCGACATGAGCATGGTGCCGAATGATTACAGTTTCGCAGATCATCTAATCGCGCTCGTGAAGGAAGGCGCAGTTCCGCAGGCAAGAATCGACGAAGCAGTGCGTCGCATACTGCGCGTCAAGTTTGAGCTGGGGCTGTTTGAAAAGCCGATGCCCGACGCATCGCTGAAAGCGAAGTTTGGCCTGCCTGAATATAGAGAAGCCAGTCTTGCGGCTGCGCGTGAGTCGATCACGTTGCTGAAGAACAATAACAACATTTTACCGCTGTCGAAGAGCACCAAAGTTCTCGTCACCGGTCCGACTTCCGATTCCCTCGTCTCAATGAACAACGGCTGGACGTGGGTTTGGCAAGGGTCGGAAGAATCACTCTATCCAACAGATCGATTGACTGTCCGAAAGGCGATCGAAGCGAAGGTTGGCGCGTCAAATGTGACGTTCGTTCAGGGCACGAAGATCACGAGAGGTCCTGGTCCTTCCAACGGTACGCCGACTGATCAGGAACAGGAAGTCGACATCGCGGCCGCAGTAAGGGCAGCGCAGAACGTGGATGTCGTTGTGCTCGCGCTGGGCGAAGGTTCCTATTGTGAAACACCGGGTAACATTACCGACCTGACAATCGGCGAGCCGCAGATCAAACTTGCTGAGGCGATCAAAGCGACCGGTAAACCCGTGGTGATGGTGTTGGTCGAGGGCCGTCCGCGCATCATCAATCGCATAGCGGATGGTGCGAGTGCGATTCTGATGGCTTACAACCCGAGCGATGAGGGAGGACGAGCGATCGCCGATATCTTGTTTGGCGACGTCAATCCCAGCGGCAAGCTTCCCTTCACGTACCCGCGCACTCCGAATGGTCTGATCAACTACGATCACAAACCCTTCGAGACCGAGAACACAGCGTTTGGCAATATGGCTTTCAACCCGCAGTTCCAATTTGGTGAAGGATTGAGCTATACGACGTTCGCTTACAGCGACCTGCGTCTAGGCAAGCAAACAATCTCTGCCAACGATGAGTTGCCTGTGAGTGTCACGGTAAGAAACACGGGCAATCGTGCCGGCAAGGAAGCAGTGCTGGTCTATGTGAGCGATCTCGTCGCCTCGATATCGCCGCCAGGAAAACGACTGCGACGTTTCGCAAAGATCAGTCTCGATCCGGGCCAGAGCAAAACCCTGACCTTCAAGCTGCGCCGTGAAGATCTTTCGTTCATCGGCTCCAACAACAAACCGACCCTCGAGCCAGGCGATTTCGAAGTAAGGATCGGCAGCTTGTCTCAGAAGTTCACATTACGCTAAGGGTTTGTGAATCCGATCATCAACGTGGACAGGATTTACCAGATTTACAGGATTGACAGGATTAGCAGAGTAAATCTTGTTCATCTTGTTACATCTTGCAAATCCTGTCCAAAAAAACAACCACTAGTTTCGAGGCAGCAAGTAAACATTCACAATGACAATCACTAGATACCTTCCGCTGTTACTAGTCTTGACTTGTGCCATCGTCGTATCCGCACAGGAACAGCAAGCCCCCGAACGGAAACTCAACCTGATGCCTGTACCCGCATCGGTGAAGCTTCAGAACGAGCGACTGGCTGTCGACGCGGGCTTCAAAGTCGCGACACGAGGCCACACGGATGCGCGTCTGCAAGCCGGCATCTGGCGTTTCATCAAACGTCTGGAAGGACGCACCGTCCTGACGCTCTCGCCGACTCTCGCGCCCGACGATCAAATGACGCAGTTCATCGTCAACTGTCAGGGTCCCGGAAAAAACATCCCCTCCGTCAGTGAAGACGAGAGCTATCACATCGACATCACGCGAAGACAGGCAATACTGAGCGCTCCGACCGTCGTCGGCGCATTGCGTGGGCTCGAGACGATGCTGCAATTGCTCGACGCCGATCGCAATGGATACTTTTTCCCGGGCGTTCAGATCGACGATCGCCCGCGCTTTCCATGGCGGGGTCTAATGATCGACTCGGCGCGTCACTTCCAGACAATGGACGTGCTCAAACGCAACCTCGATGGAATGGCCGCACTGAAGATGAACGTATTTCACTGGCACCTCTCGGAGGATCAGGGCTTTCGTGTCGAGAGCAAGAAGTTTCCGAAGTTGCATCAACTCGGATCCGACGGCAACTACTACACGCAGGAACAGGTGAAGGAGATCATCGCCTACGCGCGCGATCGCGGCATTCGCGTATATCCTGAGTTTGACATTCCCGGACACAGCACGAGCTGGCTCGTTGGTTATCCGGAACTCGGCAGTGCTCCTGGTCCATACACGATCGAGCGGCGTCCGGGCATCTTCGAACCGGCGCTCGATCCGACGCGCGAGGAAGTCTACAAGTTTCTCGAAGGATTTTTAGGCGAGATGGCTGCGCTGTTTCCCGATGAGTACCTGCACATCGGTGGCGATGAGAACGAAGGTAAGCAATGGGATCGTAATCCGGCGATCCAGGCTTACATGAAGCAGAAAGGGATCAAAGACAACCACGCGCTCCAGGCGTACTTCAACACGCGTCTGCTGAAGATCCTTCAGAAGCACAACAAGAAGATGATCGGCTGGGACGAGATCCTGCAACCAGAGTTGCCTAAAGACGTCGTGATCCACTCCTGGCGCGGCACCGCAGCACTTGCTGAGGCGGCGCGCAAAGGTTACGACGGCATTCTCTCCAATGGTTACTACATCGATCTGATTCAACCTGCTTCGCAACACTACGTACCCGACCCGCTTCCGGCAGACAGCACACTGACGCCCGAAGAAGCAAAGCACGTCCTGGGTGGTGAAGCGACGATGTGGGCCGAATGGGTAACTCCCGAAAACATCGACTCGCGCATCTGGCCGCGCACGGCCGCAATCGCAGAGAGGCTTTGGTCGTCGCGCAACACGACCGACGTCGAGGACATGTATCGCCGGCTTGCAGTGGTCAGTATGCAGCTAGAGGAACTCGGGCTCACACACCGAAAAAACCAGGAGATGATGTTGCGACGGCTCGTGCGCAATGATGATATCGGACCGCTGCGAACGCTCGTTTCGGTTATCGAGCCGGTAAAAGAATATCGCCGCTATCAGATGCGCCCGCAGACGATGCTCAGCCCGTTGACCGGCGTGATCGATGCAACGCCCCCCGACAGTGAAACCGCGCGCAAGTTTATGTTTATGGTGAGAGAGTTTCTGAATGATGCGCCGAGGTATCAACTTTATCGCTCGGAGCTGAGCCAGATGCTTGGGGACTGGCAAACGTCGGGGGCATCGCTTGGGCCAACGATCGATCGTTCACCGGCGCTCAGGGAAATCAAACCGCTCGCGCATAGTCTTTCACAACTCGGTGAGACGGGGTTGGAGGCAGTTACTTATCTAAAGCTTGGAATGCCGCCGCCGAGGGAATGGCGTGAGACGAGTCTCGCGAAGGTTGATGAGGCTGCGAAGCCGGTCGCCGCGCTGGAGTTTGTGGTGATTGGCGGTGTGAAGCAGTTGGTCAATACCGCCGCTGATATCAAGAGGTAGTTGTAGACAGGATTAACAGGATTTTTCAGGATTAATCTTGTAAATCCTGTCAAAAAAAATGAGATTGCAATTCGGACTCTCATTGCTTTTGATCGTCTTCGCTAATTACATCGGCGACGACAAGTGCCTCTCATGTCACGAGAAGCAGCGGACGTACCTCACCACCGCACACCACCTAACCTCGCAGCCTGCGACCGCAACGTCGATCGCGGGCAGCTTCGCAGCGGGCAAGAACATCCTCCGCACGCAACGTGAGCTGCTCTACCGGATGGAAGCAAGGAATGACGGCTTCTTCCAAACCGGTGTGCTCGGAACGCCGCCCGACACGATCTCTATCTCCGAACGCTTCGATCTCGTCATCGGCTCAGGACGGAAAGGACAAACTTATCTCTATTGGAATAAAGACGATCAGCTTTTCCAGTTGCCGGTCTCTTACTGGACCGAAGTCGCGAGCTGGGTGAATAGTCCGGGCTACGGTGATCGGTCTTTGGACTTCGGCAGACCGGTCGTTCCACGTTGTCTGGAATGTCACGCGTCGTACTTCGAAGCAGTCAACGATGCCGGCGTCGCTAATCGGTATCGTCGAACGGATTACGTGCTTGGCATTTCGTGCGAGCGGTGCCATGGACCAGGTGCACGACACGTTGAGTTGAATGCGCCGGGCGCTCCGAAGCCCGCCGATCAGGGGATCGTGAATCCGGCGAAGCTGCCGCGTGACCGGCAACTTGCGCTGTGCTCGTTGTGTCACGGTGGAGTGGGCGTCGCAAAAGTGCGGGCATTTTCCTTCAATGCAGGAGACGCGCTGGAAGATTTTCTCAAACTCGAAATTCCAAAAGAGAGCGAGCCACTCGATGTTCACGGCAACCAGATAGCGCTGCTCGAAAGAAGCAAGTGCTTCAAGTCGTCAGCGATGACTTGCTCGACGTGTCACGACACGCATCAGCGACAACGCGACGCCGCGCAGTTTTCAGACAAGTGTTTGCAGTGTCACAAAGTTGAAAGCTGTGGGTTGTTTCCGAAACGCGGACGCGCGATCGCCGGCAAGTGCGTTGACTGTCATCTGCCGAATCAAACGTCAAACGTAATCTTCTCGACTCACGACGGCGCGCGGATCCTGCCGAAGGTGAGGAACCACTGGATAAAAATATATCGTTAGCTTTACGTGCCTCAGATCAGCGTTTCTTTTTTGCTTTTGCGGCTGCTTTTTCCAGGTTGCGCTTGACGCAGAACTTCGTGATCCTGCCGATCAGGCCAACGGGGATTGGCTTGTCTAATGGGAGCTGTACGGTGCCTTTTGATGTTTTGTATTTCGTCAGCTCGTCCTTAAATTCCTCAATCGGTCGCGATCCCGGATAGAGCCCGATGTGGTGGTCGTAACCGGCGAAGTGAATCATGTTTCCATGCAGCTTAAATGTCGGTATCTGATAACTGATCGCTTCGGTCGCATCGGGCGCGGCTTTCCTGATTGCAGCTCTCACCTTTTCTAACAGCGGCTGAACATCTCGAGGAAAGTCGGCAATATATTCGTCGATGGTGGTCGGTAGTTTCGATTTAGTTTTCATCTCGGTACGGGCTCATTGGGTTTGGCAATGCGAATCCAGTGATCGGTAAACGACGCGTGCATTCCCGGCAGTTCGACTTTCGGCATGTGACAACTCGCGCATTTCTTCGTACTCACCGGACACGCTGCTGCACTGCGGCGTTCAGTCTTCGTCTCTTTCGTCGTGGTTAAGTGACAAGCCAGACACTTGCCGTCGTAATACGAATCGTCTTTCTGCAACTTATCATGCGGGTTGTGACAAGCAAGACAACTCACACGCGGATCGTTCGTATTGTGCCCGCGACTATTGAACATGCGGTACGGTTGAAAGCGAATGTTGTTGATGCCTGACTGGCCCGGCAAGAGCATTGCCGCTTCGAAACTCGTGTGACACGTGCCGCAGAAAGACTGCGACAGTTCGAAAGCGCCGAGCCCACCCGGATTGAAGATCTGCGGCTCGTCAAGTTTCTTCGCTTTCATCGCCACGAGATGCTTCTCGCCTGGTCCATGACACGCTTCGCACTCGATACCGGGTCGTAGTCGATCGAGTTTCAACTCCATGCCATTGACAGCACCGGTCGTGTGACAACCAAAACACTGTTGCGGCTCCTCACCTGCGATCGCGCGGCCAAGTGCATCATCGAGCGAGGCGGGCACGTTTGTGCGATGACCGATCGTGAAGTCGAGTGCGCGCAGCTTTTCGAAGTAACTGACGCGGGTTTCGTAAAGAACGTCGTTGCGCCGGAAAAGATAAGTCTGACCGATGTGGCCCTGACCGAAGCAATACAGAATCGGAGTTGCGATGGTGTTCTTGCCGTCGGAAACAGAGTAGGTGAGCTCTTTCCCCTGACGTGAGAGCTCGTAGGTGTAGTTGCCGTTCTTAAAGGTGAGACGACCACGGGCAGTCAGAATCCTGCAGTCGGGAGCGACTTCCAGCGCCTGGGCCATCGGCGTTGTTAACTGTGCCGCTTCACGCGGGTGACAATCGATACATGCTTTGTTGCCGGCGAAGCGTACGCCTCGCGTGTCTGAATTCGGACGCCATTCGGAGAAGAAGGTGTCTGATTGCGCGAAGACACATCCACAGATTACGCAGATGACACAGATTATTTTCAGGGTGAGGTTCATTTTAAGCCCGAGCCTTCTATAACTTTTACATATTTGTTTAGCGGCGGGTTTGTGAGCTTATCGAGCTTGCCGCTGGGCCAACGTATTTCAATTGAATCGATTTTTGTTGCACTGCCGATCCCGAGAATCTCGCGCGGATCGTGAGATGAAAGATAACTGCCGCCGCTCGTCTTCAAACGAGTGCGCTTTAACGTGCCCGCCTGCCACGTGATCACCGCGCCGACAGCCGCCGGATTGCTCTTCGTTGCCACGAGCTGCAAACCGATCCAGTTGTTGCGATTGCCACCCTGGTTGCGCAGCAGGAGTGGTGGTTCGCCGTTGTTTGACGTGAGCACGTCGTCATCACCATCGTTGTCGAAATCACCGAGGGCCATGCCTCGACCGGAAAACATCTTGCTGAAAACCGCTCCCGATCTTGCACTCACGTCTTTGAATGCACGACCGGTGTTTTCAAACATCAGCAACTGCTCTTTGTGTCTGACGCGCGGCACACGCGATTCGATCATATCGTCGGGATGACCGTTAACGAGAAACAGATCGGGGTCCCCGTCGTTATCGTAATCAAAAAACTTCAGTCCCCAGCCGCTCAGCAGTTGCGTCGCCGGAGCGATCTCACCCGGCTGGTCCGTAAAGATCAATTCCTTTTCGTTGTGATAAAGACTGAAGAATTCCTGATCGATGTTGGCGACAAAAAGATCCTGCCAACCGTCACCATCGTAGTCGGCCGCGTCGACTCCCATACCCGAACGCGGTCTGCCGGCTTCTCCGTAAGCCACTCCTGCGGAAAGACCGATCTCTTCAAACTTGCCGCCGCCCTTGTTGAGAAACAGGAAATTCGGCATCGTGTCGTTCGCCACGAAGAGATCCATGAGCCCATCGTTGTTCACATCAGTCGCTACGGCGCCAAAGGATTTGCCGGGCGAGCCTGCGATGCCTGATTCGCGACTCACGTCCTGAAACGTGCCGTCGCCGCGGTTGTGAAAGAGACGCGAAGGTTGCGGTTTGAATAGACGCGGCACGCAGTAATAACGGCGCTGCAGGGTCGGGTCAGTGCATAGTGGGTTCTGCGACTTGTCGTAAAACACGAAGCTCGAGACGAAGAGATCGAGTTTGGCGTCGTTGTCGTAGTCGAACCAGGTTGCACAGGTGGACCAGCCCGGAGCGGATACGCCGGCCTTGTCGGTCACGTCCGTGAAGGTGCCATCACCGTTGTTGCGATAAAGAATATTAGAACCGTAGTTCGTAACGTAGAGATCGATGTTGCCATCGCCATCGTAGTCTGCCGCGGCGACACCCATCCCGAATTTACCGCCCGCGACGCCGGCTTTGTCGGTAACGTCAGTGAAAGTTCCGTCGTGATTGTTGTGATACAACGCGTTTTTTAGCGGCTTCGATGGCGTGAAAAAATCTGATGGACCGCTATTGACGAAGTAGATATCCATCCAGCCGTCGTTGTCGTAATCAAGAAACGCGCAACCCGCGCCGACAGTCTCGGGCAATTGTCGATCGGGAGAGTGAGCGTTGTCGTGAACCCAGGATATCTTGCTTGTCGCTGCCGGGACTTCTTCGAAAGTGACAGGCGGGCGCGTTTGAAATAAGAGCGCGAGAGGCAATAGATAAATTAGGACACGGATAAACACGGATTGGTTACGGATTTGGTTTGGGTGGCAGTACGACGACGCCACTACCGTTGCCGGCGCCTTTGGCTTTCAGTTTTTCGATGATCTGCATTTCTTGCTGAGCGCGTTCTGGTTCTTTGATGCGGGCATACAAGAGGGCAAGATTGTAGTGCCCTGTTGGTTCTTCGGGATCGAGTTTTACTGCTGTTTCTAATTCCTGTCGCGCGCGCGCGTAGTTTTTTAGTCGCATGTAGCTTGTACCTAAAGCGATGCGCGCGTGTGCGTAGTCGGGAAGTTTCTGCACTGCCTTTTCAAACAGCACGATCGCGCGCGCGTCGTCGTTCTGCTCCTGCGCGACCAGACCGAGGTAGTAGAAGACTTCAGGTATCGCCACGCCCGGTCGCGCGCTCTTCTCGAGCCACAAGCGAGCCTCCGCATATTTCTTCTGGTTAAGAAGCACGTAACCGAGGTGCAATTGAGCTTGCGGATTGTTTGGCTGCATCGCAAGCAAACGGCGGAAAAGTTTTTCAGCTTCGAAGAGATCGCCTTTTCTGAGTACCGCGATGCCAAGGCCAAGTAAATATGACGGCTCTTTGGGTTTCAGCTCGAGGGCGCGTTCGAGTGCTGACTTCGCTTCGTCGAACATGTTCACCCGCATTGCTTCGAGCCCAAATTTGTAGAGAAACTCCGGCGACTTCGAATCAGTCGAGAGAGTCGCAACCCGATTCAAGTAAATCGCCGCTTCCCTCGTTTCGCCCTTCAATCGCGAGATTTGCGCGAGACCAAACAATGCGCCCGCGTTATCGAGACTTCTATTGAGAGCCGGCAGATAATTCTCTTCCGCCTTCTGCAGATCATTTTTTGCGAGGTAGATATCGCCCAACATTACCAACGCTTCTGCGTTCTCAGGCTCGAGAGCCAAAACTTCCTGAAGTTGAGGGATCGCTTTGTCCGGCGTGCCCTTGAGCACATAGAGATACGCGAGATTCATGCGCGGGCCGGTGAAACTCTTATCGTTGCGTGCCGCGCGCAGGAAAAGCGACTCGGCCTCAACGAGACGGCTCTGCTTGGCGCGGACTGTGCCGAGAAAATTGAGCGCCACCGGTAGGTCGGGTTCAACGCGCAGCACGGCGGTGAGCTCTTTTTCTGCTTCAGCCAGGCGGTTGTCGCGAATGAGCGTGGCAACTTGCTCAAAGATTTTGACGACATCAGTGCGTTGGGCTCGAACATTAGCCACAAAAAGGCACAAAATGCACATAAAGCACAAAACGACATCTTGTGCCTTTTGTGCCTTTTTGTGACTACTTGCTGTATTCCTTTTCATCAACTTTGCCTTGACCTTCTTTGATGGTCAGAATTCTGTTCACGCCGGCACCGGAAATCTTATCAACAACGCCGCTGGGCCAACGGACCTGAATTGAATCAATCTTCGTTCGCTTCTCGAGACCAAAGTGCAACCGCAGGTCACTCTGCGAAATGTAACTGTCACCGCTTCGTACTTCGTCAATCTGTGACAAATCACCAGAGACGACTGTCACGCGGGCGCCGATGCCGCTCCGGTTACTCTTCACACCGACGAGATTGATTAGCACCGAGTTATTGGCATTGCCGCCGTCGTTGCGTAACAGTTGCGGTGGTCCATCGAGATCCGCAATCAGTAGATCGATGTCACCATCGTTGTCGATATCGCCGAAGGCCACACCGCGACTGGCGCGATTCTCAGTCAGGACCGTGCCAAATTCGGCGGATATTTCAGTGAACGTCGAATCGCGATTGTTTCGGTGCAACAAGCGCGGCTGACGATAGCCGGGTAACTGCGGATAGACGTGACCGTTCGCAACAAACAGATCGACCCAGCCGTCGTTATCGAAATCAAAAAATTTCGTGCCCCAGCCGACATATGGAAGACTCACCGCTGCCACCTTCGCCGCGTAAGAAAGATCCGTAAAGGAGTTCTTCCCGTCGTTGTGGTAAAGCGTATTGTATTCGTCAGCGAAGTTTGTGATGAAGATGTCGAGCTTGCCATCGTGATCGTAATCACCCGCGGTCGCACCCATACTTCCCTGCTCGCTGCCGTTCTCGTTCACTGCGTCTCCGGCGCTGAATCCGATCTCTTCAAACGTGCCGTTGCCTTTGTTTCGGTAATGAAAGTTCGGCGTGGAATCGTTTGCGACAAAAATATCGGTGAAGCCGTCGTCGTCGAAGTCGCCCGTGAGAATGCCGAGACCGTAATAGCCGTTCTCGTCCATGACGCCTGCCTGCTTTGAAACATCGGTGAACGTGCCGTTACCGTTATTCCGGAAGAGCGAGTCGCCCGCACCTTTCAAACCTCTTGGACCACACTGTACCGGTATCGATTTGTACGTGCAGGTTTTTCCCTGGCCAAATTCGGGCAGGTTGTTGATGTCGAAATCGACGTAGTTCGTAACGAACAGATCGAGATCACCATCGTTGTCGTAGTCGACGAACGACGCGCCCGTGGTCCAACGCGGATCATTGACGCCTGCTTTGGCGGTCACGTCGGTGAAAGTACCATTGCCGTTGTTCTTCAGGAGATGATCCGGTCCGAGACAACTGACGAAAAGATCTTCGAAGCCGTCGTTGTTGTAATCACCGACGGCGACTCCCATTCCCCAGCCAATGTCGCTGACGCCTGCCTTTTCGCCTACCTCGGTGAACTTCCCGTTGCCGTCGTTCCGGTAGAGCTCGCTTTTTGTCTTTCCCTTCGTCTTGACGAGATCGACCGTCAGGGAGTTAACGAGATAAAGATCCAGATCGCCGTCGTTGTCGTAGTCAAACATCGCCACGCCGCCGCTCATCGATTCGACGATGTACTTCTTTTCCGGTGAGGCGACGTGTTTGAAAGTGATGCCCGCCTGAGCAGTGATATCCGTGAAACCGACCTTGGGCGGCGGGCGGTGATTAGTTTGAGCAGGAAAGAATGAGAAAAGCGCCACGAGCCATCCACAGATTACGGCGATTATCTGTTTACTCATTCGCGGTGCGCGCCTTCTCTTTCAATTCCTTCGACTTTTCAAGTTGCGCTTCACCTTCTACTTTGCGGCCCGCGGCAATGTACGCGCGGCCGAGCTGGTAGTGGACGTGAGCCTGATCGGGTTTCAACCGAGCGGCAGTTTCCAGATTCTCGATGCTGCCTTTCACGTCACCTTTTTGCAGTAATGCTTTGCCGAGTTCGTACCGAGCGTCTGCAAAGTCAGGCTGCTCGCGAACGATCTCGCGCATCAGGGCGATGCCGCGCTCCGTCTCCTGTTGGGCCAATACGACAAAAGCGAGATGGTAGCGGCTTTGAAAGTCATTCGGATTTACAGACAGCTCCAGTTGAAACTCGCGCGCCGCCTCCGGAAATTTTCCCGCCTTGAGGTGAATCAAACCCATGTAGAAGTGGGCCAGTCGAACTTTAGGGTCGAGCTTGAGTGCGTTCTGCAACTCTTCAAGAGCTTTATCGACTTCACCACGTTCGTACTGAGCCTGGCTGAACAGAATATGAAGCTGCGGAGTGTTCTCACCCACCGCAACCATCTGCTGAATGACACGGTTTGCATCGTCGAGCTTACCGTCCTTCAAGAGGGAAAGCGCGAGCGGATAGTACAACGCTGCATCCTGAGACTTCACCGCAGTGACTTCTTTTAACAACGCCGCGGCCTTCGCGTACTCGTTCATCATGAAGTAACTGAGACCCAACAACTGTTTGATACCGATGTTTGTGGGATCTATTTTGAGTTCCTTCTCCAGCGCCGGAATGGCGTCTTTGTACTGTTCGGATTTGTAGCTCGCGAGACCCAGGTTGAAATTGAGACCTTCCTGGTTCGGATTCCATTTTGCAGCAAGCGCAAATTGTATCGCTGCTTCCTTGAAATCCTGTCGCTCGGCGCGCAGCAAACCGATGCTGTTGTAACCGGCGGCGACTACTTTCGTGTAGTACGTCTCTTCGGATTTGAGCTTCTCTGCAACTGATGGATCGAGTTCGACCGGATCCGCGACGACGCCTTCGGCTTTGACCAGTTCCGTCTTGCCGTTTTGATCGGGCAAGCTACTTCCGTTCAGAAAGGCTCCGACCTTTTTCTCATCTTCTTTAAAGCCTTTCGACTTGAGATCCGCAGAAATCTGCAACTCCTTTTGACCTTCTTCGGTGCGGCCGACTTTTAACAACGACTGGCCGAGCCGATAGTGTGCTGTGGTCACCTGATAGTCGTTGTGTGCGAGAGAAGGATTGAGCGCGATAGTTTTCTGAAGCACTTCGATTGCTTCTTTGTGTTTGCCGGCGCCCTGGTATGCCTGGCCCAGGTGAAAATAAGGATCGGGATTGTTGGGCTGCTTGCTCGTGGCCTTCTCGAGCAACGCGATCGCCGGCTCCCACTTACGGTCCATGATGTAGAGAATGCCGAGATAAAAGTTGGCGATGTATTCTTCAGGATTCGCAGCCAACTCGATCTTAAACTCCTCCATGGCGTCGGGAATCCTGGCCGCGCCGTCCTTATATAGATACGTCAGACCGAGATAGTAATGAACCCTCGGAAACTTCGGATCGAGCGCGATTGCTTTCTTGAACTCTTCGATCGATTCGGATAGAAAGCCGGTTTCGCGGTAGGCGCGGCCGATGAGTACGCGGAGCGCCGGACGATTGCCCAGACGATCGGCCATGCGTTCGTAGAGTTGTCGCGCTTGTGCGACGTCCTTACGTTTCAGAAAATTGAGTCCGAGTGTGTACTCGGCATCGTAATCGCCCGGCGTCAGTTTTAGGGTCTGTTCGAGCTCGCGACCTGCCTTTTCAAACTCACCCATCATGAACCACGTTTTGCCAAGCATGTGGTGCGCGGCAGGATTCTTTGGCTCAGCGGCAATGACGCGCTGTAGTGGTTCGATCCCTTTCTGGTATTGGCCAACGTGAAAGTAAGCAATCGACAGATCAATCAATACATCTTTTGCACTCGGGCGAATCGCGCCGGCCGACTCAAATGCTTCGATTGACGCCTGGTATTTACCCTGGGCTGAGTAGATCTTGCCGAGACGCTCATACGACTCGGCGAGGATTGCTTTGAATTCCGCCTCGGCTGCCGCGTAGTTGCCGGCGCGATGAGCCGCATTGGCGGCTTCGTAGTGTTTACGAAACAGATCGCCCTGCGATTGAAAAAGGAAGAGAGATAAAAGGAGAAAAGTGGAGGCCAACCGCAGGAACATCTTTAACTCCCAAAAAACCATCCACAGATTACACAGATTGAATTCATCTGTGTAATCTGTGGATTAGACTTTGCGGAGTATATCAGAAGTTAAATTTGAACCCGAGTTGAATCTCACGCGGCGTAGTGATCGTATTGAGCGTGCCAAACGTGGAGTTTCGGATGTCGGTATCGAACCCGACAAAGTTCGGGTGATTGAACACGTTGAAGAATTCTGCACGGAACTGGAACCTGTACCGTTCCTTGAATCTGAAATTCTTCGAGAGCGAGAAATCGATGTTTGTGATCGGTTTCCCGCGCACAGCACCTTTGCCCAACGTGCCGAGCTGGCCTGGCGCAGGGCGCGCAAATGCCGCCGGGTTCAGGTGGAACGTATTGTCACTAGTGTGCAGGTAAAGCGGTGCCCCGGTGTAATTCGGACGCTGTCCGACGGCGCTAGCCGTACCGAGAGTATTGGCGCCGGTGGTGATGTCGATCGGTGTCGAGCCAAAGTACGACGCAATCGTATTCACCTGCCAATCACCGATAATGTATTCAGCCGCTTTACCCCACTGCTTAAACAGCGGCAGCTGGTAGACCACATTGGCGACAAACGTATGTCTGCGATCGAGATCCGCATCACCCTTATCACTGTCGAAGTTAAACGGATCGCTGGTTGTGTTTGTGAACGATGTTAAGGCCACATCGGAGATCGTGTGTGACCAGGTATATCCGGCCTGGAATTGCAGACCTTTGCTGAAGCGGCGATTGAGCCACAACTGCATCGAGTGATAACTGGAGTTACCATCCGACTCATCAGTTTGGATGCTGCCTACGTTACGCAACACACGATTGTCTGCAATCAGTTGACCGGCAAGGTCACTGAAGACTGGACTGCTGGTTACTCCAAGTGACGCACGCGAGATCTGCAACCGCGCGTCACGATTGCTGCCGTCGCATGCCGCGCCCCTGCATACCTGATTGGGCGGGATGTCATTACGATTCACATTCCGGCGCCAGATGTGCAGACCGTGATTACCGATGTATGAAACATCAAGTACCGTGTTGCTCGTCAGCTGATGTGAAATCGTCAGGTTCCACTGGTAGCTCTCAGGTGGTCTGAAGTTCAAATCAACCGCATTGAAGCCGGCATTCGCATTTACACCGGCAACGTTGTTTGCCAGTCCCGGATTGATCGTATCGAGACTGCGGCAGGTCGGGCAGTTGGCGAGTGTCGTACCGGCGCCATTCCAGCCCGAACCGGCGCTGACTGTCGTGGTCCATGGCGGATTGGCCGTCATCCGAAGAAGATCTTCAATCACCTGCGAGCGGCTCATGTAACGGCCGAAACCGACTCTGACGGAAGTCTTACCGGAGCCGAAGACATCCCACGCCACACCGACACGAGGCTGCCAGCCTTGCTTGTAGGTGTTAACGAGTGACCGCGGTAACCCCATTTGCTGGCCTTCTGCTGAAGTAACCAGACCGGTGTTGAAGTCAACTCCGTTGTAGAGTGCCGGGAAGAAGTTTGAAATGCGATTGTCCTTCTCCCATGCCGGCGGAAATGTTGAGTAGCGAATTCCCATCGTCAACGATACGCGTGGATGCAGCTTCCAGGTGTCGTTTGCGTAGAACTCGGTATCACGCCAACGTCCTTCAGCAATTTCTGTGGTCGCGATTTCGGTGTAGTTAAGAAGAACTGTGTCCTTGAGCAGCAGGTCGGCAATGCAGTGACCAGTCTGTTCGCCGCAGCCCTGGATGGTGAGCTGTTGGTTACCACCGCCCGCGCCATTACCCGGCTCATCCTTGAAGTTGTGGCTGAAGAGGCCGCCGAATTTCCACTCGTGTGAACCCCTAACGAGAGAGAAGTCATCCTTCCAGATGTAGAGATCTTCACGATTAGCCCAGGGTGCCTGGTGCCAGATATTCGAGTATCCACCCGCGCCCCAGAATAACGAAGGCACCGTGCCACCAATCAGTCCATCCCCACCATGCGGGAAGACCGTCGGGATCTTCGAAGCGATCTCATCCTGCAGCGCCTGAGTTTCAGGCGAGGTGGTGATGATAATGTCGTTACCCGCGATCGAGAACTGGAATTCGTTAACAGCCTTTGACGTCAGGGTGTTCGTCAACTTAACGACAAAGCTATGGCTCGGCTGGTTCCAGTCAGACGCCAGGGTTGGATATGCAGAGTCGCCCCAGAAGTTTCCGGTAGCGCCGAGGTGCGTCCACTTCTCGTTGATGTAACGCACCATCAAATTCGTCTTGTCATTGATGGTGATATCACCGCGAATCGAATCCTGTCGCGTGTCGATCGGCTGCAGCGTTGATGAATTGAAATCACCGACACCTGGTCCGGTTGGATTCGGAAAGAGTTTGACGAAGGCCAGTCCGGCCGGGCTCAGTTGGGCTGTGGGAATCTTGTTGCCAGGGAAACATCCGGGATCTGCCGGATTTGGACCAGGAGTAGTGCAAGTCAATCCCGGGCGGTGTGGCAAACCTCCCGTCAAAGTGCCACTGAAATCGCCTATCTTCTCTGCTGCTGTCGGCACATGCGCTGAAAGCACCTGGCCGCGGCGTTCACGTCGCCACTCTTCCGACCAGAAGAAGAATGCTCTGTTCTTGATAACCGGACCACTGAAATTACCGCCGAAGTTGTTGTATTCCAACTGCGGCTTCGGCTGCCCGGCGCGGTTCAAAAACAGGTTGTTCGCGTTAAGTGCGTCGTTTCTGAAAAACTCAAATCCGGAACCATGAAATTCGTTGCCGCCGCCTTTGGTGATCAGGTTGACGACGGCGCCTTGCGCCTGTCCAAACTCGGCACTGAAACTGTTCCGCTCAACACGGAATTCCTGAATCGAGTCAACCGATGGAAATACCAGCAACGTGCGGTTCGAACCGACGTCCATGTTGTTGACACCGTCTACGGTCCAAAGATTCGCGTTTGACTGGTTGCCGTTGACAGCCATGTCAACACCGGCATTGAGTCCCGTTCCACGAGTCGCAAACGCGCCCCCCGCGCCTGATTGCGTTACAGGCGAAACGCCTGGAACCATCAACGCAAGCTGTGCATAGTTGCGGCCGTTGAGCGGCAACTCGGTTACCTGCTTCTCGTTGATCAGACTGCTCACTTCGCCACTGCGCAGTTCGACCGGCGCCGTTTCGCTGGTGACCGTAACGGTTTCCGTTACTGCGCCCACCTGCAATTCGACATTCACGGTTTTGTTTTCGTTGACGTGAAGATCGACGCCCGTCGTGACGCTCTTCTTGAAACCGGAAGGAGCTGCGCTGATGGAGTAGATACCAGCGGGCAAGCTCGTAGCGGTGTAGAACCCGTCTTCAGTGGCGGTGACCGTACGAGAGCTTCCCGTCTTCTCTTCCGTGATCGTCACCTCTGCTTTTGGCACGGCCGCACCTTGTGGGTCTCTCACAGTTCCTGTGATAGTTCCTGTGGTGGCTGACTGTGCCTGCACGCCAACCAGCAGACCGACACAGAGCAGGAGCAAAGAAGCCTGCATCCAAGACCTAAGCGACATACAACACCTCCTCGGCATTTCCGCTACGGAATCACGAACTTTTCAGTTGCCCGAAAACCCTTGTGCGTAAATCTTTAGTTAAGTCTGTTCTTTGAGTGCACTTTGTTGCAGTGGTTATCAAAAGCATTTAATACCAAACCAATTTCTTGTCAAGAACTTTTTGCTTTTTGTATGGGGTGTTTGGCAAATAGCCCATTTTTACGAGAGCTTTGTTCAATAGCCGGGCAAAAGCCGGGAGGAGCTTTGTTCAGGCACTAGACAAAAGGTCGGTGACTTAGGTCACTGAAGCGGATGCGAACTTGCTTGCCAGGACGAGGCTCAGAGCGCCCATCAAGGTAGGCTCGGGACCGAGGGTTGAGGCTATGATTCTGGTAGAGGGCAGACCACGACAAATTGTCGTTTCGACACTCTTGCGAATGTCGTTTTCGATGACGGGCCAGGCACGTACAATCGGACCCCCGACGATAACAGCCTGAGGCGCGAGACCGCGAATGAGGTTTGCGATGCCGATGCCGAGATAATTCGCAGTCTCTTTCAGCGCTGTGCGAGCGGCGCCATCACTGCGCAATGCCAGATCTATCAAGTGACCAAAATTTTTCGTGGCGGTTCCATTTCGGCCACCGGATAAATTCTTGAAACGAGCGAGCGCTGAGCGTTCTGAAGCAAACGCCTCCCAGCACTCACGACTGC
>Ga0111538_10003344_pt1 | contig 22450 bp, 11 predicted proteins | sample SoiMethybrSBSTD1_FD_79669 | JGI IMG/M metagenome (GOLD analysis project Ga0111538, IMG submission 79669) | Bulk soil microbial communities from a Populus tree surrounding site in Tennessee, USA - Soil MetaG P. TD hybrid SBSTD1 (version 2)... | ecosystem: Environmental > Terrestrial > Soil >...
GTCATATTAAGTATGGCAAGTTTTGGATATGCCGCTTATACGGCCAACACCATGGCGTTCCCTGGTGATGTAGTTCCGCAAAGCGCAACGGCCTCAGTATGGGGCGTTGCCAGTGTTGGCGCGGGTTTCGGGGGAATGATTTTTCAATCGCTTTCGGGAATTACTGTAAAAAACCTTTCCGATGCCTATAACTATTCCGTAGCTTATAATACTGTTTTTATTGGCTACGGTGCCATGGCATTATTGGGGCTTTCCATCGTATTGTTTTTGATGGGACCCCTGGTCAAAGACCAGGCGCTTCAGCAGTACGTAGAGGAAGCAAATAAAGAAACTTGATTTTTTTAATTGATAAACTAAAAATGATTGATGTATGCTAAAATTAAGACTTCTTCATCCGGACATTCTCATGGCATTGGGAAGCAGTGGACATGGTGCTAAGGTGCTGATTGCCGATGGAAATTTTCCGCTTTCTACGCGCGCCCCGGAACATTGTCAAAAAGTTTTCCTGAACCTTTCCCCAGATCTATTGACGGTGACCGATGTCTTAAAAGTAATCAAGGAATATATTCCCATTGAGACGGTCGTATTGATGGTACCGCCAGATGAAATTGAACACCCGATCCACAAAGAAATCCTTGAAATATTGAGCGACTCCGAGATTGTTATTAAACGTGAAAGACGGTTTGAATTTTACAGGGAGGTTAAATCTGAAAATACTTGCCTTGCCATTGCCACAGGAGAAACGCGAAGATTCGGGAATGTTCTTATCATTATTGGTAATGTCAAACCTTCGGAACCATGAAATTTTCGTTGATTGAAAAATACGACATGATATCCGGGCGCAACGGCTAGACAATGCGAATTCTAAAGATCGAAATTCAAGACAAGCGATGATTAAAACAACGGTAGTAGGTTCATATCCAATGTTTGATTGGCTCGCTGCTTTTCCCAGTCAACAGGCCCTAGAAGATGCTACGATGGTAGTATTGAAGACACAGGAGTTAGCCGAGATTGACCTTATCGCTGATGGTGAATTGTACCGCTTTGATATTAATCATCCCGAAACGAACGGGATGATCGAATACTTTGTGAAGCCGTTGGGAAATGTAAGGAGTGACGTGAGCCGAAGCGATATTGCCGCCTTTGCTAAGAAAAAAGGTATGGGATTTCGGGTCCGTCCCGCCGCTGTCGTAGAGGGGGGCCTTCACGAGGGTATGTTGGATTTGGTAAATGCGTATCGCAGGATTCGCCCATTGACAAAAACGCCGATGAAGTTTACCGTGACTGGCCCGCATATGCTTAGTAAGACTTTACTGGATAACCACTATAAAGACCTTCCAGCATTAGCCCACGCGTTAGCAGGAATTCTCGCCAAGCAGATTGCTGAGATCGATGCTGAGGTATTGCAAATCGATGAAGCCAATTTGCCCGGTTCGCCTGACGAGTGGGAATGGGCTGTAAGTGCAATAAATGTGATGCTTGATGCCGTGCCGAATACGCCTGCTGTTCACCTATGCTTTGGTAACTACGGTGGCCAAACGGTACAAAAAGGAACTTGGGACAAGCTCATTTCATATATCAATGCCTTACATGCCGATCATGTTGTGCTTGAATTTGCGCATCGCGGATATCAAGAACTGGAGTATTTTAAAGATGTCGAGAAGGGTATTGGCTTAGGCGTGGTAGATATTAAATCGACAGTAGTTGAAACGCCTGAGCTTATTGCAAAAAGATTGGAGCATGCCACTAATGTTTTGGGCGAAAATCGTATTCGATATATTCACCCTGACTGTGGTTTTTGGATGCTGAAACGTTCTATCGCCAATGCCAAAATTCGCGCGCTAACACTGGGACGAAATTTATTTGAAGGTGTGAAATCATGAACAACGACTTCCATCATAAACACTTCTGGATATTTTTATTCTTTAGTTGTATTGGCCAGTTCGGTTATTCGCAAGAAATCTCAACAAGTGTTCGAGTCGCTGGAGGTTCCGTTAATGGAGTTTTTATCGAACGCAATGGCAAGACACTCGTCGTGTATGGTGACCCGAACTACGAAATAAAAAAAGCCGACATGGTCTTGTTCACGCATTTCCGGCGCGATGTGATTGGGGCCGGACGAGACCTGGTGGCAAAGGGTGCTGCTGCTGTAGCACCAGCTGCTCAACGCGAATATTTTACAAAGGGAGACTCTATTTGGTCGGATATTGCGCGTAAACAATTTCGTGAGCATTCGAACCGAACTACAAAGATTGCGGCACTCCCAATCAACGTTAATCGTTTTATCAAAGGCGGAGAGACTGTTCAGTGGCAGGATTTAAAAATTGCCGTGCTGAATACAACCGGTTATACAAGGGGTTCGGTTTCATACGTTACAGACATCGACAATAAGCGATTTGCTTTCGTCGGCGACTTAATATATGGCGATGGAAAATTGTTTGACCTCTACAGCTTCCAGGATTCACTGCGGGGTGGGATTGATGGTAATCATGGTTACGCTGCACGGTTGGGCCAGCTGATAAAAAGCCTTCAGCTTATAGCTGCTGAAAAACCAGATATTATAGTGCCCGCCAGAGGACCGATTATTACTAATCCTGATGAAGCCATCGAAAAACTTATCCGACGAATTCAAAATCTTTATCAAAACTATCTATCGATCACGGCACAACGGTGGAACCATACGGATAGGATGATCATCTTGTCGAAGCATGTTCTTGGCCAGGCTGCTTGTGTGGACTGGATGCCATTTGCGTCCGTAATTCAAAATACTCCTCCATCGTGGTACAAGCACCAAAACAGTGCGAACCTGGTTATCGCTGACGATGGTGGGGCATTTATGATCGATTGTGGTACCAGGAAAGACCTTGAAGACGTGAGAAAATTAAAGGCCTCAGGACGAATAAAAAGTTTGGATGGAATTTTTATTACGCACTATCACTATGATCACACCGACTTTGTAAACGAAGCAGTGAAGGAATTTGGTTGCCCTGTGTATGTCACCCAGGAATTGAAGGGAATCCTGGAAAACCCGGGTGCCTATCATATGCCCTCAATGACATCTGCAGGCATTCCGAAGTTAACGATTATGAAGGAAGGTCAAAAAATGTCCTGGAAAGATTTTGAACTCACCTTTGTGTACTTTCCCGGGCAGACGCTTTATCATGACGGACTGCTAATGGAGAAAAGCAACGGAGAGGCTGTTTTCTTTACCGGCGATTCATTTACGCCCGCGGGTATCGACGATTATTGTTTTCAGAATCGCAATATCCTGCATGAAGGAACCGGCTATCTTTATTGTCTTGAGGTCCTTAAGAAACTTCCCCCTAATGTTATGCTCTCCAATCAGCATATTAAACCGTTGTTTAGGTTTTCTTTTCAACAACTGGATCACATGACAACCATATTGTGGGAACGCAATGTTATCATCCAGGATCTGTTGCCGTGGGACGACGTCAATTATGGAACCGATGATCAGTGGGTATGGATTTATCCATACGGGCAAAAAGCAAAGGGAGGACAAACAGTCGAATGCACCGTCAAAATTTTTAACTATTCTGAGGTTGCAAAAACTTTTAGCATAGAACCAAAAGTACCTAAGGGTTTTAAAATTGATGTTAAGGCAATGACGCTTACCATTCCGCCCCGAGCGGAAGCGAGCCAGCTTTTTAGGATGAAGGTTCCGAAAAAAGCGAGACCTGGCGTAGCGGTCCTCACTGCTGATATAAAATTTGACGGTTGGGAATTGCGAGAGTGGAGCGAGGCTTTTGTCGAAATAGTACCGTAGTCATGCGTTATACTCCTCCTTCGTTTTCCGTTTTTCTCTTTTTTGTCTTTTCATTCCAGCACGCGCTCTCTCAGAAAATTTCTCAAAGCGTCAGCGTGCGTCCAGGTGCGATCAATGGAATTTTTATCGAGAGAAATGGAAAAACTTTGGCGGTTTACGGTGATCCTGGCAAGGAGATCAAGAAAGCAGACATGGTTTTGTTCACACACTTTCGACGGGATGTTGTGTGGGCAGGAAGGACTCTGGTGGAGAAGGGGGGTCTTGCGGTCGTTCCGGCTAAGGAGAGGCCCTATTTTGTCGAAGGTGATTCCATTTGGTCAACCTTTACAAAGGCACGATTTCACGACTATGCTAATCAAACCACCAAGATTGCGATTTCGCCTTTGCAGGTTCACCGGTTTGTCAAAGGTGGAGAAGTTGTAGAGTGGCAGGACATTGATTTTAGAGTTCTCAGTACGCCAGGATACACACGAGGATCTGTTTCCTACCTGGCTGACATCGATGAAAAGCGATTTGCCTTCACCGGTGACTTGATCTTTGGTGATGGAAAACTTTTTGATCTTTACAGCCTTCAGGATTCTTTGCGAGGCATCGATGGATATCATGGTTATGCAGCAAGATTAGGCCAGCTCCTCGCAAGCCTGCATCTTATCGCCGAACAGAAACCGGATGTTCTAATTCCCTGCCGGGGACCTATTATTAAGGATCCTGATGCCGCGATTCAGAACCTAATTACGAGGATTCGTTCTCTTTATCAGAGTTATCTCTCCATCACGGCCCAACGCTGGAATCATACCGATCGTATGATCACACTTACAAGCCATATACTTGGCTCACAGAACGCTGTTGATTGGATGCCCTTCGCATCGGTTATTAAAGATAAGACACCAGCCTGGTATCAACACATCAACAACAGCAATCTCATCATGGCAAACGACAGTGCTGCGTTCCTGATCGATTGTGGATCGAAGCAATCGTTTCAAGAGCTGCTGAAATTAAAAAGATCCGGGCGTTTAAAAAGATTGGATGGCTTGTTCATCACCCATTATCACGATGACCATACCGATCTTGTCAATGACATTGTGAAAGAATTCGGCTGCCCAGTTTACGTGACTAAAGAATTGAAAGATATTCTCGAAAACCCTGGAGCCTATCGTATGCCTTGTCTGACCAATCGCCCGATCGCGAATCTCACGATCATGCAGGAAGCGCAGAAAATTTCATGGAAGGATTTTAAACTCACCTTTTTTTATTTCCCAGGACAAACTTTATACCACGATGGACTCCTTTGTGAAAAATCTAACGGTGAGGCTATTTTTTTTACGGGCGATTCCTTTACGCCCGCTGGTATAGACGATTATTGTTTTCAGAACCGTAACTTCCTGCACCCAGAAACCGGATATCTTTACTGTCTCGACTTTCTTAAGAAACTTCCGCAAGATGTGTTGCTTTCAAACCAGCATTTAAAACCTCTTTTTACCTTTTCCAGGCAACAGCTAGATCACATGACAATGGTATTGCAGAAAAGAAATTTAATACTAAAAGAACTCCTTCCCTGGGACAACATAAACTACGGAACCGATGAACATTGGATGAGCCTATATCCTCATGGGCAAAAGGCGGAGGTTGGTAAGACGTTTGAATACGCATTAAAAGTCTTTAATCATTCGGATGTTGTGAAAACGTTTCTGATTGAGCTTAACCCACCGAATGGTTTTCATATTGATCGCAAAGAGATTATGATGGTAGTTGACCCACGTTCGGAGGCAATCCAAAAATTTAATGTAAAGATCTCGAAAAAGGCTCCCACAGGTATATCAATATTGACTGCCAGTGTGAAATTCGATGAGTGGGATTTGCGCGAATGGTGTGAAGCGTTTATTGAGTTGTGAAACGCATAAATCGCTACTCTATGTTATGTCATCGATTGAAACAAATAACGAATAGTAGGCGTGATTAAACTTCGATTTTAGTTTCGTTTTGTCAGCTAATTTGATAATTTTAGTACCTCGTCATTTCTCGACGAATCCAGCCGATCCTGCTTTTCATTTACGAGTTCACAGCACCTTAAATCATTTCCATGAAACAGATTGCTCTCCTATGCATTATAGGATCTATCGCATTTATTGGCAGTTCCAAGGCTCAGACTACATCATCAAATGATAAAATCAAAACGCAAGTGTTTCCAAAAGCGGGGGAATGGCCCGCGTTCCGTCGGACAGGGACGCTTGAAGCACATTCTCCCTTGAAGGGCAACATCACAAATCCTGATATTGTGTGGAAGCAATTTGTTGGCGCTTTGGAAAGTCGCGTTGTCGTAGAATCAGCAGATGGAAAAACGACATTGACGTTGTCCGGCGATGAAATTAAAATATCCGGTGCTGATTCCATTGCCTTGGCGGATTTTATCCCGCTTCCAAAATATGAGGAGGATAACAATATTTCAAGGACCACGACTTTTGCCGATGTTTTGCCGGAGTATCCGGGCAAAGAGAAGCTTGAGTTTGAAAGTACCTTCGACAAACCCTTTACAAACGGACAATATGCGCGCTCTTTTGGTAGGTGCTATGGTAAACAAAACGATCAATGGGTAACGGTCTGGCAAACTAATCCTATTAAAGATCTTTTTATGCCCCTTCCGCTGGTGGGTGACTTTGACGGCGATGGCACGCAAGAAATAGCCATCCTTCCTTTTTACCAATTGAAGCTGATTGATGCTAGCACCGGACAGACTAAGGATAGTTGCAGGTTCAACGACAACCGGAGTTACGGTTTCCATGGTGTATACGACTTCGAGGGTGATGGCAAGTGGGAGTTTCTCGTCCAGGCCGACTTCTCAAAGCACGTCGATGTGCTTGGTTACCGGGATGGCAAACTATCGCTGCTTTGGCAACAAAATATAGAACAAGACGTTGCCCATCCACAAAAGATATTGCGTGTGGCACCTGATCCCGTGATGGACATCGATGGCGACGGCCGGCCCGAAGTAATCTCAACACTCTTCAACGACGCTGGTGACGGCCGCTGGCATCTGACGTTTCGCGATGCGCTGACAGGCAGCATAAAAGCTGATTTTCAAGACGAACTGCTAGCCGCACGACTCGACCTGGACGGCGACGGTATATATGAATTCTTAACAACATGTAGCCGTGGCGTTAGCACGATCGCAAAAATACGTGCCCGGTCGGTGAAAGGCAGCCAACCACGGATTATATGGGAAAAGGAGAATGCCGAGTGGCAGTCGTGGGACATACAATTGCCGCGACATGTGAAGAGCGTTGCTACGTTGGGACGGCGGAGCGTTCTGAGCCGTACGGACGCAAAGGGTACCTACGTGGTGATTCGGGAAGGGGGATCGGCCCCGAGAATGAACCTCTCCATAGCGCGATGGGATGGATCGACGTTTAAAACTGTGACGACGGTGACAGGCGAGAATCTGGAGGGGTTAGGTTTCGATGCAACGGGCAGGATACTGGTTCGTTCGCGGCATCGGTTCGGCCAGCAATCTGCGCTGGACATCGTCGGGGGAAAATCCACACGCCATACTACCCGCACGATTGGGAGTCCACCAGGGTCGGCTGTAGTTGCATGGCCAGATGCAGCAAAGGTACCCACCATCGTGGTTCAAGGTGCTACCGAAGAACAAGTCACGTTTCACCCGCCCAGGAAGATGGGAGCAAAAGTTCAGCTCAACTATATTTCCGGCCGGGGGCAAGGATCGTGGTGGCCAAATACTATCGGCCCTGTGATCGTCGATCTTTCGGGCGATGGACGCCGTCAACTGCTCGTGGCGGACGCAGGTCCGTCCGGTGCGGCACGCATCTCGGCCAAGGGCCTTGATGGACGCGTTGTCTGGCAACAAGAGTTCCCACTCATTGCAGGCACACCGCCGCCACAAAATACCGGTGGCGTTATACTATGGCAAGCGGGACACTTCGCGGATCCTGTTCGACAGGATGTGCTGGTGACTACCCTGCGATCGAAGAGTGGCAGTGAAGAATCGTACCTCCTTTCAGGACGTGATGGTCATGTATTATGGCACCGGTATAAGCAGATCAGCAAACGTGGCGTGGGCGGCAATTCGTTTGCTATCGCGGATTACGATGGAGATGGACTTGATGATGTTGGATCGCTGTGGCCAAGCATTTTCTATTTAATGAAAGGAAGCACCGGAGAGGACGTTCTTGCCATGGACACAAAATGGAAACAGGTCTATGATAAACAGGTTTATTTTGGCCAGGCGGTGGCAGGAAATTTTATGAACGAAGGAACACCCGCGATTTTTTTCAGCGGAAGGCTCATGACCGGCGTGATACGCCTAGACGGAACGTTGGTGTGGTTTGATGCCGTGGACAAAAGTCCTGGCTACCTTCCATCTTTCGGAGATTTTAATGGTGACGGACGCTCGGATGTTGTAGCTGTTGGATTCGAGGATGGGGCGCGGTGTTATGATCTGGCTTCCGGAGAGGTACGTTGGCGCATGGCCAACCCCACAGATGGATTGGAGAATTTTGGACAACAGAGTCCTGTAAAGGGCAGCGCTAGTGCTGACCTGGATAGCGATGGGCGCGACGAGGCTTTGATTGTGATCGATAAAACCCTCTTATGTATTGGTATTAAGGGTGACGATACAACTGGCAAAATTCTCTGGCGCGTCGAATTTCCCGCGCCGATTGGTCCGCCTACAGTGGTTATGTTAAAAAAGGAAGGACCTGTTTCTATTCTGGTCGTTGGCGACGACGGCTTCGTTTATTGCGTCGAACAAAAATCTAAAACATGATGAAATATACGCTACTTCTCCCGATGTTGATATCCTTTGCGGGAATAACACATGCGCAGGGTCAACCCGCCAAAACGGAACTTCCGCCGCCAACTGACGCACAATTTCCCAAGGCTGGCGAGTGGCCTTCGTTTCGGCGCAACGGTACCCTACAGGCGCATTCGCCATTGAAGGGAAAGATCACAAAACCAACTGTCGCCTGGAAGCAGTTTGTTGGTGCTATGGAAAGTCTTGTTGTTATTGAGACGAGCGATAAGAGCACGAAACTGAGTCTGCCAGGTGAGGAAACCAAATCACGAAAAGCCGCCGATTCCATCATAATGGCTGATTTTATCCCGGTGCCAAAAAATGAAGAAGAAGACAATAGCTCGAGGAATTATACATACGCGGACGTCCTTCCCGAATATCCTGGCAAGGAAAAGCTGGAATTCGAAAGCGCCTTTCATAAGACCATGATAAACGGGGAATGGGCCCTATGCGTGGGTCGATGCATGGCAAAGAAAAACGGTGAGTGGATTCAGATATGGGAAACGAAACCATTTGCTTATCTATTCGAGGCGCTGCCCTTAGTTGGCGATTTTGATAACAACAACACCCAGGAAATAGCCATACTTCCCTTTTGGCAAATGTTGCTGATCGATGCGAAGACGGGGATCGTCAAGGACAGTTGCAGATTTAACGATAACCGGAGCTACGGCTTCGCGGGCGTTTATGATTTTGATCGCGACGGTAAATCGGAGTTCCTTATTCAGGCGGATTTTTCAAAACATGTCGATGTGCTTGGCTTCAAGGACGGCAAACTTAGTCTCCTCTGGCAGCAGGATATCGAACAAGATGTTGCCCATCCCCAAAAGATATTGCGGGTGGCGCCCGATCCTGTTATGGACATAGATAATGACGGCCAGCCCGAAGTAATAACAACGCTCTTCAACGACTCCGGTGACGCCAGATGGCATCTGACCTTTCGGGATGCGCTGACGGGCGCCGTAAAAGCCGATTTTCCAGACGAACTACTGGCGGCACGACTCGACCTGGACGGCGACGGTGTATATGAATTTTTAACAACATGTAGCCGTGGTGTTAGTACGCTGATGAAGATACGCGCCCGGTCCGTGAAAGAAAGCCAACCAAAAATTATCTGGGAAAAGGAGAATGCCGAATGGCAGTCTTGGGATATACAATTGCCACGACACGTGAAGAGTTTGGCGACAGGAGGACAACGGACCGTTCTTAGCCGTAGCGACGAAAAGGGTACTTACGTGGTGATTCGTGAACCCGGATCGGCGACGAGAATGAACCTGGCCGTGGCGCGATGGGATGGATCGACGTTTAAATCCATTACGACAGTAACTGGTGAGAATCTGGAAGGGCTAGGTTTCGATGCAACGGGAAGGATACTGATTCGTTCGCGGCATCGGTTCGGTCAACAATCCAGTCTTGACATCGTTGGAGGAAAATCCACGCGCCAAACTACTCGCACGATTGGTAGTCCACCATCAGCTGCTGTCGTTGCCTGGCCGAATGAAGCAAAAGTTCCCACCATCGTGGTTCAGGGAGCAACTGAAGAACAAGTTACATTCCAACCCCCCGCCAAGAATGGGGCAAAGGTTCCGCTTAACTACATTTCTGGTCGGGGTCAGGGCTCCTGGTGGCCGAATACTTTCGGCCCCGTTATCGTCGATCTTGCCGGCGATGGGCGTCGTCAACTCTTAGTGGCGGATGCCGGTCCTTCAGGAGCAGCGCGCATCTCGGCCAAGGACCTGGACGGGCGAGTTCTCTGGCAACATGAGTTCCCCCTCATTGCAGGCACACCGCCGCCACAAAATACGGGAGGGGTTATTCTATGGCAAACAGGGCATTTTACTGACCGCGTTCGGCAGGATGTGATAGTTACTACCCAGCGGTCGAAGGGCGGCAGTGAGGAAACGTATCTACTCTCAGGAAGTGACGGGCATCAGTTATGGCATCGGTATAAGCAAATAAGCAAGCGCGGCGTGGGCGGCAATTTCGGGTTCGGGATACTAGACTACGACGATGATGGACTCGACGATTTGGCTTCACTTTGGCCAAGCATTATTTATTTTATGAGAGGCTCGACCGGCGAGGATTTCTCCGCGATGGACACGAGATGGAAACAGGTTTATGCCAAGCAGGTTTATTTTGGCCAGCCAGTGGTCGGGAACTTTATGAACGACGGCAAGCCTGCATTGTATTTCAGTGGCACGTTAATGACCGGCGTGATTCGTAAGGATGCCACACTGGTCTGGTTTGATGCGCTAGACAAGAGTCCTGCGTATTTTCCGTCGTTCGGTGATTTTGACGGGGATGGTCGCACCGATGCTATCGGAGTAGGATACGAAGACGGAATTCGCTGTTACGATACTGAAACTGGTAAAGTGAAATGGCATATGCCCACGCCAGGGAAGAGTTTCGAATCTTTTGGACAAAGGGAAGAGAATCCTGTCAAGGGCAGTGCCAGCGCAGATCTCGATGGCGATGGCCGAGACGAGGCCTTGGTCGTTTTGGACAAGACACTTTTTTGCCTTGGCTCCTCGCGTGATGGTTCTGCCGGAGAAATTCGCTGGCAGGTTAGTTTCCCCGAGCAGGTCGGACCTCCCACCGTGGTCTCGCTTGACAAAAATGGTAGCGTTTCTATTTTGGTCATCAGCATCGACGGTTTCGTTTATTGCGTGAAGTAAGTCGTCGGTAAGCAAGTCGTCAGACCACTCAAAGTGGTCTGACGACTACCTGGCGTATATCTTGTACGTTGGTTACGAGGGGGATGCTACTGCTGCCAAATTGCAACGAAGATCCTTATTGTCAGTAATCCTTGAAATTCTTAGTCCTCGCACCTATTCCGGTATCGATCGTGCCAGGAGAACACGAATAATTCCGTTTAAAAAATTGTATCAAACCATTCATCAAATCGTTCGAATTACCTTCGAAAAAAATTTCGTTTCTCCGGTTAATTTGATAATTTTAGTACCTCGTCATTTCTAGACGAACCCAGCCGTACCCCGCTTTTCATATACGAGATTTTTTCCAGCACTTTAAAATCATTCTCATGAAACAGTTTGTACTCCTATTCATGTTAGGGTCATTTGCATTTATAAGCAATGCACAGACACAGGCAAATGCGCAAGCGCCTTCTCCGTCCAAATCGTCGTCGTCGCCAAAACCAAAAAGCGAATCCACGCTGAATGGCAAATTTCCCAAAGCGGGGGAATGGCCATCCTTTCGCCGCGAGGGGACATTAGAGGCGCATTCGCCTCTGAAAGGCAAAATCACCAAACCTGGAATCGCCTGGAAACAATTTGTTGGTGCCCTTGAAAGTCGCATAGTCATTGAGCCAGGCTCCGGAAAAACCAAGTTGGATCTACCAGCAGAAGCAGTCAAGCCGGGTGCGGACACCATTGCTTTGTCGGATTTTGTTCCCATCCCTAGAACGCCGGAGGAGGATAATACCTCCCTCACGTCTACCTATGCTGACGTTCTGCCTCAATATCCCGGAAAGGAAAAACTGGAATTTGAAAGCGCCTTTGACAAGAAGATGACGAATGGCCAATGGGCACCAAGCGCGGGTGTTTGTTTTGCGATGAAAGATGGAGCATGGGTCAAAGTTTGGGAAACAGTAATGCCCGACCTTTTCAATCCTTTACCGCTGGTGGGTGACTTCGATGGCGATGGTTCGAAGGAAATTGCTATTCTTCCTTTTTACCAACTGAAGCTTCTGGATGCCCAAACAGGTAAAGTAAAAGACAGCTGCAGATTTAACGACAACAGAAGCTACGGTTTTCACGGAATCTATGATTTCAATGGCGATGGCAAGATTGAATTTCTTGTTCAGGCCGATTTTTCAAAACACGTCGACGTCCTTGGCTTTCGCGACGGTAAACTAACGCTCCTGTGGACTCAGAATATAGAACAAGACATCGCGCATCCACAAAAGATTTTACGCGTGGCACCCAACCCTACGGCTGACATCGATGGGGATGGACATCCTGAAGTGATCACGACGCTGTTCAACGATTCCGGTGACGGGCGTTGGCACCTTAAATTCTTTGATGGCATGACCGGAAAAATGAAAGCTGATTTTCCAGACGAATACCTGGCAGCGCCGATCGATCTTGATAATGATGGTGTAATGGAAATTCTTTCCACGTGCGCCAATGGTGTAGGCACATTAGCAAAAGTACGCGTGCGCTCCTTGAAAGGCCAATCCCGTATTCTATGGGAAAAGGAAAATGTAACATGGCAGACCTGGAATCCACAGCTTCCTGTAAATGTAAAAAGCATGGCGACGCTGGGCGACCAGACTGTTCTTAGCCAGGTTAGGAACAAACGTGTTTCTGTTGTTCTCAGGGAAAGTGTTTCACCAGTGCAAACGACACTATCCGTCGCGCAATGGGATGGATCAGCATTTAAAACTATTACAACAGTCTCAGGAGAATACCTGGAAGCGCTCGGTTTTGATGCAACTGGACGGGTACTGGTCAAGTCTCGTCATCAGTTCGGTCGTCCATCACCCGTCAGTGTTGCGAATGGTAAGGTTATACGACACACCACCAAACAACTGGGAATTGAGACCGGACCGGCAATGGTTGCCTGGTCAGATGGGGCCACATCACCAACTATTTTAGCACAGGGTGCAGTGGAAGAACAGATTACTTTTCAACCGCCGAAAACAGATGGTGCTAAGGTAAAAGTAAATCATATTTCCGGACGTGGACAGGGTACGTGGTATCCAAGAACCTATGGACCCGTTATCGCCGACCTGGCCGGAGACGGACGCCGTCAAGTTATTCTTGGAGGCGCAGCGCCATCAGGTTGTGCGCGGTTGACGGTAAAAGATCTCGACGGTAAAATTATTTGGGAACACGATTTCACCAAAACAGCGGGTTCACCTCCACCAGCAAACACGGGAGGCGTAGTGCTTTGGCAGGCGGGTCATTTCACTGACCCTGTTCGTCAAGATATTCTTGTAACAACACAACGCTCAAAGATGCACAGTGAAGAAACATTTCTTCTTTCAGGCGTCGACGGCCATGAGATATGGCACCGTGAGAAACAGATCAGCAAGCGCGCAGTCGGTGGAAATTCTTTCGCCATTGCGGACTATGACGGCGATGGACTGGATGATCTTGCCTCTTTGTGGCCCAGTATTCTTTATTTCATGAGAGGTAGCACCGGCGAGGACATTCTTGCCATGGACGCAAAATGGAAACAGGTATATGACAAGCAAGTGTATTTCGGTCATGCGGTCGCAGGAAACTTTCTCAACGACGGGAAGCCGTCAATCTTCTTCAGTGGGAGACTGATGACAGGCGTGATCAAGCTTGATGGTACTTTGGTTTGGTTTGATGCGCTGGATGCAAGCCCCGCATATCTTCCTTCTTTTGGAGATTTTGATGGGAACAAACGCATGGATGTTATTGGGGTTGGTTATGAAGATGGTGTGCGTTGCTACGATATGGCTACTGGAAAAGTTAACTGGAGGATACCCAACCCAACGGAAGGCTTTGGAGGATTCGGCTCGAGAAGCAATGATCCGGTGCGTGGAACCGCCAGCGCGGATCTGGATGGCGACGGCAGAGATGAAGCTTTATATTCGATCGATAACATACTTTTTTGCCTGGGCTCATCGGCCGATGGAACTAAAGGTGAAATTCGTTGGAAGGTGGAATTGCCGCAGGTGATAGGACCGCCTACGGTTGTCTCGTTGGACAAGGATGGAACTATGTCGATCCTGGTAGTTGGAGGTGATGGTTATGTATATTGCATAAAGTAAAATCGCTCACATTAACCTGTTACTGACAACGCCGCGAATGAAAAGGACGCACTATCAAACTCTTGTTTGCAGTTTAGGATGCCTATTACTGATTTATGCCTGTAAGCAAAAGGACAATGTTCATACTAACTGGTCTGTCTATCGTGGCGATGCTTACAATTCGGCATACTCGGGGTTGGACCAGATCAATAAAGAAAATGTCAGTAAGCTTGAACTGGCCTGGACTTATCACACTGGTGACGCAGAGGCGGGAAATCATTCAACGATTCAATGTAATCCGATAATCGCCAATGGAACGATGTACGTCACATCGCCTAAACTCAAACTGATTGCGTTAAATCCGTCTACGGGAAAGGAAATTTGGAAATTCGATCCATTCAATGGTGGACAATCTTCCGGCGTCAATCGCGGTGTTACTTATTGGGAATCGGGAGCGGATAAAAGAATTTATTTTTCCGCTGGATCCTATCTCTATGCACTCAATGCGACGGATGGCAGACTTTCTACCGATTTCGGTGTTGAAGGCAAAGTTGACTTGCGTGAAGGGTTGCTACGCGATCCATCAAAACTTAATGTCACATCAACATCCCCGGGCATCATCTATAAAGACGTCATTATTCAAGGCACTGCCCTCAGCGATGGATGGGACGCGCCGCCGGGTTTTATTCGCGCGTACAATGTAAAGACGGGCAAAACTGTTTGGACATTTCACACCATTCCTCAGCCGGGAGAAGCCGGTTATGATACATGGTCTGAAAACGCTTATCAGGAAGTTGGCGGAGTCAACAACTGGTGTGGCATGAGCGTCGATGAGAAACGCGGAATAGTTTTTATTCCAACCGGTTCAGCTTCATTTGATTTTTATGGCGGCAACAGAAAAGGTAAAAATCTTTATGCCAATTGCCTCCTGGCCATCGAGGCGGCTACTGGAAAATTGATATGGCATTATCAATTGGTTCATCATGATATCTGGGACTATGATCTTCCGGCGCCTCCAAATTTGCTTACCGTTTCACAGAATGGTAAACAAGTAGATGCAGTGGCTCAGGTTACGAAAATGGGGATGGTCTTCGTATTCAATCGTGAAACAGGCGAACCTATATTTCCCATTGAAGAACGTCCGGTGCCCGCTTCAGATATTCTGGGAGAAGAAGTCTGGACAACACAACCTTTTCCCCTCAAACCTGTGCCGTTGGTAAGGCACAAGTTTACCGAGGACGATGTCACAGATATTTCGCCAGAGTCACGTCAGTATGTCCTTAATAAAATTAAGGGAGCGAGAATGGGATCGATCTTTATGCCGCACAGCATTGAGGGAACAGTTCAGTTTCCCGGTACACGTGGTGGAGCAGAATGGGGTGGGGCCGCCGTTGATCCGACGCAAGGTATCCTCTATGTAAATACGAATGAAATTCCCTTGCTGATCAAGATGAGGCAAATCGACGTCGCCGGTCGAGATCTTTTTCTCACGGATGTAGGCAGAAGGGTTTATACCTTGAATAATTGTACGGGATGTCATGGAGGAGATCGAGCAGGGACTAATGTCTACCCTGCGTTGACAAATCTCTCCAAGACAAAATCAGAAAAGCAGATAGCATCTTTGTTGAAGACAGGTAAAGGACAGATGCCACCCTTTCCAAATCTTTCAGGGGACGATATGGAAGCATTGATGGCATTTTTATTTGATAAAAAGGATCTTCGAAATAAGAAAGCATTGCATGTTGACGATTCTTCCAAAAAAATTCGCTTTGTTCATGATGGATGGAATTTATTAAATGATCAGGCAGGATATCCTGGTGTGAAGCCACCTTGGGGAACGCTGAATGCCGTCGATCTGAACAGTGGCGAGATCTTATGGAAAGTACCCCTGGGCGAATATCCGGAACTCATAGCCAAAGGGTTGCCTCCGACCGGAACTCAAAGCCTTGGAGGACCTGCTGTCACGGCCGGCGGATTAATTTTTATCGGCGGTACCCGTGACGAATACTTTCGCGCTTTCGATCAGGAAACGGGAAAAATTCTCTGGCAATACAAACTTCCGGCGACGGGAACGGCAACACCAAGTGTGTACGAAGCTAATGGGAAACAGTACGTCGTTATCGCGGCGGGCGGTGGCGGTAAGTTGGGAACACCATCCAGCGACGCCTACGTTGCATTTTCTTTGAAAGAATAAACTATCACGGGATGAAACATCGCCTGACATCTTGGTTAAAAAAAATTCCCGGATTGTTTTTGTCATCGCTTTCCGTCCTTCCCTTAATGGTGCTATCCTTGCTTGCATACAAAAGTGATCGTTCACCTCTGAGTGAAAGTGTCGTTGGTAAGCCTAATATATTGTTGATTTTAACCGATGATCAGGCTTACAACACGATTCACGCCCTGGGCGGAAATGAAATTTTTACCCCTCATCTGGATTCCTTGGCGCATTCCGGAGTTACGTTCACAAATACTTTTAACATGGGGTCGTGGCAAGGAGCAGTATGCACAGCGAGTCGTACGATGCTGTTAACTGGAATGCCGTTATGGGAGGCGCAACTGTCAGAAAAAAAAATTGATGATATAATAGCTACGACCGGGATATGGATCCAGCACCTGAAGGCTGCAGGCTACGAAACCTATATGAGTGGCAAATGGCAGGGCAAAACTGACGTCAAGGCTTTATTTGACCACGTTCTCCATGCTAATACCGGTGGACCGAATCAAACACCGGAAGGATACAATCGTCCCCTTTCTCCCAATGATAGTTTGTGGAAACCATGGGATGAAAAATTTGGAGGTTTTTGGAAAGGTGGCAAACATTGGAGCGAAGTGTTGGCGGACGATGCTCTTGCACATTTTGATGAGATCGCGAAAAAAGAAACGCCATTTTTTTTGTACTTGTCGTTTAATGCTCCGCACGATCCACGGCAAGCTCCAAAAAAATTTGTAGATCGTTATCCCCTGGATAAAATTTCCCTTCCAGCTAACTACCTTGATGACTATCCCTATAAGGAAAAGATCGGTTCGGGTGTAGATTCACGCGACGAAAAGCTGGCGCCCTTTCCAAGGACGCCTTATGCCGTCAAAAAAAATATTCAGGAATACTATGCCATCATTTCGCACATGGATGAACAGATCGGTAGAATTCTTCGTGCATTAGCCCTTAGTGGTAAATTGAACAATACGTACGTTTTTTTTACATCGGATCACGGTCTGGCTGTGGGACACCACGGTTTGATGGGGAAACAAAATATGTTTGAACACAGCGTTCGCGTTCCGCTTATCGTGTCGGGCCCTGGAATACCTAAAGGAGAAAAAAGGGAACAGCAGATTTACCTTCAGGACATCATGGCGACATCCTATGAACTTGGGGGAATAAAAAAACCGGATCAAGTCTATTTCAACAGCATTATTCCCATTGTAAAAAATAAAAAATCGAGTGGCTACCCGGAGATATACGGTGGTTACATGAACCTTCAAAGAATGGTGCGGACGGACCGTTATAAGTTAATCGTATACCCTAAGGCGCCGAAGGTTTTGCTTTTTGATTTAAAAAATGATCCTGATGAAATACGCGACGTATCTGATCAAGCTTCCTATAAAAAAGTGTTGCAAGACATGAAAGAGCGATTGATCCGGCAACAATCACAATTGAAGGATACGCTTGATCTGGCAAACGCCTTAAACATGTAAGTCTAAAATGTTCCGTATCGGTAAATACATAGTCACGCTGCTCATCTTCGTTACAACATCGTTGAAAGCGCAGGAAGTTTTGAAGGTGAGTTCCCCTAATGGCAAGATTCAAGGAGAATTTACTTTACAGGACGGCAAGCTATCCTGGAAAGTTGATTACAACTCCATTCCTGTAATACTTTCGTCCAGGCTTGGCGTTGGCAGGTATTCAGAGGACCTGAGTATAAAGGAAGTGGTGACAACTAAAAAGGACACTGTATGGCATCCCGTGTGGGGAGAGCGAAGCACCATTCGGGATAGTTACAATGGAGCATATGTCCGAATAGAAAAGAAAAATGACAAAAACGGACTGGGGCTGAACATTCGCGCCTATAATGAAGGGATCGCTTTTCAATACGATTTCATCGAGAAGTGGGGTGGGAGAGAGTCGGACGAGGTAAAGGAGGACTATACTGAATTCACCATGCCTGAAAATACAAATGCCTGGTTTACGGAATGTGCTCAGTGCTTGTATAAATTACTTCCATTAACGAACTGGCCTAGACAAAATGAGCGACCACTGACGCTGGAACTCCCTAACGGGTTATACGCGAGTCTGGCTGAAGCTGAAATGATTAACTATGCAAGGACTAAATTTTCGCTGAGTCCTGAAAAATCAAACACTATTATTGCCAGGCAGGACGGACGCGTGCAGGCCATGCTTCCTTTTTCCGTGCCATGGCGGGTCGTGATGATTGCTGAGAAACCTGGCCAGTTGCTGGAAAATAATTCAATCCTGCTAAACCTCAATGAGCCGACGCCCCTTCAGGATGTTTCATGGATAAAAACCGGGAAAATAATGTGGGATATGAGCAATTCTATGAAGGGTGGCAAAGATGCTGTGGATTTTGCTGTGAAGAGAAATATGCAATATGTTCATTTTGACGCCGGTTGGTATGGACATGAATGGAGTTCAAAGAGCGACCCAAGGGGAGTCGCAGCCGACACCATTCAATATATCAATAAGGGAGATCTGGATCTGCCTGGATTAATTCAGTACGCAAATGAACGAGGCGTTGGCGTATGGTTGTACGTAAATATCAAACACCTTCTGATCTACCTCGATGACATATTACCGCTCTATGAAAGTTGGGGCATCAAGGGTATTAAGTTCGGCTTTGTTGAAGTGGGTTCTCAGCTGTGGGAAGGCTGGATTGTCGAAGCGGTGAAGAAATGCGCGAAGCATCATATACTCGTGGATATTCATGATGAGTTCAGGCCGACTGGCATAAGCAGGACCTATCCTAACCTGTTAACGCAGGAGGGAATATTGAGTGAAATGACACCCGATGCGACCCATGATACACAGTTGGCCTTTACGCGCATGCTCGCCGGCGCTGCGGATTTTACCCTAGCATATTACGCAACAACAGGAACAACCTTCACACATCGTCTATGCTTACCCATCGTATTTTTCAACCCACTTCCACCGCTATATTGCTATGATGGTCCGAATTGTTACCAGGGTGAACCAGAAATAGAACTCTGGGATAAGATGCCGACAACATGGGACGACACAAAAGTACTAGGAGGAGAAATAGGTAAACACATTACCGTAGCCAGACGTAATAAAAGCGATTGGTTTATAGGATCCATCACAAACAGTGAAAGCAGAACCATCAAGATTCCCCTGTCCTTTTTAGAAAAGGACGCGCGGTATACCGCGTATATCTACTCCGATGGAGGCTCTGAAATAAAAACAAGGACGCATGTTAAGGTTGAGCGTAAGGAAGTGAAATTTAACCAGACGTTGTCCTTTGACTTGAAGACCAGTGGCGGTGTTGCTTTGAGGTTAGTAAAAAAATAATCCTGATTTTGTAATTCAATGTTCATGAAGAGAGGTGACATGAAAAAAGATCGAAGGGCATTTTTAAAAAGTGGTCCGCTCATAGCGGCGCTTGCACTATCCGATGCACGGCCTGCCACCGCCATGCCCCGCCGGGCAAAAAATCAACCAGATAAGAAATGGCCGCTTTCAGAAGGCCCCACTACACCCAAGATGGTGTTGAGTTGCCCCGTTAATGCTGATGTAAAAGCCATGCGGAAATTAAAACAGATTGGCATCAACTACGTGAGCACCGTTTGGGGGCCCGGGCCGTGGAATGCATCTGAGCTTCGCGGGTACATGGATACGTTTGAGCAGAATGGATTGAAGCTGATCAACCTGATGTACATTGTCAAACCCAGCATCGTCCTGGGTCGCGAAGGTCGTGATGAAGAAATAAAACAAATTCAGGATTCTTTGAAGGCGGCAGGTGCGTGCGGACTTCCGACGGTTGAGTATAATTTTTATGTTGATCGGTTAGTCGAAGGATACTTTGAAAAAAGTGGTCGTGGGGGGTCGGGACTGACTGCCTTTGACTATAGTAAGGTTAAAGACTTACCCCCAAAAGCGGAGATCGGAATTCTTCAGGCCGACGCGTTGTGGAAAAACCTTGAATATTTTTTGAAAGCTGTAATTCCAGTTGCAGAAAAGGCAGGTGTTCGGATGGCACTTCATCCAAATGATCCGGTGTCACAAGAAAGTCACGGTTCGGATCAGATCGTGGCAAATCTTGCCGGATTGAAACGCTTGATCACACTGGTTGAAAGTCCGTCAAACGGAATTACTTTTGACTGTGGTGTTATGCGCCAAATGAGAGAGGATCCTGTTGAAGTTTGCAGCTATTTCGCTTCCCGTGACCGCATCAATCACGTTCACTATCGCAATGTCATTTCTGAAATAAAATATAATAAGTACACAGAAGTTTTTCTTGATGAAGGTGAGGTGAATATGCTTGCCGTAATGCAGGAGCTTTTTAAACACCATTATACACGCGGTTTGTATGCCGAGCACCCTTTTATCCTGGACTATGATAAAGAACATCCAGGAGGCGAAAAAAGAAGTGGTGCAACACCAGGTGGTGGAGGATATGCAGCCGAATGTTTTAATGTTGGATTTGCAAGGGCGATGATGCTGGCGGTGATGTCATCAACGTGAATCTTGGCCTTGGAAACTGAATTGATTACTTCGTAATTTTAATAGAGATGTCCGGATTTTAATTTTTCAAGCTGAAGGGAATGAAAAAAGGAGGAAAAAAATTGGTGACGCGGAAGCTGGTTTACAGGTTGATGCTTCTATGCTTTGCCTGTTTCTTTCTTTCTTGCTCGCCTCCGCTTCCTGACGATGTGGCGGAAGCCTATGAAAAATTGCCTGATCACCTCGACTATAATATTCACGTCAAACCGGTGCTAAGCGACAAATGTTTTGCCTGCCATGGACCGGACAAGGCAAAGCAAAAGGCGGGACTGCGATTGGATATGGAGGATGTGGCGCTTGCGGAACTTCCTGAAGATCCTGGAAAAGTGGCAATAGATCCCGGCAATCTCGAGGGAAGTGAACTATTTCACCGCATCCTGAGCGACGATCCCGATTATCAAATGCCGGAACCGGAGTCGCACTTAACCTTGGATGCAAAAGAAAAAGCTATCCTTATAAAATGGATTGAAGAGGGTGCAGAGTATAAACCACATTGGTCATTTGTCAAACCTGAATTACCGGACGTGCCTGCAAGTCGATTCGATGCACAGGCATTGAATGAGATCGACCATTTTATTTTTAAAAAACTGGAACATGAGGGGTTGAAACCTTCGCCTGAAGCAGATAAGGAGTTGTTACTCCGTCGCGTGACGCTGGATCTGACAGGGTTGCCACCGACGTTAGAAGAGATCGATGCATTTTTGCAGGACAAATCCGCCAATGCGTATGAAAAACAGGTAGATCGTTTACTCGAAAATCCGCACTACGGAGAAAAGATGGCTGTAGACTGGCTTGACCTGGCACGTTTTGCAGATTCGCATGGCTACACCGTTGACAGGCTTCGTGATATGTCACCCTATCGCGACTGGGTGATCCAGGCATTCAACAAAAATTATTCTTATGACAAATTCATTCAGTGGCAACTGGCTGGCGACATGATGCCTAATGCGACAAAGGAAATGATTTTGGCGACAGCTTTTAACCGGAATCATGCGCAGAATATGGAAGGCGGTGTGATTGATGAAGAATTTCAGGCAGAGTATGTCGTGGACAGAACCAATACTTTGGGCGATGCATTTCTGGGACTTTCGGTTGGGTGCGCGCGTTGTCACGACCACAAATTCGATCCCATCACGCAAAAAAATTACTATGAGCTTTTCAGTTTCTTTAACAACGTTCCAGAGGCAGGACAGATTTCCTGGGATGATGCTATGCCCGGCCCAACGCTCATGCTACCCACGGAACAGCAAGAAAAAATTCTCACCTTCCTGAAGACTCGAGTTTCGGAACAGGAAAAAAAACTGGAACAAGTCAAAATCCAGGCTTCTGGTTTTGAAGCCTGGCTTGGTTCTGAAAACTTTCGTGCAC
>Ga0111538_10003345_pt1 | contig 22449 bp, 17 predicted proteins | sample SoiMethybrSBSTD1_FD_79669 | JGI IMG/M metagenome (GOLD analysis project Ga0111538, IMG submission 79669) | Bulk soil microbial communities from a Populus tree surrounding site in Tennessee, USA - Soil MetaG P. TD hybrid SBSTD1 (version 2)... | ecosystem: Environmental > Terrestrial > Soil >...
AGCTCGTGGCCGGTCTGGCGCGAGAACGCCTGGAAATCCTTGACCGCGCCCGGGTCGGTAGCGACCACCTTCAGGACCTGGCCCGACTGCAGGTCGGTCAGCGCCTTCTTGGTCCGCAAGATCGGCAGCGGGCAGTTCAGCCCGCGCGCATCGAGTTCTTTGTCGAAGTTCATAAAGTATTATGCAGCATGGCGAATGCGGTTCCCGAGTCCGCGCAACACTGGCTGGTCACCGTCGCCCAGCTGCCGCTGGAAGATCCGGCGTCGCGCATGCGCGTGTTGCGCACGCTCGAATCTCTCGGCGCGGCGGTGATGCGCGAGGGCGCCTACCTCCTGCCCGACAGCCCTGAAAATCGCCGCTCGCTCGATGCGCTCGCCGAATACGCAACGAAGAGCGGCGGGGTCGTGCACGTTCTGCACGTCTCCGCCACCTCCGCCGCGCAAGGCGAGGCGTTCCGGCGGCTGTTCGACCGCTCGGCACGCTACGAAGACCTGATCAAAACTGTCGAGAGCCTGCGTGTCGGCTTCGGCCAGACCGACCCGAGTGCGATTTCGCGCGTGCTGCACAAGCAGCGCCGCGAGCTGGAAAGCATCGCCGCCCTGGACTTCTTCCCGACGCAGGCCCGCGTGCGCGCGCAGGAAGCGCTGACGCAATGCGAGGCGGAAGTGAAGAAGCTGCTTTTCCCGGCGCACGCCAAGACGCCGCTCGGGCCGGGCGAAACGCTGCTGCGTCGCACCTGGGCGACCCGCAAACCGCTGTGGGCCGACCGCCTCGCCTGCGCCTGGCTGATCCGGCGCTTCGTCGATCCCGAAGCCACCATGAAGTGGCTCGAGAAGAGCGAACCTCCGCCCGCCGACGCGATCGGCTTCGCGTACGACGGCGCGCATTTCACCAACAGCGAGACGCGCGTCAGCTACGAGGAGATGCTCTCCCGCCTCGACCTGGCAAAGAATCCGGCCCTCGCCAAGATCGGCAGCATCGTCCACTTCCTCGAGGTGCGCGGTACGCCGGTGCCGGAAGCCGCCGGCGTGCAAACGCTGCTGCAAGGCGCCCTGCGGCGTTCGCCGCAGGAAGCGGAGCTGCTCGGCGAAGCGGAAAAGACCTTCGACCTTCTCTACGACGCGTACTTCGAGCCGGTCAAGCGCTGATCAGCGCTTCGCGTCGCGCATCTCCGTGGCGTGCTGCGAGCGAAGCTCCTTCAGCCGGGCGTCGACCACCGACAGCTGGTAGAAGTCCCCATCGCCCGCGCTGCGCGCGAGCTGCAGCTGCTCGATGGCGGCGGGCAGGCTGCCCTGCAGGACATAGACCTCGGCCTGGGACTGGTGCTGCAGCAGCCGCTTGCCGAGCGCCGCGTAGCATTTCGCCTGCAACTGGAAGAGCGCCGCGTCCTTCGGGTAGAGGCGCATCGAGTCGTTCAGCGCATTCAGGGCATCCTGGTTGCGGCCACCCTCGTGCAGCACGTCGACCTGCGCATAGAGCAGCGCGCGCGAGTGCGGATAGCGCTTGCGCGCGTCGCTGAGCAGTGTCGCGGCGCGCTCCTGGTCGCCCTGCCCCTGCTTCGCTCGCGCGGCGAGCGTTTCGATCATCGGCCCCTCGGCGCCGGTCTTGCGCAGGCGGGCGACTTCGGCGTCGGCGTCGCGGGCGCGCCGCGCGCGCAGCAGCGCCGAGGCGAGCCCGTAGCGGGCCGCGGCCTCGCTGGCGTAACGTCCCTCGCGCACGACTGCATCGAAATAGCGGACCGCGTCGCGCGCGTCGCCCTGGTCGGCGCGCAGCTTGGCGCGCACCAGCTGGAACTCGGCGCTGTCCGGATGCTGCTTGTAGGGCAGCGACGCGGCCCGGTTCTGCGCATCGGCGATGCGCTCGATCGTCACCGGGTGGGTGCGCAGGTAGCCAGGCATGGTGCCGTCGTCGGCGATGCGGCTCGCGCGCTGCATCTTCTCGAAGAACCCGGCCATCGCGTGCGGATCGAATCCGGCGGTCTCCAGCGCGCGAAAGCCGAGCCGGTCCGCCTCGCGCTCGAAGTCGCGCGAGTAGGAAAGCTGCGTCTGCACCGCGCCCGCCTGCGCCGCCACCGCCGCTCCCGAGGCGAGATCGGGACGCGAGCGGCCGAGCAGGATGGCCGCAGCGAGCGCCGCCAGCATCGGCATCTGCATCTGCTGCTGCTGGCCGAGCATGCGCGCGATGTGCCGCTGCGTGACGTGCGCGATTTCGTGCGAGAGCACCGAAGCGAGCTCCGACTCGGTCTCCGAGGTGCTGATCAGGCCGGTATGCACGGCGATGAAGCCTCCGGGCAGCGCAAAGGCGTTGATCGAGGGGTCGCGGATGGCGAAGAACTCGAAATCCTGGCGGGCACCCACCGAGGCCTGGGTCAGGCGGCCGCCGAGCGTCGCCAGGTATTCGGACACCTCCGGGTCGTCGACGTAGGTCGGCTCGCGGAAGCGGATGTCGCGCATGATGCTCTCGCCCAGGCGCCTCTCAAGCACCGGCGACAGGGTCGCGTCGCCCGCGCTGCCGAGGTCGGGTAGCGTCTGCGCCTGCCCGAAGCCGCGCGGCGCCGCCACGATCAGCAGCAGGGCCAGCAGGCCGGCGAAGCGCGGGGGAATACGCATATGTTTATGATAGCGCCCGCAGATGTCTCGAAAAGCGGCACCCAAGGCGCGCTCCCGTTTGACCCATTTCGATGCACGGGGTTCGGCCCATATGGTGGACGTGGGCTCGAAGCCCGCGACCCAGCGCGTCGCCGTCGCCTCCGGACGCATCCTGATGCGGCCACAGACCCTGCGTCTCATCGCCGGCGGCGGCGCGGCCAAGGGCGATGTGCTCGGCGTCGCGCGCATCGCAGGGATCCAGGCAGCGAAGCGCACGCCGGAGATGATCCCGCTCGCGCACCCGATCGCGATCACGCGCGTCGCGGTGGACTTCTCGCTGCAGCGGCGGCCGGCGGCGGTGCGCGTCGTCACCCGCGTCGAGTGCCGCGGCCAGACCGGCGTGGAGATGGAAGCGCTGGCCGCCGCGGCAGCGGCGCTGCTCACGGTCTACGACATGGTGAAAGCGGTCGATCGCGGCATGACGCTCACCGACCTCCGGCTTGAGGAAAAACACGGAGGAAAATCAGGGACATTTCGCCGCTAGAATAGGCGGATGAACAACCTGCGAAGAACAATGCTCGGCGCGGCGGCTCTGTTGCTGCTCAGGCCGCTCGCCGCGCTCGCCGCGTGGCACAAGGAGGCGTTCGGCGCGAAAAGCGCGCCCGATGCGCTGAAGAGCCTGGGCGTCGGCAATGCGACGCCGAGCCAGGACGTGGTGATCGAAGCGCCGCAGATCGCCGAGAACGGCGCGGTGGTGCCGATCGAGATCAGCAGCAACCTGCGTGGCACGACGTCGATCCTGGTGCTGATCGACAAGAACCCCTTCCCGCTCGTCGGCAAGTTCGACTTCTCCGAGGGCGCGCTGCCGTTCGTCAAGCTGAACGTGAAGATGGGCGAAACCTCCGACGTGCGCGTCGTCGCCGAAGCTGGCGGCAAGCATTACGTTGCGACGCGGGAGATCAAGGTGACTATCGGCGGGTGCGGAGGCTGACATGGCTGCAGGACCGATGAAAATGCGCGCGACGCTCGCCTCCGGATATACCGATGTGCGGGTGCTCATGACCCACCCGATGGAGACCGGCCAGCGCAAGGACGCGGAAGGCAAGATCGTGCCGATGCACTTCATCCAGAACCTAACGGTAAAGGTGAACGGTCGCACGGTAATCGACGGTCAGACCAGCCAGGCCGTGTCGCGCAATCCAGTGTTCTCCTTCCGCCTGCGCGGCGGCGCCAAGGGCGACAAGATCGAAGTCAGCTGGCTCGACACCCAGGGCGATACCAACAAGACGGAAACCGCGGTCGCGTGATGCGCGTGCGCAGCCTTGCTGTCGCCGCCGCGTCGCTGCTGGCCTTTGCCGCAGCGGCGCAGGACACGAAGAAGGAAATCCAGCGCTACCAGCAGATGATCGGCGAAGGCAGCCCGGTCGAGCTTTTCGAGCTCGAGGGGGAGGCGCTGTGGAAGAAACTGCAGGGGCCGAAGCAGGCTTCGCTCGAGAAATGCGATCTCGGCCAGGGAGCGGGCGTCCTGAAAGGCGCTTACGCGCGGCTGCCGCGCTATTTCAAGGACGCGGATCGGGTCATGGACCTCGAAACGCGCCTCTTGCACTGCATGCACACGGTTCAGGGTCGCAGCGCCGACGAGGCGCGCAAGCGCGTCTTCGGTAACGAGGATCGACCCTCCGAGATGGAATATCTGTCGGCCTACATCGCAGCGCAGTCGCGCGGCGTGCCGATCTCGCCGGGCATCAGCCACCCGAAGGAGAAGGAAGCGTTCGAGCTCGGCCGCAGGCTCTTCTTCCACCGCGCCGGCGCATGGGATTTTTCCTGCGCGAGCTGCCACGGCGAGGAAGGCAAGCGCATCCGCATGCAGGACCTGCCGGTGCTTTCGAATCCGCGCGACGCACGCCCGGTCGTGGCCACGTGGCCCGCCTATCGCGTCTCGAACAGCCAGTTCAAGACCATGCAGTGGCGCCTGAACGACTGCTATCGCCAGATGCGAATGCCCGAGCCGGTGTTCGCTTCGGAGGCGACGATTGCGCTCAACCTCTTCCTGACGGCGACCGGCAAGGGCGAACCTTATCGCGGTCCGGGGACCAAGCGATGAAGTACCTCGCCGCCGCGTTCGTCCTCGCTGCCGCAACGTCCGCATACGCCGACCAGGACGTCGAGAAGGTCCTGCTGCGCGACTTCCAGCCGCGCGGACAGGCGACCATGGATCGCGTGCTCCAGGACGGCCTGCAACGCCTCTGCACCGAGACCGACAACAAGCCGCCGGCCGAGGTCGCAAAGGTCCTTGAAGCCGACCAGTTGAAATCGATCGCCTTCCCTTCGGGCTCGCTGATCGGCGACTGGCAGCGCGGCGAGAAGATCGCTCAAGGCGGTCGCGGCATGACCTGGAGCGACAAGGCCGGCGCGCCCGCAGACGGCAGCTGCTACAACTGCCACCAGCTCTCGCCGACGGAGCTTTCCTACGGCACGCTTGGTCCCAGCCTCCTGGGCTTCGGCAAGACGCGCGGCAACGGCCCGGATGTCCAGCGTTACGCCTACGGCAAGATCTATAACGCCAAGGCCTACAACCTCTGCTCGAACATGCCGCGTCTGGGTCACTCCGGAACGCTGACGCCCGAGCAGATCAGGGACCTCGTCGGGCTGCTGCTCGACCCCGCCTCGCCCGTCAACCGCTAGCGCCGCTCGCGGTCATCCCGGCTTCGGGATCGGGTTGCGCGCCAGCAGGTCGGTGCAGTCGACCTGCTCCGGCAGCTCGATGGGTGCCAGCAACCCCTTGCCCGGCGTCTCGATGCGCATCAGCCGGTTCTCCGCCCCCTTGAAATGAAGGCTGATCGCCACCCGGTACTGAGCCTTCGCCTCCTCGCGACAGCCGAGGTTTTCCAGAACCAGGCCTAGGTGATGCCACGATGTGCCATTCTCAGGCCGCAGCGCAATTGCATAGATGATGCTCGGCAGCGCCTTCTGGTACTGCTTCAGTTCGATCTGGATCGCGGCCCGGGCAAAAGCGCAATCGAAAATGCGGGGGTAAAGTCGCAGACATCGCTCAGTAACGTCGATTGCGTCAGCGGTGCGGCCCGCGTAGAGGTATTCGCGTCCGACCTCGTAGAGCGGCCGATAACCGCCCGGTATCGGCTCAGCCGGCAACTTCTGCGCAGCATCCTCCCAGATCGCGAGCCCGCTCGAGAAAGATTTCAAACGGTCATGCGCCTGCCAGAAGAGGATCGCGAGCACAGGCACGAGTGAGAGTGCGACCAGCCGCATCGGTAGCCGGTCGAGCGCCGCCGCAACGGCGGCCGCGAGGCCTGGTGCCCAAAGATAGCTGCGGTACAGCACGAACGGCTCCTGGAAGCGCACCGCCGCCAGTTCGACGCCGAACATGATCCAGACGTAGAGGAGTCCCCACGCAGGCAGCGCCAGCCGCCCGCCGCGCAGCAGGAGCCACACGGCGGCGATGCCGAGCGCGAAGAAGCACAGGACCGCCGGCAGCGCCACGCCGGGTTCCCAGTACTGCATGAAGTCGACCCGGAGGTCGAGCGCCATCTGGGCGGTTCTGGGCACCAACCAGGTTGCGAGGTACTTGAAGAAAAGACCCGCCTGCGCAATCGCGCTTGCTACCCATGGCGACGACACGCTCTCGGTCGTCACCTGCGACATCACCGAAGCGGCATATGGCTCGTAAATCTGGCCTACGGAGCCACCGCCGACTGCTAGTCGCACGACAAAGATCGTCGCCGGCACGCAGGCGGCGAAGAAGACTCCGACATAACGTACGGCATAGCGCGGTTCGGCGCCGCTCAGGGGCACGAGCGCGGCCGCCGCCGCCGGCAGAAGGATCGCGTGCTCTTTCGAGAGGACCGACAGCGAACAGAGCGCCGCCGCGACGATCGCGTCGCTCAGACTGCGGCTGCGCAACCCGCGCAGGAACATGAGCAGCGCAAGCAGGCCGAACAACGTGGCGACGACGATCGAGCGCTGCGTGAGGTAGCCCGCGCCATAGACAGCGACGGGATGCAGGGCGAAGAGCGCCGCTCCGGCGAATGCTGCAAGACGTCGCAGCTGCAGCGAGCGCAGCAGCGCGAAAAGGAACCAGGCGCAGGCCACGTGGAGCAGCAGGCTGACGAGGCGATGCGCCTCGATGCTGCCGAACACCACCTGGATCCACGCAAGCGAGAAATATGGCGGGATGCGAAGCGCGAGGCCAAGTGGAAAGCGCGCGTACTCATAAAAGCGATGGCCGGAGAAGAAGATGTGATCGTCGAAGATCGGCGGATTGCCGAGAAAGGGCAGGTACAGCGCGGCGACCAGCGCCGCGAGCGCTGCGAGAGCCGCCGCCGTCAGCGAAGCGGAAGACTTGAGCCGATCAGAGAGCATCACGAAAGCTATCCCAGAAAAAAGAAAGGCGCCCCGAAGGGCGCCCTCTTACTCGCGATATTCTGCGATTACGAGCCGCGGCAGGAGCCGGGCAGGTACTTCGAAGGCACGGTCGTGCCGTCGGTGGGCAGGCCGCAGCGCCACTGGCTGATCGCGATCGGGCCAGCGCTAAGGTTAGCCGCGACAGCGACCGTAGTAGAGTTGACCATCGGTACGAGCGTCACGGCGCCCGCGGGGAGACCGCCGCCAGTCGTCACGGAAACCTTGCCGTTGTCGTCCGTGGCCACACTGGCAACATACTTCGACGTCTGGGTCTCGCAACCCCAGCTGCCCGCGCCCGGAGGCGTGCCACCGGTCTGGTAGATCTCCGTGATACCCGTACGGCACGAGCTCGCGGCGAGCATCACTTCCGACATCTTCGCGCGAACCGTGTAGTCCTGATACGCCGGCAGCGCGACGGCCGCCAGAATGCCGATGATCGCAACGACGATCATCAGTTCGATCAGGGTGAAGCCTTGCTGGATACGTTTCATTGAAGCTCCCTGGTTAAGTTTGGTCCGGTCAAAAACATCTGACCGCAGCCTTGCAACGCACATGTCGTGCCAGCGTGACATTGTTATTTTATATATATTAATCAATATCTTATACTGTGGTGAACTATTACCAGCTGCCTAAAACCGGCCTATGGGTGACGGGATTCGTCACCCCGAGTTCGCCACGACGATCTTCAGCAACCTCTCCCCGGCAGCGCTTATCCGCGCCATCTTCCCAAGCGAACAAGCTCACTCAGCCACGGGTCCGACGCCACTAGAGCGCCGGGCGTCCAGTGACGCGGCATAAGAACTGGTCATTGAGGATGCGGGACGGTGAAGCGCGCGACTGACGCAAGTGGGAGCAAGGCAGCGATTACGAGGACCCGTTGTGACCCGCCGATAAAATGTTCACATGCTGGACTGGCTCTGGCGGAGAAAAAGCACGGCTGACGTCGAGCAGCTGCTGCGCATGGCCATCGGCCACCACGAAGCCGGCCGCTTCGCAGAAGCCGATTCAGGTTATCGTCAGGTCATCCGCGCGGATCCGCGCAACGTGGATGCGCTGCACTTTCTCGGCTTCCTGCTTTTCCAGCGCGGCGCACACCGCGACGCCATCGACCATCTCGCGCGATCGCTGGCGCTGAACGCCTCCAACCCGCCGGCACTCGTCAACCTCGGCAACGCCTACCAGGCAGTGGGCGACGCGACGGGTGCGAGCGGCTGCTTCCAGCAGGCAATCGCACTGCAGCCCGACGCGTTCCAGACGCACTATAACCTCGGCATCGCCCGCCTCGCACTCGGCGAGCACGAGGCAGCCGCGGCTTCGTTCAGGGAAGCAATCCGCTTGCAACCGCAGCTTGCCGAAGCGCATTACTACCTCGGCAATCTGCTCTGCGACGAAGACCGGATTGAGGAAGGCCTTGCCTGCTTCCGCCGCGCTCTGGAACTGCGGCCGGAATACGTCGAAGCGCGCTGGGCGCAGGCGCTCGCGCGCTTGCCGCAAGTCCCCGCCGACGGCGAGGACGCGGCGCGGACGCGCGCCGCGTTCTCGTCGGCGCTATCTGGCCTGGAGCAATGGTTCGACTCGCCGCAGCGCGTCGCCGCGGGCGCTGCCGCCGTGGGCACGGTGCAGCCATTCACCCTCGCCTACCGGGAAGAGGCGAACCGCGAGCTGCTTGAAAGGCACGGCAGGCTGTGCACGCGCCTGATGAACGCCTGGATGAGCGCCGAGCGCATTGCGCCAGCGGCGGCGCGCGCGCCCGGGTCGATTCGCGTCGGCATAGTCTCGGCGCACCTGCGCGATCACTCGGTCTGGCACGCCATCGTCAAGGGCTGGTTCCAGCGGCTCGACTCCGACCGCTTCTCCCTGCTGGCATTCCACCTCGGCGGCGAAGACGAGGAAACGCGCGTCGCGCGATCGCACGCCGCGCACTTCGATTCCGGTCACCGCGGCCTGCGCGAGTGGGTCGAGGCGATCCAGCGGCAGCGCCCCGACGTTCTCATCTATCCCGAGATCGGCATGGATCCGGTCGGGCTGCGGCTGGCGAGCATGCGCCTCGCGCCGGTCCAGGCCTGCGGCTGGGGACACCCGGAAACGAGCGGACTGCCGACTGTGGACTACTACCTTTCGGCAGAAGATCTCGAGCCGCCGGGCGCGCAGGCGAACTACTCAGAAAGGCTCATCACTCTGCCGCACCTCGGTTGCTACTTCGAGCCGCGGGCCGTGACGGAGCGGCTCGCGGATCTGCACGATATCGGCCTCGATGGCGACCTGCCGCTGCTCGTGTGCCCCGGGGCGCCCTTCAAGTACATGCCCCGGCACGACTGGATCTTTCCCGAGCTCGCTGCCCGTCTCGGGCGTTGCCGGTTCGTGTTCTTCACGCACCGCCTGCGAGCGCTCTCGGACCGACTGCGCGGGCGGCTGCAGACAGTCTTCCATGCCCGCGGCCTGGACGCCGAGCGCTACGTCGTCTTCGTGCCGTGGCTTACCAAGGCGGGGTTCCTGGGCCTGATGTCGCGTGCGCAGGTCTGCCTCGACACCATCGGCTTCTCTGGCTTCAACACCGCGCTGCAAGCCGTACAGGCCGGGCTGCCGATGGTCACCCGCGAAGGTCGTTTCATGCGGGGGCGTCTGGCGAGCGGCATCCTGAAGCGCATCGGGCTGCAGGAGCTGGTCGCTGCCGGCGAAGAGGAGTACGTCGCGCTAGCGGAGAAGCTGGTGCGCACCGAGGGCTATCGCGCACATCTCTCCGAACGCATCGCGCGAGAACGCGAGGCCCTGTTTTGCGATGCCGAGGCGATCCGAGGGCTGGAGCAGTTCCTCGAGAAGGCGAGTCCGACGCCTCAGGGCTGATAGCCCGGGATCCTGCTCTCATCCACTTCGTCGATCTGCTCGGGGTCGAGGAACAACTCGGCGTAGCGGCGGTAGACCTTGCGCCGCACGAAAACGTCGAAGAGGTCGGGATCGACGTGGTGGTTGAGCTTCATGCGGCCGAGGATCTCGAGCGACTCGGAGAGGGTCTTGCCCTTCTTGTACGGCCGATCCTTGGCGGTGAGTGCTTCGAAGATGTCGGCGATGCCCATGCAGCGCGCCTGCACCGACATCTGCTCGCGCTTCAGGCCGCGCGGATAGCCCTTGCCGTCCATGCGCTCGTGATGGCCGCCGGCGTACTCGGGCACCTTGGTGAGGTGCTTCGGCCAGGGCAGCGCCTCGAGCATCTTGATCGTGGCGACGATGTGATGGTTGATGACCTTGCGCTCGTCGTCGGTCAGGGTCCCGGCGCGGATCGTGAGGTTTCGCACCTCGTCCTCGGTGAGGAAGTCGGCCTCGTGTCCCGAGACGTCGCGCCAGCGGTACTTGGCGATGCGCTTCACCTGGCCGACGTCGTCGTCGGACATGCGCTCGCCGCCGATATTGCACAGCTGCAGGAAGCGGCGGTCTTCCTCGAGCTGGCGCATCCGGTCGCGCAGCTGCTTGTCGGTGAGGTTCTTCCTGAGGTGCTCGATCTCGGCGTCCCGCTTCATCACCTCGAAGCGGGTGTCGATCAGCTGGATGCGATCGAAGAGCGTCTCCAGCTTGGTCGCCTTGTCGACCACGTGCACCGGCGTTGTCACCTTGCCGCAGTCGTGCAGCAGGCCGGCGATCTTCAGCTCGTACCGGTCCTTGTCCGACATGTTGAAATCGGCGAGCGGCCCGGCCTTGGTCTCGTTGACTGCTTCCGCCAGCATCATGGTCAGCATGGGCACGCGCTGGCAGTGACCGCCGGTGTAAGGCGACTTCTCGTCGATCGCGGTGTTGATCAAGGTGATGAAGGACTCGAAGAGCTCCTCCAGCTGGTTGATCAGCATGCGGTTGGTGAGCGCGATCGCCGCCTGCGAGGCGAGCGATTCCGCCAGACGCTGGTCGGAGGGCGAGAACGGCACGATTTCGCCGGTGCGCCGATCCTGAGCGTTGATCAGCTGCAGCACGCCGATGCTCTCGTTCTGGTGATTGCGCATCGGCACGGTGAGGAACGACTTCGAGCGGTAGCCGGTCTTCGAATCGAATGCGCGCGTGCCTGAGAAGTCGAATCCCTCGGCAGTGTAGGCGTCGGCGATGTTCACCGTCTTGCCGGTGAGCGCCACGTAGGCCGAGACGTTGTTGTGGTTCGGCTTGTCGTCCTTGTAGAGCGGCACCGGGTAGAACGGAATCGGATTGCCGGTGGTGCCGCCGAGGTAGCTCTTCAGCGAGCTGGTGCGCAGGATTTCGAAGCGCAGCGTCTGCTCTTCGGTGACGCGATACAGCGTGCCGCCGTCGGCGCGGGTGATCGACTTGGCCGCGGTGAGGATCGTCTCCAGCAGTCGGTTGATATCGGTCTCGCCGGAGAGCGAGACGCCGATGGTGTTGAGCTGCTCGAGACGCTGGACGAGGTCATCTTCCGCGCTCGGGGCGAAGTCGGACAGTCGGAGACCGACCGTGCTGTCCGTCAACGTACTCATGCGGGACCCCCCATCCCTGGCGCCTTACTTAACGCAAACCGCGCGCACTTCCTTGATGTGCGTCGTCCCCGTAAGGCATTTCTCCATGCCGTCCTGTTTCAGCGTGCGCATGTTGTCCTCGAGGCATTGCGCCAGCATCTCGGAGACGCGTGCGTGCTCCTGGATCAGCTTCTTGAGCTTGTCGGTCGCGATCAAGAGCTCGTGCAGACCACAGCGACCCTTGAAGCCGCTGCCACCGCACTTGTCGCAGCCGACCGGCTTGTAGAACTGCAGCTGGCCCTTGTCGTTGCCGTAGAGCTTGACCCAGTCCTTGTAGACCGCCTCCATCGAGCCCTTCGGGTCGGCCTTGAAGCGAGCCGTCGCCATCAGCTCCTCGCAGTACTCGCGCAGGAAGGAGGTCAGCTCCGCCGGCTCCGGCACGTACGCCTGCTTGCAGCTGCACATGCGCTTCGCGAGGCGCTGCGCCAGGATGCCGAGCAGCGCGTCGGCGAAGTTGAACGGGTCCATGCCCATGTCGAGCAGACGGATGATCGATTCCGGCGCCGAGTTGGTGTGCAGCGTGGCAAACACCAGGTGGCCGGTCAGCGACGCTTCGATGCCCGTGCCGGTGGTTTCCTTGTCGCGCATCTCGCCGACCATGATGATGTCCGGGTCGGCGCGCAGGAACGCTTTCATCACTGCGGCGAAGTCGAGGCCCGCCTTCTTGTTCACCTGCACCTGGCGTAAGCCCTTCTGCGTGATCTCGACCGGATCCTCCGCGGTCCAGATCTTGGTGTCGGGCGTATTCAGGTATTTCAGCACCGAGTGCAGCGTGGTGGTCTTGCCCGAACCCGTCGGACCGCAGACGAAGAACAGGCCATAGGGCTTGGTCACTGCCGTCTGCAGGCTCTCGAGGTTGCGCGGCGAGAAGCCCATCTTCTCCAGCGGAATCGGCTCGCCGGCGGCAAGAATCCGCATGACGATGTCTTCGACGCCGCCCGCGGTGGGGATGGTCGCGACCCGCAGCTCGATATCCAGCGGGCCGAATTTCTTGAACTTGATCTTGCCGTCCTGGGGCTTTCGCTTCTCGGAGATATCCAGGTCGCACATGATCTTGATGCGCGCGGCGATCGCGGCGCGGTAGCTCGACGGGATCTCGAGGTAAGGCGCGAGCGAGCCGTCCTTGCGGAAGCGGATCTCGGTCTTGGCCTTGCCGGGATAGGGCTCGATGTGGATGTCCGAGGTGCCCTGGTTGTAAGCGTCGACGATCACCTTGTTCACCAGCTTCACCAGCTCGTTGTCGGCGGCGGCCGAGGCCTCGTCGACCGTCTCGCCGCCTTCGAGCGGGGCGTCGTCCTCGAGCATCTTGTCGAGGTCGAGATCAACGTCGGCCTTCTCCTGGCCGTAGAACTGGTTGACGGTTTCCTTGAACTCTTTCTGAGTCGAGACGCGGTAGACGATGCGCGCTTTCGGGAACACGTTGGAGGCGATGCGCGACGAGCGGATCCGCTCCGGATCGAGGCACATCACCACCAGGCCGTCCTTGCTGTCGTCGATCGGCAGCCAGAGGTTCTGCTCGACGTAGTCGCGCTTCAGGTTCTTAAGCAACTCGGCGGGTTTCACCCGATCCGACTTGTAGACTTCGTAGGGCACACCGAAGAACTTGGACAGCGCGGCGCCGATCGCGGGGATCTTCACCTGGAACTCGTCGGCCAGCACCTGCTCGATGTCCACCGCCTTCTTGCGCGCCTGCCGCGAGGCCAGCTCGAACTCGCCCGCCGACAGCACCGCGTCCGCGATCAGGTAGTCGTACTTGGTCTTGACCACCATCGGCTTCTGGCGCTGCTTGAAGGCGATGGCGAGGGTCTGCGACAGCTCCGCGACCCCTTCCTCGGCAAGCGCGCCGAACGGCACGCCGGCCTTGTTGTTGATGATCTGGATGACGCCGATCAGATCGCTCGAGCCGGCCTCGACGATCGGTGCCACGAGCTGCTGCTTGGTGCGGTAGCCGGTACGCTTGTCGACTTCCTGCAGGAAGCGCAGGTTGGGGTTGATGCCGCGCAGCTCGGCGTCGTCGTAGCAATCCTTGATGTTGATCGTCTTCTTCGCCAGGCCGGTATAGCCGGCGATCGAGTGCTCGGCGATCGGCAGCTTCAGGTCCTTGAAGGAGTTGAGGCCGGTCTTGACCTTGGAAACGATCGAGGTCTTGTCCTCGCTGATCGAGTAGATCGTCAGGCGGTCTGCATTGAACAGCGCGCACACGTCCGCGCTCACCTCGAGCATGATCTCGTCGATGTTGTTCGTCGCGTGGATCTTGTTGGTGACCGCCTGGAGCTGCTTCTGGAACGCCAGGCGCGCGCCGACGTCGGTCTGCGTCGATGCCTGGTGACTCAGAACTGCGCTCATGGACTTCCTCCCTGCGTGGACCCCGGGTACTGCTTATTCTGGACTTTACATCCTAGCGGCAGCAGCCCTGATTTTCAATGAAATTTTGACCTTCGCGCAGGCTACTTTTCGGAGAAAACCGTCACGCCGTCCCAACCGGCGGCGAGCGGATTGCGCCGGCGGTCGGCGACGATGGCGGAAAACGCCTTGTAAAGCGCACTTTGGGGATTCGCCCGCTGCAGATTGATCAAATTTACATCCGCCTGGTCCCACTGCCCGGCGCGATAGGCACGCAGTGTCTGCATCCACAGGCGCAGCTCTTCCCGGTCCGCGGCGACCGTGAGCGGCTCGAAGACCGTCACGACCCGGTCCTTGCCCTTGACCCTGATCCGGTCGATTTCCCGCCATGCGATGTCGCTGACCAGACCGCGCGTTGCTTCGCCGACCAGGATGTCGACGCCGTAGGACTTGGTCCGTCCTTCGAGGCGCGAGGCGATATTCACCGCGTCGCCCATTGCCGTGTACGCGCGGCGGATCTGCGAGCCCATGTCGCCCACCCGCACCGTGCCCGACTCGATACCGATGCCGATTTTCAGCGCCGGCCAGCCGCGCGTAGTGAAGCGCGCGTTGAGCGCCGCGCATTCCTTCAGCATGTCGAGCGCGGCGAGCACCGCGTTGCGCGCGTGCGCAGGGTCTTCGACCGGCGCGCCCCAGAACGCCATGATCGCGTCGCCGATGTACTTGTCGAGCGTGCCGCGGTACCGGCCGCGGATGATGGTGCTCATCGACGTCAGGTACTCGTTGATGTACTCGCGCAGCTCGGCGGGCTTGAGCGACTCGGAAATCGAGGTGAAGCTGCGCACATCCGCGAACAGGATGGTCAGCTCCGCGTCGCGGGGCATCATGTCGTACTTCTCCGGATCGCGCGCCATGCGGTCGACGAGCTCGGGCGGGACGTACTCGCCGAAGCGCCCCGCGAGCCGGCGCTTGGAGCGCGACTCGACGAAATAGCCATACGCCATGTTCACGGTGTAGAGCGCCGCCACCATCAGCACGCCGCCGGCGAGCGGCAGGACCACGCCGTTCTGCCAGAAGACGACGTTGACTGCGGCGACGAAGAGGAACGCGAGCGCCGAAGCGGCGGTGGCCCAGAGCGCGGAAAGCAGCGGAATCACCAGCGCGACTGCGACGCCGGCGAGCGCGAGGACAACGATGTCGGCGCCGAGGGTGTATTTCGGCGTCTGGCGGAGGCTGCCGTCGATCATGCCGGCGATGAGGTTGGCGTGAATTTCAACGCCAGGAAAGGCCCCGTCGACCGGCGTAGCGCGGAGGTCGAGCAGCCCCGGCGCCGTTGTCCCCACCAGTGCGATCCTGCCTTTCAGCGCGCCGGGCGCGACGCGGTCCTTGACGACGTCGGCAAGAGAGACGTACTCGAACGCGCCCTTCGGTCCGCGATAGGGAATCAGCGCCGCGGCGCGCTCATCCACCGGGATCGTGTACGAGCCGACCTGCAGCCATTCAAGCGTGTTGTAGCCCTCGGGATATCCGGGTTGGATGTCCGGCGCGGCTCCGGTCTGCGCCTTGATGTAGGTGCGCAGCACCGCGAGCGACAACGGCTCGTAGTACGCGCCGTCGAGCTCGAGCAGCATCGGCACGCGCCGCGAGACGCCGTCGCGATCGACCGCGGGGTTGAAATGCCCGGCGCCCGCGGCGTTCTGCTGCAGGATCGGCAGGTTCCCGGTGTAGCCGGTCCAGCGGAAGAAGCTGACGTCGCGGCTGGCGAAGGCGCCTTTCGGCAGCACCGGTTCCGGCAGCGCGTTCGCGCGCACCGCCTTGTCTTCCGAATTGAAGTAGTAGCCGAGTACTACCGGCCGGCCTTTGATCGCCGCGGCAAAGACAGCATCGTTGTCGAGCTTCGGCCGCAGCTCGCGGTACGCCTGCTGGAACGCCGCGGACTGCCTAAGCTCGCCCTGCGCCAACGCATCGAGCGCCTCGACGCCCGAACTCGAGTCGCGCTCGGCAAACACCACGTCGAAGCCGAGCACCGCGATGCCGTGCCGGTCGAAGAGCTTGGTCACCGTCTCGGCCATCAGGCGCCGGCTCCAGGGCCAGCGGCCGATCTCGCCGAGGCTCTTCTCGTCGATGTCGAGGATGACGATGCCGCGCTCGTTGCCGCGGGGCATCGTCATCTTCACCCGCGCGTCGTAGAAGATGTTGTCGAGCTGGCGGACGAAGCCGATGGGATATTGCAGCGCGGCGTTGGCGATGAAAAACAGCGTGATCGCGAGGCCGACCGCGATCCGAACAGTGTGCTGTTTCAGGGGTGCTTCGGAACTGCTAGGTCTTCAGGAAGAATTCCATCTTGATGCCGGCCAGCTCGATCACGTCGTGATCCTTGAGCGCGTGCGGGGCGGCACCGATCTGCTGGCCGTTTACCTCGGGACGCTTGTCGCCTTCGACATGGGTGATGAAGTAGCCCTGCGGCCGGCGCGTCAGCACCGCCACCTGCACCCCGGGCTTGCCGAGGGTCGTCAGCGGCTTGGTCAGCTCAAGCTCCTTGCCGGCGTTCGCGCCGGAGAGGAGCTGGATCGCGCCGAGCGGCTGGCCACCGGGTTTCGCTGCCGGCGCCGCGGCAGGAGCAGCAGCTGGCGCAGCCGCTGCCGGAGCAGCGGCGGGCGCCTTGGCCGCGTCCTTGTCGGCGATGCCGGTTGCGGCAGCACTCTGCCCGGCAGCCTGCACCGCGGCCTGGCGCGCGGCGACTGCCGCCTGAGCTCCGCCGCCCGCTGCAGCCGCAGCCTGCGCGGCCGCCTTCATGGTCGCGGGACGCAGCACCATGGTCTTCTCGAAATCGGCCTTGTCGCCGCCGGCGCCAGCGGCGGGCGCGGCCTCGCCGATGAACTTCAGCTTGTACTTGCCGAGCTCGATGACGTCGTTGTTCTGCAGGAAATGCTTCTTGACGGGATTGCCGTTGACGACCGTGCCGTTGGTGCTGCCGAGGTCTTCGAGGAACGAGTCGTTGAGAATGGTGACGATGACGGCGTGCTCGCCGCTGACCGCCAGATTGTCGATCTGGATGTCGTTGTGCGGCTTGCGGCCGAGCGTGGTGCGCTCCTTGGTCAAGGGGATTTCCTTGAGCACCAGCCCGTCCATGCTGAGTATCAGTTTCGCCATAGCCCGCTCGTCGGGGAGGTTATTTTAACCAGCCAAACACCTTTCCCATCATGCCCTTAGTGCCTGGGTACTCCCTCAGAACCCGGACCAGTATAACCGAAACGTTGTCACGGCCCCCGTTGTCATTGGCCATCTGCACCAGGTGCTCGGAGGCGAGCTTGAGGTTGCCCTGGCCGAGCGCCTGCAGCGTCATGCCGATGTCCTCGTCCTCGACCATGTCGCACAACCCGTCGGAGCAGAGCAGGTAAATGTCGCCAGGCTTAGTCGGGTACTCGTGGATTTCGGGCTCGACCGTCGGGTCGATGCCGAGGGCCTTCGTCACCAGGTTCTTGTGCGCCGCCTTCTTCGCCTGCTCGGCGGTGATGATCCCGGAATCGATCTGCTCCTGCAGCAGCGAGTGGTCGCGCGTCACCTGCTTGAACTTGCCGTCGCGCAGCATGTAGAGCCGCGAGTCGCCGAGGTGCGCGACCAGCAGGCGGTTGTCGTAGAACAGGCAGACCACCAGCGTCGTGCCCATGCCGGCGTACTGCGGCTGCGTCTGTGCCGCCTGGTAGATCGAGGTATTCGCCTTCAGTACCTGCTCGCGCACGATCTTCGGCGCGATCTCTTCCTTGGTCTTGGTGTCGACCTGGTACGGCTTGGCGCCGGAAAGGATCTGGCGCATCTCGGTGACGATCACCGTGGTCGCCATGCCGCTCGCCACTTCGCCGGCGTTGTAGCCGCCCATGCCATCGGCAAGCACCACTAGGCCATTGGCCGGATCGGCTGCGATCGAATCCTCGTTGTGCGAGCGCACCATGCCCGGGTCGGTGCAGGTGGCGATCTCGAGGCTCTGGGAAAGGTCCATGGCGGTCAGAGCTCGATGTCGACGCCGCTCGCGGCGGCGGTGGGAACGGCGCCGAGCGTGGCGCGCAGCGCGCCAGCGAACTCCTCGCCGGTCTGGAAACGCTCCTCGGCCTTCTTCGACAGCGCGCGGCTGAGGAAGGCGACGAGGGCCGGCGGCACACCGGCATTCGCGGCGCGGATGTCCGACGGCGCCTCGTTGGCGATGCGGAACATGAGCTGCGCCATCGAGTCGCCGTCGAACGGCAGCTGGCCGCTCAGCAGCTGGTAGAGGCTGACGGCTAGCGAGAACAGGTCCGAGCGGCCGTCGATGCGGCTGCCCGCGAGCTGCTCGGGCGACATGTACGAAGGGGTGCCGAGCACCATGCCGGTCTTGGTCTTGGAGTTGGCGACGAGGCGCGCGATGCCGAAATCAGTGAGCTTCAGGGTATCGCTTTCCGGGTTGTACATCATATTGGCCGGCTTGATGTCGCGGTGCACGACGCCTTCGCGGTGAGCATAGCCCAGCGCGTCGGCCGCGCGGGCGACGATCGCAACGACCTTCTCCGGCTGCAGCAGATTACCTTTCTTGGTGAACGGCACAAGATCGCCGCCCTTCAGCAGCTCCATCGCGATGTAGCAATAGTCGTGCTCCTCGCCGGCATCGTAAATGGTGACGATGTTGGGGTGGGCGAGCTTGCCGGCGGTCTCGGCCTCGCGGAAGAAGCGCTCCTTCACCCCCGCGATCTCGTCGGCCTCGAACTCCTGGGTCAGCGCCAGCGTCTTGATCGCCACCTCGCGCCCGATCTTCGGATCCTTGCCGAGGTAGACCACGCCCATCGCGCCCTTGCCGAGCTCCTTCTCCACCTGGAAGCGGCCGAACTTCGGCTTCTCGCCGACATTGAGTTGTAGCGTGCCGCCGGGATGCGAGCCGCCGCCGAGGATCACCGTCTCGGAGAGCTGCTTGGTGCGCGCGATCTTGTCCGCCACGTCGCGGAACTTGGCGTTGAAGGCATGGATGTGGCGGAACACCGCTTCGGCCTTGTTGAACTGGCGCTTGCGCTCGAAATCGAGGCCGAGGTTGTAGAGGTTGTCGGAGACCGCCTCCGACATCGGCACCTGGCGGAACTTGTCCCAGGCGAGATCGAGCTGGCCCTGCCCCTGGTAGGCAAGGCCGAGCATGCGGTTCGATTCCGCCGAGTTCTCGTCGGACTTCACCTTGGCGCGCTCGGTGACGATGAAGCGCTTGCTGACCAGCGCCAGGTGGCCGACGAGGAGCAGCATGCACGCGCCCATCAGCTGCAGCCACATGCCCTGCACGCTCATCAGCGCGACGTGGGCGACGATCAGCGCCGCGAGGCCGAAGGCGGTGATGCTCGCCGCGAGCGAGGCGTTGAGGCGCGGCAGCAGCACCACCAGGTAGGCGATGACGAGCAGGAACACGCCGAGCTCGACGCCGGGCGCCCACGTCGGCACGACGAAGAAATGCTCCTGCAGGATCGACGAGACCGAATGCGCGAGCGAGAGCACCGGGGCGGTCGCCGCCGACACCGGCGTGACGAAAGTGCCGGCGACGCCGGACGCGGTGGCGCCGATGAGCACGATCTTGCCGGCGTATTTCGCCGCGGGGATCTTGCCGCTGTAGACGTCGAAGAACGAGTCGACCGGGAAGGCCGGGCGGCCGTCGCGATCCTTGTAGAAGTAGGTCTGCATCTCGAGCAGCGACTCGGAGCGGATGTTCAGCTTGCCGAGCGCGATGCCCTCGCCCGGCAGCACCTTCATGTCGGCGGGACCGAGGTTGCGGGCCTTCGCCGCGATCATGAGCGAGAGTGACGGGAAGAGCTGGTCGTAGTACTGCAGCGCGAGCGCTTCGGAGCGCACCGTGCCATCGACGTCGAGAGGATTGGTGAGGTGGCCGATCGCGAACGCGCTCTTGCCGAGCGGCTCGATCGGCGCCTCGACCCCGATCGCCTGCCGCGCCACCGCGCCGGAGCCGAAACTGCCCGGGATCGCGTTGCGCGCCACGTAGTCCGCGAGGGGCTTCTCCGGCTTCCCGACCGGCGCGCCGAGCTTGAAGTTCATCGGGATCACCACCTTGCCCGACTTGGCGTACGCGTCGGCGAGCTTGCGGTCGGTGTTCAGGTCGTGCTCGGCTTCCTTGAGGATGGTGAGGATCGGGTTCTCGGGCGCCGCCGGATCGGCGGGCGGCGGCACGAGCGCCATCAGCTTGTTGATGTACCCGTAGCCGCGATCGACCTGGGGCTCGGAGAGAAGCACCGTGCTGCCGATCGCCTTGGGATTCACCGCGGCGAGCTGCTCGGTCAGCTTCGCGAGCACGTCGCGCTGCCAGGGCCAGCGGCCGATGTTGGCGATCGAAGCGTCATCGATGGCGATGACGACGATGTCGCCGTCGGGAATGCGGTTGGAGGCCTGCACGCCGAGGTCGTATGCCTTGCGCTCCAAGCTCGCCACGAGATCGGTGGCGCGATTGAAGAAGACGAAGGCAACGACCACCGCAAGGCCGAGGAACCAGTCGGTCTTCCAGAAGCCGGATTTCATGCGCCGCTTGTATCCCCGTGTCCCGTGCCGCGCCTGAAGGACAGCGCCGGACAATCCCCCTCAAAACAGCAGGCTCGCGCGCATTGTTGCAGTCAAACATCAGCCGCGTCAAATGTTTACGCGGCTTTTTCGCTTCAGCCGCCGAGCAACGCTCCGGGCTTGATCTGGCCGGCGGCGAGGAGCTCGCCGACTGCGACTTTTTTGCCATCGCCGAGCTTGGCGCGCAGCACTTCCACGCGCCCGCCTTGGGCCGTGACCTGAAAGGACTTTTCCGTCACTTCAACGACTTCGCCGATCTTCCCCTTGACCGCGCCGAAGGTCTTCACCGGGTGCTTGCGGGCGTCGAAGATTTGTAATTCCTTCCCTTCGAAGGTCGTCCAGGCGCCGGGCGCCGGGTTGCAGCCGCGGATCGTGTTGTAGACGAAGTCCACGTGGTTCGACCAGTTGATCTTCGCCTCGGCCTTGCGGCACCAGCCCTCGTAGGTAGCCTTCGACTCGTCCTGGACGATTTCCTTGTGCTTGCCCGCCATGACCAGGTCGGCGGCCTCGAGCATCGCCTTCACCCCCATCGGGAAAAGGCGGTCGAAATAGACCGTGCCAAGCGTGTCGTCCGGGCCGATCTCGGTCTCCTTCTGCAGCACCACCGGGCCTTCATCGAGGCCGTCATTCGGCCGGAAGATGGTGAGCCCGGTCTTCTTGTCGCCGCGGATGATCGGCCAGTTGATCGACGACGGGCCGCGGTAAAGGGGAAGAAGCGAGGGGTGGTACTGGATCGTGCCCTTCTTAGGGATGTTCACGAAGTCCTGCGGCGCGAACTGCAGCACGAACGCCATGATGCCGATGTCGACGCTCAGGTCCTTCATCGCCTGCTTCGCCTCGTCACTCTTGAGGGAAGCGAATTGCAGCACCTTCACGCCCTTTTCCTGAGCGGCGACTTTGAGGGCGTCGGGCCGCGCACCCGGTTTTTCCGGAGCGCAGAAGACTGCCGCCACTTCGTCCTTGCGCGCGAGGAACGCCTCGAGCACGGCCTTGCCGAAGTCCTGCTGCCCGACGATGGCGATTTTCATGCGGCTTTCTTGGGCGGAGTGGAAAACGCGCCCGCGTTCTTCAACGCGGTTATTTTTTCTTTGGGATAACCCAGAACTTCCTGGAGGATCTCATCGGTGTGCTCGCCCAGCGTCGGCGAGCGCTCGATCTTCGCCGGCGAGGCCGAGAGCTTGATCGGCATGCCGACGTTGAACCATTTGCCGCGTTGCGGATGGTCGAGCTCGACCCACATGTCGCGGCCGCGCACGTGCTCGTCGGTCGCGAGATCCTCGGTCGACATGATCGGTCCGCAGGGCACGTCGAGCGGATTCAGGATCGCCATCAGCTCGCGCTTGGTGTACTTCTCGGCGAACTTGTTGATCAGCGTCCACATCAGGTTCTGGTTCTTGCGCCGGTCGCCGATCTTGGCGAAGCGCGGATCGCTCGCCATGTCCGGCATGCCGACGTCGGGGCCGATGCGCTTGCCGAGGTCCTCCCACACCGCTTCCTGCACCACCACGTAGAGCCAGTCGTTCGGTCCGTGCGGCTTGCAGTGGATGGCGTTGCCGAGCTGGCCGCCGCCGGAATCGTTTCCGGCCCGCGGCACGTCGCCCATGCCCTTGTAGGTCGGCACCGAAAACTCCGACAGGTCGCCGCGCGTCAGGCGCTGGTGGTCGCGGAACTTGACGCGGCAGAGGTTCATCACCCCGTCCATCATCGCCACCTCGACGTACTGCCCCTTGCCGGTGTGCTCGGCCTGGCGCAGCGCCGCGAGCAGGCCGATCGCGAGGTGCAATCCTGTCCCGGAGTCACCGATCTGCGCGCCGGTGACGAACGGCGGGCCGTCGGGCACGCCGGTGGTGCTCATCGCCCCGCCCATCGCCTGCGCGACGTTCTCGTAGGCCTTGAACTCGGCGTAGGGGCCGCTCGAGCCGAAGCCCTTGATCGAGCCCATCACGATCTTCGGGTTGAGCTCGTGGATCTTCTCCCAGGTGAAGCCGAAGCGGTCGAGCACGCCCGGGCCGAAG
>Ga0111538_10003350_pt1 | contig 22434 bp, 23 predicted proteins | sample SoiMethybrSBSTD1_FD_79669 | JGI IMG/M metagenome (GOLD analysis project Ga0111538, IMG submission 79669) | Bulk soil microbial communities from a Populus tree surrounding site in Tennessee, USA - Soil MetaG P. TD hybrid SBSTD1 (version 2)... | ecosystem: Environmental > Terrestrial > Soil >...
GCCGAGGTCGTCGTAGACGACGACGCGCGGCTCCCGGCCCAGCACCGCGGCGCCCGCGAGAGCGTGGCGTGCCTCCTCGAAGCCGTCGACGTACGCGGCCGGGTTCGAGCACACGCCCGACAGGCCGATCGCACCCGCACCGAGCTCCCCCTGCAGCCTCCTTGCCGCGGCGGCAACCGCATCCGCGCCGCGACGGGCAACGGGCACGAGCGCGTGAACCGCATCGTCGCCGCGATGGACGAGCGTTCCCGGCAGCTCGGCGGCGAGCGCGGCCTCGAGGCGCTCGTCCGCCGGCTCGGCCATCAGGACGACGTGAGGCTGGAGGAGGTCGCAGCCGAGACGGGCGGCGCGACCCTCGAGCGCGGCTCCGGACTGCCCCCGTGCGAGGTGGTCGAAGAAGTCCGAGATGAGGTTGCGCTCGGTCAGCCTCTCGATGAGCCTCACCTTCTTGATCCCCACGGCGACCTGACCGGCGATCGCGCGCGCGAGCTCGACGCGCCGGGTCGCGTCCGCGACGATCAGGCCGAGCAGCTCGTCGTCGGCGACGAGCGGCGCGGCGACGCGACCGCGGCGGGACCGGGTCGACAGCTCGGGGCCGAGCTCCGCGAGCGGGATGCTCGGACGCGCGGTCGACCGCGTCGGGTGCGAGCTCCGGAGCCGCAGGTCGTCCCCGCCGCGTTCGATCAGGTACACGTGGCATGCCTCGGCGTCGAGCAGTCGGCGTGCGCCGTCCGCCACCGCCGGCAGCAGCTCCTCGAGCGCCTCGGTGCGCGCGATCGCCTCGGCGAGCTCGGTCAGCGCCTCGAGCTCGTGGACGCGGCGCTGCATCTCGCCGTACAGGCGGGCGTTCTCGATCGCGCCCGCGACGAGCGACGCGGCGGTCACCACGAATTCCACCTCGTCGGGCGAGAACTCTCGCGGCGCCTCGGTGTGCGCGGAGACGACGCCGATGACGTCGCCGCTCTTGCCCTGGATCGGGACGGAGAGGAGCGATTGGAACCGCTCCTCCTCGAGCTCCGGGACGTACTTGACGCGGGGGTCGTCGAGGAGGTCCTCCGGGACGAAAGCCGGCTCCCGGTGCTCGACCGCCCACCAGGCGATCCCCTCACCGCGCGGCAGCTCGATCCCGCCGGCGAGGTGCGCGTACGGCTCGGACGCGGCCCGGAGAACGAGCTTCCTGCCGTCGTCCTCGACGAGGTAGACGAAGCATGCGTGCACGCCGCTCGCGTCGGTGACGAGCCGCACCACCGCAGACAGCACCTCGTCGAGCTCGAGCGACGACGAGACCGTCGAGACGATGCGGGCGAGGAACGAGTCCTCCCGGGCGCGTGTGCTCACGCCCGGGAGCGTAAGCGGTCGGCGAGCTTTTTCGAAATCGGGCCCGGTGCGAACGCGACAGCGGGCGCTTTCAGGGATCTCCCACGCCGAGGACGGGGATCCGAGCGGCAGGATTCCGCGAGAGCGGAATCCTGCTCGCGGACAAGGATCAGTGGTGCGCGACGACGCCGCGGTGCCGCTCGTGAGCCCCGGTCGCGAGGATCTCCCCGATCTGGTCGACGACGAACCGCAGCTCGTCGTCGGAGGTGTAGTAGTGCGGCCCGAGCCGGATGCCCGCGTCCGGGCGGAAGTCGCAGAGGATCTCGCGCTCGGTCAGCTCCCGGTGCACGGCGGGGAAGTCGGGGACGTGGACGGTCACCGTGCCGCCGCGGCGATCTGCGCCGCGGGGGCTCCGCACCTCGTACCCCGCCGCATCGGCGAGGTCGATCAGGAGCTGCGTCTGGCGGAGAGAGTTCTCGCGGATCCGATCGACGCCGACCTCCTCGATCAGGTCGTACCCCGCCGTCGCCGCAAAATGCGCCGGAACGTTGGGCGTGCCGGTGAGGAAGCGTGCCGCGCCGGCGGCGTACCGCATCTCCTCCTCGAACCCGAAGGGCATCTCGTGCGCCTGCCAGCCGGTGAAGGTCGGCGTCAGCCGCTCGGCGAGATCCGGTCGGACGTAGAGCCATCCGTTTCCCGGCCCGCCGCAGAGCCACTTCACGGAGCCGCCGACCGCGAAGTCGACCTCGAGCGCCGTCACGTCGAGCGGCACGATGCCGGCCGACTGGTAGCAGTCGAGGATCACATGCGCGCCGACCTCGTGCGCGCGCCGGACGATCGGCTCGACGTCCTGGATCTCGGCGGTCTTGAACAGCACGTGGCTGATCGGCACGAGGAGCGTGCGCTCGTCGATCGCGTCGACGATCTCCGCGTCGTCCTCGCAGACCACGACCTCGAGGTCGGGATGCGCCTGGTAGAGGTAGCGCACGGACGGGAAGTTCCCGCGCTCGTAGACGACCCGGTTCCGTTTCGGGTCGATGGGAACGAAGGACGAGAGGACGACTGCCTCGGCGACGGCGACGTTCTGGTGCATGACCGTCGAGCCCGGCGGTGCGCCGACGATCCGGCCGACCTGGTCGCCGACCGTCATCGGCGTCGTCCACCACCCCTCGGCCCATGCCCGGATACCGCGCTCTCTCCACATCCGCGCGTACTCCGCGAGCCGATCCTCCGCCTGCCGCGGCATCGCCGCCAGCGAGTGGTTGATCAGGTAGGTCGTGCGCTCGAGGATCGGGAACTCGGAGCGGTAGTCGAGCAGGTCGCGCACGCCGGCCACGTTAGTCGAGCCCTCCCTCGCTTTCGGCGCGGCCGGCTGTATCGCGGGCGGCAAGGAAGCTCGATCCGGACGCGTTGCCGGTCACGAAGCTCTTCTCCGCCAGCCAGCCGCCGTCGACGGCGAGGGCGATGCCGCTGACGTACGAGGACATGTCGCTCGCGAGGTAGAGCGCGGCGCTCGCGACGTCGTCCGTGATGCCGTGGCGGCCCAGCGGGACGCTGTGCGCGAGCTCCGCCTCGAAGGAGGCGTCGTCGAAGTACTGCTCCGTGAGCGGCGTCCGGATGACGCCGGGGCAGATCGCGTTGACGCGGATCCCGGCGGCCGCGAGGTCGCGGGCGAGGCTCTTCGTCAGGCCGACCACGCCGTGCTTCGCGGCGGTGTAGGCCGGCCGGTGCGACAGCCCGATCAGGCCGCCCACGGACGAGAGGTTGACGATCGCGCCGCCGCCGGACTCCCGCATGCGACGGGCGACGGACTGGCAGCAGTAGAAGACCCCGCTCAAGTTGACGGCGATGACGTTCTCCCACTCGTCGGCGGGCAGCGCGTAGACGTCGCGATCTCGCGCACGCCGGCGCTGGTGACGAGGACGTCGATCCGGCCCGCCTCCGCGGCGACGGCGGCAACGGCGCGCTCGACGTCGTCGGGGCTTCGGACGTCGCCGTCCACGAAGAGCGGGCGGTCGGCACCTGCCGCTTCGAGGGCCGCCCTCACCTCCTCGCCCGCTGCCCGCGCACGGTCGAAGCCGGCGATCCGCGCACCCTCCCGCGCGAAGCGCTCGGCGACGGCGCGGCCGATCCCGCTCCCGACCCCGGTCACGAATGCGACTCGACCGTCCAGCAGCACGTCGTCCTCCGTTCTCGTTCGCGGCACCCGGTCGGGCAGTAGCATCGCGCAACATGGAGCGCGGCCGCATCGCGACGTGAGCGACGTGCTGGAGACGCGTCCGGCGAGCCGACGTCCCCTGGTCGACCGGTACCGCCTGATGCTCCTCATCCGCGTCTTCGAGGAGCGCGCCGCGGAGCTCTTCCAGCAGGGAGTCATCCGCGGCACCGCGCACAGCTGCGTCGGGCAGGAGGCGATCGCCGTCGGCGCCGCGGGAGTGATGCGGGAGGGCGACTACCTCGTCGGCCATCATCGCTCGCACGGGCATCTCATCGCCGCGGGCGCCGATCTCCGCCGGATGATGGCCGAGATGTTCGGGAAGCGCACGGGCTATTGCAAGGGGCTCGGCGGCTCCATGCACATCGCCGACCTCTCGCTCGACATCCTGGGCTGCAACGGCATCGTCGGCGCCGGGATCCCCCACGCATGCGGCGCCGCTCTGACCGCGCAGCTCCGTGGGTCGGGCAGGGCGTGCGTCGCGTTCTTCGGGGACGGCGCCGCGGGCCAGGGTGCGGCCCACGAGGGGATGAACCTCGCGGCGACGTGGAAGCTCCCCGTCGTCTTCGTCTGCGAGAACAACCAGTTCGCCCTCTCCGCCGGGTGGCGGACGCAGCGCGCGGTCGAGGACCTCGCGGACCGCGCCTCCGGATACGGGATCCACGGCGAGGTCGTGGACGGGAACGACCTCCTCGCGGTGGAGGACGGCGTGGCACGCGCGCTCGGCGCGGCGAGGGCCGGCGACGGCCCCTCCTTCCTCGAGATGAAGACGTTTCGCCGGATGCAGCACTCGATGCGCGCCAACCTGCCGGACGTCCGGGACCCCGCGGTGCTCGAGGAGTGGGAGCCGCGCGATCCGATCCCGCAGCTGGAGCGTGCGCTTCGCGCTTCGGGTGCGCTCGACGACGAGGGCGTGGCCGCAATCCGGCGCGAGGTCGAGGCCGAGGTCGAGACCGCGATCGAGCAGGCACTCGCCGACGCCGACGCCGACCCCGGCGACCTGCTCCCGTCCGTCTTCGCCGCGCATCGCGACCATCCGGCGCCCCCCGCCGAAGGCGATCGGCCGCTCGGCTTCGTGGCGGCGATCCGCGAGGCTCTCGACCTCGAGCTCGCGGCGGATCCGGACGTGATCGTGATGGGCGAGGACGTCAGCCGGGTCGGCGGCATCTTCCGCGCGACGGAGGGCCTGTTCGACCGCTACGGCCCGGAACGGATCCGGGACACCCCGCTCACCGAGAGCGGCTTCGTCGGGTGCGGGATCGGTGCCGCGCTCACCGGACTCCGACCCGTGATCGAGCTCCAGTTCTCGGACTTCGCGGCGGTCGCTTTCGACCAGATCGTGAACCAGGCCGCGAAGCTCCGGTTCATGATGGGGGGCAACGCGACGATGCCGCTCGTCATCCGGATGGTGTCGGGCGGCGGTGTCCGGCTCGGCGCGCAGCACTCGCAGAGCCTCGAGGCGCTCTTCGCGCACATCCCCGGTCTCGTCGTCGTGATGCCGTCCCGCCCGTACGACGCCAAGGGCCTGCTCGCGGCCGCGATCCGCGACGACAACCCCGTCGTGTTCCTCGAGCAGAAGCTCCTCTTCTTCGGCGAGCCGGAGGCCGTGCCCGCCGAGCGCTACGCCGTCGAGCTCGGCAAGGCGCGCGTCGCCCGAGAAGGCAACGACGTGACGGTCGTCGCGCTCGGGGCGACGGTCGGGCACGCGCTCCGTGCGGCACGCGAGCTGGAGGCCGAGGGGATCGACGTCGAGGTGCTCGATCCGCGAACACTCGCGCCGCTCGACACCGAGGCGATCGCGAGGTCGGTGGCCAAGACGAGCCGCGTCGTGGTCGCCCATGAGGCGGTCCGGTTCGGCGGGTTCGGCGGCGAGATCGCCTCGCAGATCGCGGAGCACTGCTTCTGGGACCTCGACGGGCCGGTCGTCCGCGTCGGCGCGCCCTCGCACCCGATGCCGTATCAGAAGGACCTGGAGCTCGCGGCGCTCCCGGACGCGGCGGACATCGCGGCCGCACTGCGTGCGGTCGCGAGACGCTGAGCAGGGCTAGGAGAGCCGGCGGAGCACGCCGAGCGCGCGCTGGTCCCACGGGACGCGATGCGTCGTTCCCGCAGCGCCGAGCTGCCCGCGGTGCGCGAGGTACCAGTCGTACGTCGCGCACAGCGTCTCGGCGTTCGAGAGGCGCGGCTCCCAGCCGAGGAGCGACCGCGCCTTGTCGATCGAGACGAACGAGTCCTTGTGCGCGGTCCGGTAGTGCCACTCCGCGAGGGGCGAGAGCCGGGCCAGCTCGAGCCCGCGAAGGGCCAGCTCCGCCGGCCGGGCCGGGACCGGCCGTAGGCGCGAGCCCGAGCCGGCGTGCGCGGCGAGCGCCTCGAGATCCTCTCGCACGGTGCCGAACCGCTCCGCACCGATGTTCAGGGCCTCGCCGGCGACCGGAGCGTCGACGCAGCGGACCACCGCGTCGACGAGATCCTCGACCGCGAGCAGCTGGTAGCGGTTGGAGCCGTCACCCAGGACCGGGATCCGCCGCCCCTCGCGGATCCAGTCGAACAGGATCTCGAACACGCCCAGCCGCTCGGGGCCGACGAAGGTCTTCGGACGGACGACGACGGCCTCGAGGCCCCGACGGCCGAACTCGGCGCAGAGGCGCTCCGCCTCGATCTTCGACTCGCCGTAGTGTCCGACCCCGACGAGCGGATCGTCCTCGTGGATCGGGTGCCGCTCGGGCACGCCGTAGACGGCAGTCGACGAGATCAGCACGACCCGCCGGACGCCGGCCTCGAGCGCGGCGCCGAGCGTGACCGCCGTCCCCTCGACGTTGACCGACCGGATCGCGTCGCGTGTGACCTGGATCGGGAGCGCGGCCGCAGCGTGCACGAGGACGTCGGCGCCCGCCACGAGTCGTCGCGCGTCGGCTGCCAGCCGCACGTCGCCATGGATCTCCTCGACGCGACCCGCGAGCGGCGGGTCGTCGAGCGGGGCGAGATCGAGAGTGCGGACTGCCTGCCCATCGCCGACCAGGCGACGGGCGAGGTGCAGGCCGAGGAAGCCCGCGCCGCCGGAGATCGCAACGAGCACGGGGCGGAACGCTAGCTACGGCGTCGCTGCGGGCGCCGCTTGCCCGGCATCCGTCTCCACCGGCGGCGGCGCGCCGTTCACGAGCACCGCGGCGACGAGGAGCACGGCCATGGCGACGGCGCTCTCCCCGAGGAGGCTGCGTCCCACGCCGGGCGTCCGCTCGCCCCGCTCGAGCCGCGGCCGCACGAAGGTGTGGTGAATGCCGCCCCAGGCGAGCGCGACGAGCACCAGGCCGATCTTGAAGAGCAGGATCTGACCGTACGACGTCGTCCAGAGGTCCGAGACGACCGGGAGGCGCTCGATCGCGACGATCGTCCCGGCGATCACGAGCACCGCGACGAGCCCGACCGCGATCCGGGAGAAGCGAAGGAAGGCAGTGCGCCGCAGGTCGGGGGCCAGCGGCCACACGACGACTGCGAGCGTCAGCACCCCGCCGACCCACAGCATCGCGGTGACGAGGTGTACCCAGTCCGCGACCTCGCCGACGAGAGACGCATTCGGCTCGGTCGCCTGGTGGCCCGAGAGCGGGTAGCTCCAGACGAGGGCCAGCGCGAGGAGGAACGCGGGCCACCGGAGCCCCGGGCGGTCGAGGACCCAGGCGACCGCGAGGATCGTGACGCAGATGCCGAAGCCGAGGGTCGTGACGAGGAAGGCGGTACCGAACCTGGTCGAATCGGCGAACGGCGAGAGGTCGGCGTACAGGAGGTCGACGCCGGAGACCTGGAGCGCGTTCGCGGAGCGGATCACGAAGCCGATGATCCCGGCGTTGACGGCGGCGACCGCGCCGAGCGTCCCGAGGAAGTGGACCCGCCGCTCGACCCGCGGGTCGACGACCTGCGGCAGGACGAGCAGGCGGATGCCGACGACGCCGACGAGGAGCGCGAGCGAGGCGAAGAGCGCCCAGCGCGCGACGTCGTCGCGCCACGTCATCGCGGACGCGCCGACCGCCTCGGTCGGTGGCGGCGGCTCGACCCCGACGCCGAACGTGAAGACGCCGGTCCCCACGTGCCCGTCCGCGGAGATCTCGCGCCAGCGCACCGTGTACGCCTCCCCCCGCTCGAGGCCCGAGACCGGGACGCGGATCACGGTTCCGCGTTCCGCCTGGGTGACCGCGCCCGAGACCCGGCGGCCGTCGGCGCCCATGACCACGATCGCATCCGCCGGGGCGACGACCGACTGGTCATAGAACAGCTCGATCGAGGTCGGCGGTGCCTCGACCCGGCCCTGCTCGGCAGGGAGCGCCCGCGTCAGGGTGGCGTGCGCGCCGGCCACGCCCGGCAGCGCGAGCGCGACCACCGCGACGAGGAGGAGCGCACGCCTCACGGCACGGGCACCCCGCCCGCGAACTCCGAGAGATGCCCGAAGATCGGCGCGAGGTCGCGATCGGAGAACAGCATCACCGCGACCGCGATCCACGTCGCGGCGAAGCCATACGCCCACACCGGCCAGCGCGGTCGGAAGGCGGCGCCGAGCGGGAAGATGACCGCGATGACCATCGTCCACCCGATCAGGTGGTGGAGGAAGGCCGAGCGCGCGAAGAGCCAGCCGTTCTGCTCGTGGATCAGGAAGGCCGAGCCGGAGACGAAGAGGCCGGCCGCGGTCACGAGCGACCAGTAGGGCGAGACCAACCGCCCCCGGACGACCGCGAGCTGCACGGCGCCTGCGGCCGTCGCCGCCTGGGCCCAGGCGGAGTGCGCGAGCAGATGGAGGGTCGAGAACGTCGAGAAGATCGCGATCACCCAGAGCCACAGCCCGGCGAGGAGCATGAGGCTCGGCCAGAGGTGCGCGCGCCACGCGCGGCGCCGGAACACCTCCGGGCCCACGATCGCCTCCGCGAGGAGGACGAGCGCGAAGAACAGGAACCCGGCTGCGAAGAGCCAGTGCGCGATCTCAGCCCGCGGCAGCATCTCCGCGCTCGCGCTCGGGCTGCTCGAGATCGTCGACCAGCCCGGGCGCCACGACCAGGGAGAACAGGAGCCCGACGAGCACGACGAGGAGCGGCGGCTGGACGAGCCAGTCCCACAGCCCCTTGCTCTCCGGGTAGAAGAACGTCACCCGGTACGGCTGCGCGAGCGCCCAGACGATCCCGCCGAGCACGGTCAGCGGGCCGAGCGCCTCGACTACGAGCACACGAAACGATCTCCGCGCGACGCGCGGTTCCTCTGCCGTCTGGGTGCGGGGGGTTACGAGCTCGTTCACGACGGTGGAGGTTGCTTCTCGTCCAGTCTCGCACGCCCGGACAGGGCCGCGCAAACCGACTGGTACACCGGCGGCGAGTTGAGGAAATCGTCGTTGCCGCCTCGGGGGCAACCGTGGAGGATGTCGGCATGCGCGCCCTCGTCGCCACCATCGCCGTCGCGGTCGTCGCAGCCGCCGGAATGACCGTGGCCGCGACCGCAACCACGACGCGGGGCGGCCTCCCGGCGTACACGGACGGCTACGCGACATGGCGCAAGCTGAACCGGAAGCCCGTGACGGCGCCCGGGGCGCACAACGGCGTCAAGAACGTCTACGCGAGCCGGCCGCGTGGCGGGAACCGGCGGTTCCCGAACGGCAGCGTGATCGTGAAGTCGATCGCGGACCCGGGCGCACGCGGGCTCGCGCGTCAGGTTGCGGTCATGCGCAAGGTGCAGGGCCGCTGGCGGTGGGTCGAGTACACGCTCGAGGGCGATCGCTACGACGTCCTGGCGCGCGGGTCGCTGTGCACCTCCTGCCACATGCAGGCGCGCGCGAACGACTGGGTCTTCACGAAGGGCTGAGGGCGCTAGCGCGAGAGGACGCCGTCGCGGGAGATCGCGACGGCGCGGCCTCCGAAGTCCTGCTTCGAGAGGGTCCGCACGACGCCGTGCGCCGCCTCGCTCGGGTCGAGGGCCGGGACGCCGGCGCCCGCGAGCATCGTCGGGACGAGACGGCCGGTCTCGAACGTGCCGTCGCCCCGGAGGCTCACGCGCAGGATCGCGCTCGTCGAGAGCGGCCCGCCGAGGGCGAACACCCTGTAGCCGGCGAAGTTCCCGAGGGAGTACGCGATGAGCCGCCCCTTGTACCACTCCATGCCACGCAGGACGTGCGGGCCGTGGCCGACGACGAGGTCCGCCCCGGCATCGACGACCGCGTGCGTGAACCGGCGGACGTCGCCGCGGTTCTCGCCGAGGTAGAGCTCGACACCGCGACTCACGTGCTGGTGGTCCGTTCCCTCGGCGCCCGCGTGCATCGTCACGATCACGACGTCCGCGGAGGCCGCTGCCTTGCGGACTAGCCGCTTCGCGCCCGGGATGTCCGTCAGGGACGCGGCCCACGGGTACGAGGCGAAGCCGACGAGCCCGACCCGGATCTGTCCCACCTTCTGCACCGTCACCTGGCCGGGCCGGCCGGTGTGCTGGAGCCCGACCTGCCGGAGCGCCGCGAGCGTCTGCCGGAAGCCGCTCTCGCCGTAGTCGAACGCGTGGTTGTTGGCGAGGTTCATGACCGTGAAGCCCGCGCCGGCGAGCCAGCGCGCATACGACGGGGGCGTCTGGAAGGAGTGGCAGTTCGTGCTGTCGGGGCCGCACTTCGAGCTTCCGCCGGTCGAGAGCGTCCCCTCGAGGTTGCCGAGCACGACGTCACCGGCGAGGTCCGCCTCGACGTCGGAGAAGAACGAGCGGCCGCCGTCGGGCGGCAGGTTCGGCGTCGAGCCCATCACGATGTCACCGGTCGCGGCGATGGTGACGACGCCGGGCGGGATCTTGGGCTTCGCCGCCGGCGCACGGGTCGGCTTCGGCTTCCGCGGGTTCGTTGCGCCGACGGCGGCGCTCGCGCCCTGCGTGGCGACCGTCGCCGGAGGATCGGTTCCGTCGATGACGAGTGAGAACAGGAAGCCGGCCGCGACCGCGACCGCGCCGGCGCGCACGATCAGCGCGATCACACGCATCGCTCGAGGCTAGTTCCGGTTGCCGAGAAAGACCATCGCGTAGTACGCGAGCTGCGTGAGAGCAGCGAGCGCGGCTGCGACATAGGTCATCGCGGCGGCGGTGAGCACCTTGCGTGCGCCCTGCGACTCGCTCGGGACCAGGAGCCCGAGGTCGTTCACCTGGGCCAGTGCCCGACGCGAGGCGTCGAACTCGACGGGCAACGTCACGAGCTGGAAGAGCACGACCACTGCGAAGAGGACGATCGCGAGCTGGATCAGTCCCAGCACCTGAGCGAACATGCCGATCAGGAGGAGGAAGAACCAGGCGTTCGAGGCGAACGCGACGACCGGCCACAGGGCCGAGCGCGCCCGGAACGGGGTGTACGCCTTCGCGTGCTGGATCGCATGGCCGACCTCGTGCGCCGCGATCGCGGTCGACGCGACCGACCGGCCGCCGTAGACCGGCTCCGAGAGGTGCACGGACCTCTGGCGCGGGTCGTAGTGGTCGGAGAGCGGCCCCCCCGGCGACGTCTCGACGGGGACGTCGTGGAGCCCGTTGTGGTCGAGGATCTGACGCGCGACATCGGCGCCGCTGAGCCCGTTCGCAACGGGGACCTGCATGTTCGCCGCAACCGTCTTCTTCAGCCAGTGCTGAACGGCGAAGCCGATGATCAGCGGCGGAACGAGAAAGAGGAAATAGAGACCCCAACCACTCATTTGGGGAGAAGCGTACCAACGGCTCGGCAGGGTTTCTCGCCCCGTCGAGGGCCTCAACGAGACCACAACAACGGGGGCTAATGACTCGGGCGCGGTCGACCGATGACGTTCGTGCCCCGTGCCCCCAACCGTCGTTCAGCCGTCCCCCCACCGGCTGCGCTCGATTGCGCGCGCCGCCGCATGCCTGGCGGTCGGCGTCCTCGCCCTCTCGGCCTCGCAGGCCCCGGCCGCGACGCGCGTCCCGCTGACCATGCAGGCGAACGCGCCGTTCCCGATTCGGGTGTTCGCGGTCGACCTCTCGCGCGACACCCGGCCCGACGCGTTGGCCGTGACGGAGAACGGGCACCGTGTGGCCGCGACCTTGACCCCGATCCGCCGGAAGCGCGTCCCGTTCAGCGCAGCGCTCGTGCTCGACACGAGCCGGACGATGACCGGTGGGCCGTTCGCCGCCTCGCGGGCGGCGGCCGAGGCGCTGATCCGCGGGAAGCTGCCCCGCGCGGAGCTCGCGCTGTTCGGCTTCGCAGCCCGCCCGTACGTCCTGCACGGCTGGTCGGCGCGGAAGGCGCACCTCGCCGACTCGCTGACCGGCGTGCGGCCGAGCTACGGGACGGCCGTCTGGGAGGCGGTCGTGCTCGCGAGCAGGCAGCTCCAGCGGCGGCAGGGGTCTACGAAGGCGCTCGTCCTCCTGACCGACGGCAAGCCGGACACGACCGACCGCCGCGTACGGGCCGCCATCGCCGCCGCGCGGTCCTCGGGCGCCCGGGTGTACGTCGTGGTCGCGGGCAAGGGCGATCCCGTGCAGCGCGAGCTGCTGCAGGGCCTCGCGCACTCGACCGGCGGCGCCCTCGTCAGCGTCCGGTCGATCCCCGAGCTGCGACGGACCTTCGCCGGGCTCGCGAAGGTCATCTCGCGCCAGTACCTCATCTCCTATAGCTCGCCGCTCCGCAAGCCGGGAGGCCGCGTCGTCGTCCGCGCCGACTTCGGCCGCGCCTTCGGAACGGCCGCCTACGCGATCCCGAAGCGGCCGCCCGCGGCGCCGGAGACCTTCTGGTACTCGGTCGCCGGCTCGCTGTTGCTCCTCGTCGGCGTCCTCGCCCTGATCGCAGGTGCGGTCGGTGCGCTGGTCGTGGTCCACCTCCGCTCGCAGCCGCGCTGGCGCACGCAGCGCACGCGCTCGCTCAGCAGCCGCCTGAGCCGTCGACGTCCTCCTGCTCGAGGAGCCGGGTGAAGACGGTCGCAAGCGTCCGGATCTCCGCCTCGCTCAGGCCCTCGAAGAACCGGCCCTGGACGAACTCGAACACCGCGTCCTGCGCGCGGCCCGCCACCTCGAGCCCCGTATCGGTGAGCTCGACGTTGATCGCCCGCGCATCGCCGGGGCACGGCCGCCGCGCGACGTAGCCACGGCTCTCGAGGGAGTCGACGAGCCGGGAGATGCGGCTCACGCTCAGTCCCATCGCGTCCCCGAGCTCCGTCTGCCGGAGCGTTCGGCGCTCGGCGCTCGCCAGCCGGCCGAGGATCCCGAGGCCGCTCACTCCCAGCTCCGCATGCGGGTCGAGGACGCCCTCCGCATCGCGGCGGAGGCGCCTGCTCAGCTCGAGAAACCCTTCCCACGCGGCAGCATGCTCGGGCGTCCACGCCCGGTCGACGTTCGTGCCCATCATGTAGCCGGCGCGCGCGGTGATCGCCGCCATCACGTCTCTCCCGCCGTGATCCGCGGGCTCTCTCGCAGCTTCCATCGCGGACCTCCCTCGCACCGATCCTGACGGCCGCGCTCGGCCGCGTCCAGTCCGGCTCGCTCCCGTACGCTCCGTCTTCTGGATCGCGCGGCTTGGCCAGCAGGGACGGAGCTCCGCGTCGGCCTCGGCTGCATGCGGCTGTCGACGGACGTCGAGCGCGACGGGTCGCTCGCCCTGGAGACCATCGCGGCCGCGCTCGAGGCGGGGATCAGCGTGCTCGACACCGCGCACGCGTACGGCCACGGGGCCGGGGAGCTCGGCCACAACGAACGTCTCGTCGCGGCCGCCCTCCGCCGCGCGGGCGCGGCCTCGACGGCCCGCGTCGTGACCAAGGGCGGCATGAGCCGGCCCGGCGGCGCCTGGGTCGCCGACGGCCGGGCAAAGGCGATCCGCGCGGACTGCGAGGCCAGCCTCGAGGCGCTCGGCGGCGTGCCGATCGACCTCTACCTCGTCCATGCCCCGGATCCCCGGACGCCCTGGCGGACCTCGGTGCGGGCGCTGGCGCGCCTCGCCGAGGAGGGCCTCGTGCGGCACGTCGGCGTCTCGAACGTGACCCGACGGCAGCTCGACGAGGCGCTCGCGCTCGCACCGATCGCCGCCGTCGAGGTCGCGCTCAACCCGTTCGACGACCGTGCGCTCCGCGGCGGGGTCCTCCAGCGGTGCGCGGACGCAGGGATCGGCATGATCGTCCACTCCCCGCTCGGGGGCCCCGGGCGGGCAAGGCGTCTGGGGCGGCTGCCGGGGCTGGCCGCCGTGGCCGACGACGTCGGCGCGACGCCGGCCGAGGTCGCCCTCGCGTGGCTGCTCGATCTCTCGCCGGTCGTGGTCGCGATCCCGGGCGCCCGACGGCCGGAGAGCGTCCGCTCCTCGGTGAGGGCTGCGCAGCTCGCGCTCGACGACCGCCACCGCGACGCGCTCGCCGCCGCGCTCGGCCGGCGCGCGACGCCGCGTCCCGCGCCGAGGCGAGGCAGGCGTGACGACGCCGAGGTCGTGCTCGTGATGGGCATCCCGGGCGCCGGGAAGAGCACGATCGCGAAGGAGCACGCCGCCCGCGGCTACGTCCGGCTCAACCGAGACGAGCGCGGCGGCACGCTGCGCGCCCTCGCCGCCGCGCTCGACGGGGAGCTGAGCGGCGGCGCCTGTCGCGTCGTGCTCGACAACACGTACCTCACGCGGGCGACGCGGAACGAGGTGCTCGAGGTGGCGGGTCGTCACGGAGTTCCCACGCGATGCATCTGGCTCGACATCCCGCTCGACCAGGCGCAGGCGAATATCGCCGGACGGCTCCTCGAGCGGTACGGCGCGCTCCCGGAGCCGGACGAGCTGAAGCGCCTCGCGAAGCGAGAGCCCGGAGTCCTCGCGCCCACGTCGCAGATGCGCGCCCTCCGCGAGCTCGAGCCGCCGTCCGCCGACGAGGGCTTCGCCTCGCTCGAGGTCGTGCCGTTCACGCGCGCTGCCGTCACGCCGAATGCCGGGGGCGCGGTCTTCGTCGCCGCCTCGGCACTGAACCGGCAGGGATGGGAGGACGCGGTCGCGGGACGGGCCCCGGCTGCGCCGCACCTCGTCCTCGACTGGCGGCCGGACGGGTCGCCGGACGACCTCGCGCCTCTGGCCGACCGGCTTTCGGCGGTGGTCTCGGGCCCGGTCGAGCAGGCGCTCTGCCCCCACCCGGGCGGCCCGCCGAGCTGCTGGTGCCGCCCGCCGCTCCCCGGCCTCGTGCTCGCGTTCGCCCGGGCGCGCGGCGTCGACCCCGCCCGCTCGGCGTTCGTGGGCACGTCCGCTGCGCATCGCACCCTCGCGACGACGCTCGGCGCCTCGTTCGTCGAGCCCTGAGCCGCCGGTCGCCGGCCGGGCAGCGGCCTACAGTGATTCGCCGATGCTCGACCCCGAGCCAGCCGGACGCGCCGCGCCGCCGCACCACGGATCGCCGCCGAGCGTCCTCGGTGGCGGAAAGGTGAGCCCCACTGCGCTGCAGATCCTCATGACCGAGCACTGGAGCCTGCTCGGGTCGAGGAGCATGGGCTACGTGGAGGCGATGGCGCGCGCGTCGATGTTCATCGCCGCATTGAGCGGCGCCGTCGTGGCGCTCGCGCTCGTCGCCCAGGCGACCGACTTCGGAGACGGCTTCGTCGCGTTCGCGCTCGTCCTCCTCCCTGTCGTCTTCTTCCTCGGCGTCACGACGATCGCGCGGCTCTCGCAGGTCAACTGGGAGGACGCCACGGGGTGCAGGGGATGAACCGGATCCGCCACGCGTACCTGGAGCTCGCCCCCGAGCTCGAGCCGTACTTCGTCACCAGCCGCTACGACGACGAGCTCGGCGTCCTTCACTCGTCGATCGCGCGGGCCCGGGTGCCCGGGCCCTTCCAGGCATTCGTCGCGATCCCCGGCGTCGTCGCGGTGCTCGACTCCGTCGTGGCAGGCGCAGTGGTGGGGATCGCTGCGCTCGCCCTCGACGCCGGGACGGTCGCGACGATCTCGTTCGGCGCGGTCGTGTTCGTCCTGTCGATGGCCGGCTTCGTCGCGTACGGGATCAAGACGATCACGACGTACCGGCGCAGCCTCGCCGTTCGGTTCCCGGGGCCAGCGGCGGGCGAGGAGCGCTAGCCGGGCGCGGCGCGCCGGCCCCGGCGAATGCCGGCCGTGATCGCCAGCGCCGCCGCCAGTGCGAGCAGTGCACCCACGGCGAGCAGCCCGATGCCGATCCAGAGCACCGAGTCGAGCTCGGCACCGATGGCGAGCTCGGACGAGACCCCGCGCGACGCGTCCTCGTTCATCAGCACGAGCTGCCAGTCGCCGTCCTCCGGGTCCCACTGGATGGTTTGCTCGCCCGTGCCGGAGGACTTCGCGGCCCAGAAGGTCTCGTCGCCCGGCGGGCCGGCGGGGGCGCCGCCGTCCTGCCGCTCGTAGCGCGGCTCGTCCTCGAGATCGCTGATCACGTCGCGCTCGACGTCGCCGAGGTATCGGGCGACGTCGGACTCCCGGGCGATGCCGACGAACACCGGCCGCTCGCTCTCGCTCCGGACGCGCACGGTGCCGAGGAACGCGTCGAGCGCCCACTCGGCGCCCTCGGTGTCGAGCTCCGCGTTCTCGGAGACGATCGCGTACGTCGATGAGGAGAAGTCCTCGCTCGGCGACATGACGAAGCCGTCGTCGTCGCGTTGCGTCTGGTCGATCGCGACGAGCGCGCACCCGCCGGCGAGCGTGCCGAGGGCGAAGATCGCGGCGATGCTCCCGAGGACGAGGAGCAGGACCCGGCCGCCGCCGCCGCCCGTCTGCCGCGGCTCGCCCTCGACCGCGGCTGCCGTCTCGGTCGCGACCAGTTGCGCGGCGCCCGCACCGTCGGGCTCGTCGCCGCCCTGATCCAGGCGGAACGGCGGGTAGCGGTCGGTCATCAGGCCGACGTACACCGCCACGCGCGCGACCCAGCGGTCCAGCCCGAGGACGAAGGAGAAGATGCCGGGCGGGTACCGGTCGGTGAAGAGGAGCGCGAAGCCGGCGACCACGACGAGCAGCCCGATGAGCCCGGCGTGGAAGCCCGCGCCCCACTCGTCGGTGTGCGACGCGACGTACGAGCCGCTGCCGAGCAGGATCCCGAGGACGAGGTAGTGGGGGATCGCGAGGAGCCACCACTTGACGAGCACGAGGCCGCGCGACAGCTGCTCCGGGTACTCGACCGAGAGCCTCGCGGGGTAGTCCGGGACGTCGTCCAGCGTGAACGGCGGGTACCGGTCGGTGCCGAGCGCCCCGTACGAGTAGAAGGCGACACGCCAGGTCCACCGGAGCACGCCGACGTTGAAGTCGAAGATCCCGCGCGGATAGCGGCCCGTGACGAGGATCGCGAAGAACGCGACGACGGTGAGCAGGAAGAAGGCGAGCCAGAGGAATGCCAGCAGGATGTAGTGCGGGATCGCGAGTACCCACTTGACGACCCAGAGCCAGCGGCTCAGCTCGGCGTCGCGCCGCCCTTCGATCCGGACGGGGTAGGGCCGTTCCTCCGCGGGCGAGCCTTCCATGCCGCCACTGTTACACGTTGCGGGCGACTAGAGCGGCGCCGGCTCGACGACGGTCTCGCACAGGGCGAGGACGTTGAGGGCCAGGACGGGGCCCTGGAAGCCCTTGAGCGTCAACTCGCCGACCGACTCGACCTCCACGTCGGCCTCGACCTCCGCGTAGAGCCGCTGCGGGATGAGCACCTGCTGGAGCCTGCCGAGCCGCTCGAGCTCCGCGACCTGCTCCCGAACGCGTCGCTCCAGTGTGCGGTTCAGCTCCGCGATCGTGTCGTGGTAGCGCTTGATCCGGAGCAGCGACCGGATGCGAGCGAGGAGCTCGTGGAGGTCGAACGGCTTGGTACGAAGTCGTCCGCGCCGGCCTCGATCGCCATGACTCTCTCTGTGCCGTCGCTCGCCGTCAGCATGATCACCGGCAGGACCGCCGTGTCCTCGCGCTCGCGGAGCCGGCGGCAGACGGCGTACCCGTCGAGCCCCGGCATCATCACGTCCAGCAGGACGAGATCCGGCTTCGCCGATCCTGCGAGCTCGAGCGCCGCACGACCCTCCGCGGCCGAGACGACGTCGTAGCCGCGCGGCAGGAGCATTGCCTCGAGCAGCCGGATGTTCTCCGGGACGTCGTCCACGACGAGGATCCGGCCGGTGGCGGTGCCGCTCATGGGGGGACCTCGCTGCTGGGCCGGCCGACGGTGGCGACGAGCTCGCCGATGTCGACCGGCTTGGAGAGGTAGCCGCCCACCGCCCGCTCGCAGGTCGTCGCCTCGAGCGTGCGGAAGCCGGTCGCCTGGAGCACGTCCCGGTGGAGCTTCATGTTTCCAGTCGCTGTCCTCGACTACGAGGATCTGCTCGCTCGTCATCGCGCGACCCCCGTCACGGGCAGCGTGAACACGAACGTGCTCCCTCTCCCGACCTCGCTGTCGCACCAGATGCGGCCGCCGTGAAGCTCGACGAAGCGCTTCGAGAGGGCGAGGCCGAGGCCGGTGCCCTCGGCGTGCCTCGTCCCCGCCTCGGTCTGCTGGAACTCCTCGAAGATTCGATCGAGGTCCCCGGCGGCGATGCCCGGGCCGGTGTCGGCGACCGACACGCGCACCTCCCCGTTGACCTGCAGCGCGACGACGTCGACCGCGCCGCCCGTCGGCGTGAACTTCACGGCGTTCGACAGCAGGTTGAAGATGACCTGCCGGATCCTCCGCTCGTCGCCCGTCAGGACGTCGGGGCCGCCGTTCGCGTGGAGCGCGAGCTGCACGCCCTGCCTCGTCGCCCGTTCCCGCACCATCGCGACGCCGCGCTCGAGTGCTTCGTGGAGCGAGAAGGGCGCCACATCGAGCTCGACCTGGCCCGCCTCGACCTTGGAGAGGTCGAGCACGTCGTTGATGAGCGCCAGGAGGTGGTTGGCCGACGTGAGGATGTCGTCGAGGTACTCGGCCTGCTTCGGGTTGACGCCCCCGAAGAGCTCTTCCCGTAGCACCTGCGAGAACCCGATGATCGCGTTCAGGGGCGTCCGCAGCTCGTGGGACATGTTCGCGAGGAACTCCGACTTGTGCCGACTGGCCGCCTCGAGCGCCTCGTAGAGACGGTCGAGCTCGTCGTTCATCCGGTTGACGTTCGCCGCCAGCGCCCCCAGCTCGTCGCGGTTCGTGACCTCCACGCGGCCCGAGAAGTCGCCGGAGGCGATCGCGGCGAGGCGGGTGTCGATCCTCTGGATCGGGCCGATCACGGACCAGGAAAGGACGTAACCGAGGAGCAGCGCGAGGACGACCGCGCCCGCCGCCGCGCCGATGAACAGGTTCCGAGAGCTCTGGTACGCGTCGGCGTTCTGGGCGATCACGACGTCCGTGCGCGCCGTCGTCGCGTTCGCGAGCTCGGCAGCGAGCTGGTTGAGGTCGATGGACAGCTGCTCGGCGCGGTACCGCGTCACGTCCGGGACCTCGCCGCGGGCGCGGATGATCCTCTGCATCAACGCCCAGAGCTGGTCGCCCGTCTGCCGGATCTGGCGCAGGAAGCGCTCGTCGCCCGGCGGGGGTCGGAAGCCGAGGTTGTCGGGGAACGTCGACGGCGGGATCTGCGCGACCGCGTTCGCGATCGCCTGGTCGACGGCAAGACCGCCGGCGCCGCGACCGCGCGCCCGCCCACCGACGATGACCTTGTGGAAGTCTCCCGCGACGTTCTCGGAGAGCAGGAGGCGGACGTGGAGGGCGTCGCTTCGCAGCCTGCCGTACGCGAAGGCGCGCTCCTGGAGCGTCCCGAGCGTCTCCACCCGCTCGTTCGACTGCCCGAGCAGGCGAAGCCCGAGCAGGCACACCACGACGACGAGCAACGAGGCCCCGACGAAGGCGACGAGGAGCTTTGCGTGGACCCCGGCGGGCAGACGGCCGACGGCCCGGACGAGCGGATTCTCGGCCGGGCTCAGGAGCCGCAGCTTGGTCGCCGCCGCGTCTGTCCCGGTTTGCGGCACCTCGAGGTTCACCCCGGCTCAGGGCTTCAACTCGGTCGTGCTCCCCACCATGTTCGTGATCAGCCAGCGGCCGTCGACCCTCGCGACGTCCTGATCGGCCGCCGTCACCGCGGCCACCTTCTCCGTCTTGACGTCGATGAAGTGGCACTCGAAGTGCAGCGTGCCGCGGTCGCCGTTGACCGTGACGCGGAGCTTGTACGCCGGATGGTCGGAGACCCATGCCGTCTCGGGCTTGAACGCCTTGGTCTGCGTCAGCCAGACCGCGCGGATCTGGCCCTTCCCCGTCGCCGTGCGCCCCGGACCGAACGTGAACGTCGCGTTTCGGGACCACAGGCCCATCATCTGGTCGATGTCCTTCTTGGACATCGACTCGTGGAAGTCCCGCTCGATCTGGCCGATCGCGTAGATGTCGGCGTTCCGCTGCAGCGCCTCGTCTGACGTCGAGTTGCCGTCCGAGCCTCCGCACGCCGACAGCGCGACCGTGACGATCCCGAGTGCGCCCGCCGCCAAGAGCCTTCGCATCGTGGGAACCCTCCTTCTGCCGTGTGCGCCCCCCGCGCGTGACGATCATCACAGGTCGACGGGCTCCGGTCTACTGTCGCTCCCGAAGGAGATTCCGAGGAATCGGAGCGCGTGACAACCCTGCTCGCCGGTGAGCGAGCGGGATGCTGGCATCCCCGGCGCGCGACCGTGGAGGCTCGCGAGAGCCGATCGTTAGAGCGAAGTTAGCCCCGCGGGCGATCCTGCGCGCGTTACGCCGCCTGGGAAGGTAGGAGCCCCGAGTGTCGCTCTTCACCATCGCGCGCCGCCCCACCCGGACCCGCGCCCTGTGCGTCGCGGTCGTGGTCGTCGCGATGCTCGCGGGAGCCGCAACGAACGCCGGCGCCGGACGGGCTCGGACGGGAGCCGTCCCGCCCGACCTCGTCTTCTCGCCGACGCGCGGCATCGGCGGCTTCGACGGGTTCGGCGTCCAGCTCAACCAGCATCTCTACGCGGACATCAGCGGCCCGCCGCCGAACCTGGCGGCGCTCGAGCGCGAGGTGCTGGCGCTCCGCGCGCCGCTCGTGCGGGTCTTCTTCAACACGACCGCGTGGACGTTCCCCGACCGGCTGGCGTCGTTCGCCCGAACGGTGGCGCTCGCCCATCGGTCGGGCGCGCGGATCAACATCACGTGGCAGGGAAGCGGCGTCCCGTTCGCGCTGGCCAACATGGATCGTTTCGCCGACGTCCTCGCCGAGCGGATCGCCGCACTCGGGATCGGCGAGCTCTGGGTGACGCTCTTCAACGAGCCGAACTCGACGCGCATCACCCTCGCGCAGTACGAGCAGGTGTACCGCCTGCTCGACGCCGAGCTCCGCGCGCGGAACGTGCGCGACCACGTCCACTTCATGGGCGGCGACCTGCTCGGCACGACGAGCCCCCTCGGACAGTCGCAGGGCCAGTGGCTCACCTACCTCGCGGACCACATGGGCGACCTGCTCGACGCCTGGTCGGTGCACATCTACTGGGAGTTCTGGGACGCCGCCAAGATCGACCGCCGACTCGAGGCCGAGGTGCGGACGATCTTCAGCGTGATCCCGGCCGAGAAGCGCCGGCCGCTCTTCGTGACGGAGTTCGGCGTGCGCGGCGTGCCGACCTTCGAGGGCGAGGACGGCTTCCAGCCGGGCTGGTGGCCGGACGGGACGGGAATGTCGCAGACGACGCTCAGTGCCTTCCAGCACGCCTGGTTCATGATCCGCGCCGCCCAGCTGGGCTTCACCGGCACGGTCAAGTGGGACCTCTACGCCGCGAAGTACGACGCCGGGACGCAGGACCACTCGGCGCTCGGCGCGGCCGCTCAGGGCTGGCCCGCGCGCCCCGTGTATCGCCTCCTGCAGCTCCTGACGACCACCACGGAGCCGCGCGGCGGGCACATCGTGGACGTCGTCCGAGCCGCCGAGGCGTCGCCTTCGAACGTCTCGACCGGGTACGTCTCACCGGCCGGCGACATCACCGTGCTCGGCCTCGACACCAGGGGCGGCATGGTCGCGACGACGTCCGCGGAGCTCGTCCCCTGGACGATAGGCGGGCTGCCGCCGAACACCTCGTTCCGGCTGCTGCTGTGGAACGGAGACGGGAACGGCCAGACCCGCGAGGTCGGTCGGCTGGACACGGACGCGACGGGGACAGTGCAGATCGCCGTGCCTCGCTACGCGGTCTTCGCCCTCACGACGACGCCCCCGGAGCCTGAGCGATGACGACCCCGACCGAACGAAGCACGGCCACGGCCGAGGGCCGCCTCACCCGGTCCGCGCTCCTGCGGCGCGCCGGCGTCGGCGGGGCCGCGCTCGCCCTCGGCGGCGGCGTGGTGCCCATGTCCTTCGCGGGGCCGCTCCGCTTCGCGGGCCGGGCGCTGAAGGGCACGCTCTCGATCGTCCAGTGGGAGCACGTCGTGCCCGCCTACGACGTGTGGCTCGACACGTGGGCCGCCCGATGGGGCGAGCGGAACGACGTCGCGGTCGAGATCGAGCGGGTCCCGTACACCCGGCTCCCGCAGCTTGCCGCGGCCGAGGCGAAGGCAGGCAAGGGACACGACGTCTTCGGCTTCCTGTCCCCGCCGGCGGCCTACGAGGACGACGTGCTGGATCACGCCGACGTCGTCCGCGAGGTCGAGCGCGCCCTGGGCCGCTACGGAGCCCTCGGCAGGCGAAGCACCTACAACCCGACGACGAAGCGGTACTTCGGCATCTCGGACAGCTTCGTGCCGAGCCCGGCCCTCTGGCGCCGTGACGTCTGGGACTCGATCGGTGAGTCGCCGGCGAGCTGGGACCACGTCAAGGCGGCCGCGCCGAAGCTCCGCGCGGTCGGGCACCCGATCGGGATCGGGCAATCGGGGGAGCTCGACTCGAACGTCGCCCTCACGAGCCTCCTGATGTGCTTCGGCTCGTTCCTGCAGACCGAGGGGAACGTCCCCGCGATCGAGACGCAGGCGACGGTCGACGCGGTGAACTTCGTGGCGGAGCTCTGGAAGAGCGGGCAGGACAGC
>Ga0111538_10003351_pt1 | contig 22432 bp, 19 predicted proteins | sample SoiMethybrSBSTD1_FD_79669 | JGI IMG/M metagenome (GOLD analysis project Ga0111538, IMG submission 79669) | Bulk soil microbial communities from a Populus tree surrounding site in Tennessee, USA - Soil MetaG P. TD hybrid SBSTD1 (version 2)... | ecosystem: Environmental > Terrestrial > Soil >...
CAGCACCGGCGGGTTGTTGCGGTCGTGCGCGTTGCCGTTGCCCATGCCGCTGCCGAAGTAGAGCAGCGAGCGGTCGAGCAGCGTGCCATCGCCGTCCGGTGTCTCCTTCAGCTTGCCCACGAACTCCGCCAGCTTCGCCACGTGATACGTCGTCAGCTTCGCGTACTTGGCGATGCCTTCCGGCGTGTCGCCGTGATGCGAAACCGGGTGGTGTGGCTCGGGAATGCCGATGTGCGCGTAACTGCGGCCACTGCCCTCGTGCCCGACCATGAAGGTGAAGACGCGCGACATGTCGGACTGGAACGCCAGCAGCATCAGGTTGTAGGTGACGGTCAGGTGATCGTCGATGTTGTCGGGCAGACCGAGCGGCGCGACGGCGCCTTCGGGCACTGCCGCGGCGCGCGCGTCCATCCGATCGAGCTGCTGCTCGACATCGCGGATGTTGGTCAGGTACTCGTCGAGGATCGCATTGTCCGCAGGGCCGAGCCGGCCGCGCATCCGCGTCGCTTCCTCGACGACGGAGTCGAGCAGGCTCTGCTTGCGGCGCATCTGGGCGTGCCGCCGCGATGACGAGCCGGCCTCGCCGAAGATGCGCTCGAACGTGACGCGCGGATTGACGGCGACAGGCAGCGGGCTCGTGTCGTCACGCCACGAGATGGCGTTGAAGAAGACGCACGGATAACCGTCGCACGCGCCGGCGGAGGTGCCCATGTCCTCGGTACCGACTTGCAGCGAGCGCAGCGGCGTGTCTTCCGCAACCGAGTCGGCGATGAACTGGTCGATGCTCTTGCGCGAGCGCACGACGAAATAGTTCGCCTGGCCGCTGTCGGGACCGGTGCCGTTCAGCCACGCCGCGCTGGCGCCCATGTGCACGCCGCCCATCTCGGGGTTGCCGTCGGGCGCTTTCATCCCGCTGATCGTCACCAGGTGACTGCGGAACGGCTCGAGCGGCTGCATGATCTGCTTGAACTCGAAGGCGCTGCCGGTCGCGTCAGGATGCCACAGCTGCGGATAGATGCCGTTGGGGATGTAGATGGCGCCGAACCGGAACGGCCGCCGCGTCTGCGCGGAGAGCGCCGGAATCATCGCGTCCATGAACGGCAGCGCGACGAGGGTGCCAAAGGCTCCTCGCAGGAATGTCCGCCGGGGCAGGTGCTTCTTGGTGACGATCATGTCGGTGGCTCCGGTAATTCAGAATTCAGAATGCAGAATTCAGACTAAACGATTCAGAACGTCAGCGCCCTGCCTAAATTCTGCATCATGCACTCTGCATCGCTGCGTCAGTTACTCGCTCTCGTCCCGACTGGCGTGCTGCCAGTATCTCCCAACTTGGTCCGCATCTGGAACGGCGCACTTTTGACGATTCCCAGCAGAATCGACTGCATTGCATAGTTCTGCCCGGCGGCACCGCGGACGATGCCGCGCACGACGGGCATGTCCACGGGGTCGAGCCCGCGGCCAAGCGCGTAGATCAGCAGCTTCTCGGTAATCGTCCCCGCAAATACGTCCGGCCTGGACAGGATTGCCCGGCTCAGCGCGACAGGCCCGTCCACCTTCGTCCCGTCTACCAGCACACCGGCGGAATCGATCGTCAGCCCTTCCCGCGTCTTCGCCTGCCACTGACCGACGGCATCGAAGTTCTCGAGCGCGAAACCAGCCGGGTCGATGTTGCGATGGCACGACGCGCAGACGGGGTTGGAGCGATGCCGCTCGAGCTGCTCGCGCACCGTGGATGGCCGGTCCTTGTGCGCGCTCTCCGACAGATCGGGCACGACGGCCGGCGGTGGCAACGGCGGCGTGTTGAGCAGGTTGGAGATGATGTACTTCCCGCGCAGCACCGGCGACGTGCGGTTGGCGACCGACGTCATCGACAGGATGCTCGCCTGTCCCAGCAGTCCGCGCCGGTTCGGATCGGTGACGGGGACACGACGGAAGCGCGTGCCGTAAATGTTGGGAATGCCGTAGTGGCGCGCGAGCCGTTCGTTGACGAACGTATAGTCGGCGCGCAGCAGATCGAGCGCCGAACGGTTCTCGCGGACGATGCTTCCGAAGAACAGCTCGGTCTCACGCCGCATCGCCTGCCGGACGTTGTCGTCGAAGTCCGGGAACATCAGAATGTCCGGCGTCATCTTATCCAGGTTGCGCAGCTGCAGCCACTGGCCGGTGAAGGCGTTCGTGAACGAGTCGGCGCGCGGGTCGGCAATCATGCGCCGCACCTGCGACTCGAGCACGCCGGGACTCCGCAGTTTGCCTGCAATCGCGAGATTCAACAGCTCGTCATCCGGAATGCTGCTCCACAGGAAAAATGACAGCCGGCTCGCGAGCTCCAGCTCGCTGACCCGATGCGCGGCGCCGACGGGGAGATTCGCCGGACTCGTCTCAGAGCGGAACAGGAACGACGGGCTCGTCAGGATCCGCGCCAGGCCGACGCGGATGCCGGAGTCGAAGTCACCGCCCGCTGCGCGCTCTTTGCGGTACTCGGAAAGCGCCGCGTCCACGTCCACCTTCGTCACGGGCCGACGAAACGCACGCTTTGCCACGGTGGAGAGAATCCGTTCCGCGCAGACTGCTTCGCTCGACGTAGCGGAGGCGGACGGTTTACAGACGAACAGCCTCTGACGCGACGGCGATTCGACGACGCCGGTCGGATTGAACGGCCCTTCGATGATGCCGTTGCGCAGCCGCGGCGGACCGGATGGGTTGTGCGCTTCCTGGCTGGCGCGCAGAATCGGCTGCCACACGTTCTGTTCCTGCGCCGGCCGCTCGATGAACGTGAAGCCGACGTCGTGCAACCCGCCGGCGACCTTGATGCGCGGCGAGGTCATGCGCTTGTCGAACACGTCGCGCGCGACCGGCGTGTTGCCTTTGGCCGCCTCGTGATCTTCCTTGCCGCCGATCGGCGCCGAGAACACCTGCTTGCCGTCAATCGTGACGATGAAGAGGTGTGGCGTTTCCTGTCCTTCGACACCGACCAGACCTTCGGCGACGGTCTTCAGCAGGCGTCCCGAGAACACGTACTCGCCGTCAGCAGGGAAGTGATGGGGGACGACAAGTCCGCCGCGCGTTCCGAGCGGCAGTCCCTCGACGTGTTCGTTCTGGGTCGTCGTGGTCGGGATGGTGAAGGTCGTGGCTCCGGGCTCCGCGCCACTGTCGCCGACCGCGAGATCGGCGATGCGCAGGCCGGCGGTGAGATAGCGCTCGAGCAGCAGCGGCGAAGTCGGCAGCGCGCTGGCGATGTTGTCGAAGCCGAAGTCGCCGCTGTCGCTCGGCAGCAGGTCGGCAACGTCAACGGTCACGCCGAGCAGGTCGCGGACCGCGTTCTGGTACTCCAGCCGGTTCAGACGATGCAGGACGAACTTCCCGGGATTGTTCTTCTTTGCCGCTGCTTCGTCCAATGTCGCGATCAGTGCGGAGCGGAATCGCGTGAGTTCAGCGGCGCCGGGCGTCGGCGATCCCTGCGGCGGCATCGCGCCGACGCCGAGCTTCTTGACGACGCGTTCCCAGGTCAGCGCGTCGGCACCGGGATCGGCAAGGTTGGCTTTGTCGAGCGCGAGCGGAAATCCAGCTGGGAGCGGATTGCGCGCGTTGTGACAGCCCATGCAGTACTTCGCGAGCATGGGTTGAAACTCGGACAGTGCTGGCGGCGGCGCTGGCTGCGCCGACGCCGCCTGCGCTTGTAACCGCGAAGAACGCGAAGAGCGCAAAGAGCGCGCAGAAGAGATTTGATCGTCTTTGCGAGCGTCGCGAACTTCCCGGCCTTCGCGGTTCAAAGAGTCGCCGGTTACCGAGACAACCGCCGCGACGAAAAGCGCTGCCCCCGCGAACAGTGCCTTCTTCATTACTGCTGTTCCTCCGCCGCCGCGGCTGCCGGTGCCTCCGCAGCCGCTGGTGTTTGAGTTGGAGCCGCAGCTGGAGCCGGAGCTGCAGGCGGCAATCCCATCAGCTCGCGCAGCAGCTTCGCGACCTCCTGCTGGCTCGCCGCGCCGCGGCCGCCACGACCACGTCCGCCGCCACCACCGCCGCCGGCGCGGCCACCGCGACCGGCGCCCGCTGCGGGCTGCTTGCCCTCGGCGACGTCGAGCGCGGTGAAGCCGTCGTTGTTCTTCTGGTCGAAATCGACCTTGGCGACGGCGAGCGCGCGAATCATCTCGAGGTTGCCGGCACGCGCCGCCAGGTGCAGCAGCGTGGCGCCGTCCGGACCCTTGGCGTTCGGATTGGCGCCTGATTGCAGCAGCAGCGCGAACGCATCTTCCGGCTTGCGGCTCCCGGGCTCGCGATACGGCGCGGCGCCGTCACGGATGTAGCCGGGTCCGCCGGTCATTCCCGGTCCGCGTCCACCGGTCATCGTCACCATCGCCGCGGTGCGTCCGGCGTTCGGATTACCTCGCCCGCGTCCCGCCGGCGCATCATCCGCCGCGTCCGCATCGTCGGCTTTCAACGCGGCCGGCGGCCCCGCCGCAGCTGGCGACTGCTCGAGATTCGCCTTGTGCGCGATCAGCACGTTCAACGCTTCGACGTCTGACGCGATCGCCGCCCTGAAGAACGGCGTGTTGTCGAAGCGATCGGAGTTCGGCATCGACGTCGAGTGGAACTGACCGGTGAACGTCTTGTTCGGGTCGGCGCCTTTGTCGAGCAGCAGCCGCATCAGATCGAGCGCCGTCAGTTTGTTCGGGTTGTCCGGACGCCGGCGCGAGCCGTCGAACGCGAACTGGTCCGTCGTTGCGTCGCGCATTTCCGTTGCGACATACAGCGAGCCGTCATTCACGTCGGAGCCGAGCTCGACAAGCGTGGCGGCGATGTCGAAACGATCGTTCCAGATGGCGATCATCGCCGCCGACGCGCCGTCGCCGTTTTTCAGATTGAGGTTCGCGCCGCCGGCGGCAAGGCGGCGGACCATTACGTCGTTGCCGTTGCGCGCCGCGAACATCAGCGCGGTGAAGCCGCCGGTCGGATGGTCAGCGTTCTTGCGCTGGCCGAGTGACGTGACGTGCCCCTGTTTGTTTGCGTCGGCGCCCGCTTCGAGCAGCACGCCAGCAACGTCAAGGTGACCCTCCGCTGCCGCGTACATCAGCGCCGTTGTGCCCTGGAACTTCTCCGCGGAGTTCACGTCGACACCGCGCGCGAGCAGCAGGCGAACCGCTTGGACGCTTCCGGACCGTGCGGCCGCGAGCAGCGGCGTCTCCCCCTCCGGATGCGCGAGCGACGGATTCGCCCCACCCCGCAACAGGATATCGACCATCGCGGCGTCGCCGATGCGGCTGGCGTGGAGGAGCGGTGTCACGCCGTAGTCGTTCGGCGTGTCGACGCTCGCCTTGGCTGCAATCAGCGCCTGCGCGATCTCGTGCGCGGAGCGCTCGGCGGCCCATAAGAGAGGTGTGGACCCGTCGGGAGACTTCGCGTTGACGTCGGTGCCGGCCTTGATCAGCGCGCGGACCGCCTGAAGATCTTCGGCTTTGACCGCTTTGGTCACGGGACCGTCGCCGGCTGCGCGGGTGACCGTCACAAAGACGGCCGCCGCCAGCAGACACGCCACCGACAGATGAACGACGCGGGTCATTGAACGCTCCTGCGCTGGTTAGTAGTTTGAGTTGGTAGTCCATAGTCGACTCGTGCGACCTGCGTCAGCATCGAGCCACCAACTACCCACTAGCCAACTACCAACGAGCCAACTACCAACTAGCCAACTGAATAGATCGTGTCCAGCACCGTGCTGGGGGTCAACGGGGATAAGCAAGGGTTCCGAGGCGCAGGAAATGATAACCCAGCGCTGGTAAATGCTCGAAATAAAGGACTTCACTCGCGAAGTGCTCCGGCAAGCGCGCGCAATCTCAGCGGATTTGGCAAAAGCCCCACTTCACTCGTGGCGGACCGTGCGCCCAATCAATGGTCTTCTGGGCGGCGATGTTCAAGAATAGCGGCGTAATGCCCGGCGTGCCGGGGATTTCAGCGCTTCGGCGCAAAGCGAGCGTCTCTACGTGACCGATCGATTGCCGCGCGTCGCGAGATCCGACGGAAGCCAGAGGCCGAGCGTCGTGCTCGTGGACGATCACCAGGGCCTTCTCGACAAAGTGTCTGCGCTGCTGCAGAACGACTTCGACGTCGCCGCTGTGGCGACGAGCGGCAGGGAAGCGCTGCGGACCGTGCGCGATGTCGATCCTGACCTCATCGTGCTCGACATCAGCATGCCCGGGCTGAATGGCTTTGACACCATGCGAGCGCTCCGCAACGGCGGATCGCGGGCGCGGGTCGTCTTTCTGAGCACGTTTGACGCCGATGACTATGTGAGCGAAGCGTTCAAGTGCGGCGGACGCGGCTTCGTCGCGAAGGTACACGTCGCGCGCGATCTCCCTGGCGCCCTGGAGCAGGTATTTCTCGGCCGCCTCGTCATGCCGTCGCTGACGGGAGCGTTCCGTTTGGCAAACGGTGGCGGCCACGCGATGCAGCTCTACCAGGACGCCGAGTCATTTCTGGATGGCGTCGCTGGGTGTCTGCATCTGGCGCTTCAGCGCGGCGATGCCACCTGCGTGCTGGCTCCCGAACATTTTCGCAAAGGTCTCGCCATTCGTCTTGATGCCCGCGGCTGGGACATCGGTGGATCCGGGCACGAACGGTATCGCGCGAGAGACGCTGGCGATGCACTTGAGCAGTTCATGCGGAACGGACTGCCCGATGCCGCTCGTCTCTCGGAGATCGTCACCGAACTGGAGGAGTACCGCGGGACGGTGACGCAGCGCCCGACATCCCGCCTGGCGATTTTTGGCACCATGGCCGGATCACTGACCGCCGAGGGTAACGAGGCAGGTGCCATCGCCCTCGAGACTCACTGGGATGCGCTGACGCGTGGTCTGCCGTTCTTCACCCTGTGCGGATACGACTCGTCCCGGTTCCAGCAGGCGACGCCTGATCTCTGGTCGCGGACCTGCGCGGCGCACTGGGCAGTGGTCAGTCAGGCCTGATCGGTGAATCGTAAGAGCACCCGGAGGTCATGCTGAAGTGTTCTACGACTTCAACTGGGAGGTGGAGGAGGCGAAGACGAAGAAGCGGCAGCCTTGATGCCGGCCGGCGCCCCTGAAGAAGCGCCCTGCGATCGATTGAAGTAAAGGAGCGCCCTCCGATCATTCGAGGCCGGTGAGCTGCATGCTGAGCTGACGGAGCTTCGTGCGGGCGGCTGCGTCATTCGCCTGCGCCAGCGGACGGGATGCGCGCAGACCGTCGTAGAAGCGTCCTGACTGCACATCGCCGGTGATCTGGTGCATGACGGCGTCGGCTCCTTGCTCGATCGTTGACTGCGCTGCCACGCCTGCCTTGCGCACCAGCGTCGTGTCCATCAGCGTGGCCGGGTGCAGCGCCGTCACGATCACGTTCGTGCCTTTCAGCTCCTCCGCGAGATCGACGGTAAAGAGCACCTGCGCGCCCTTGCTCTGACCGTACCCTTCGGAGGCGCGTCCCGGTCTCTTCAGCATCACGTCATTGAAATCGATCGGCGACTGCGCCAGCGACGACACGTTGACGATGCGCGAAGGAGCGCTGGCAACGATCTTCGGCAGCAGCGTGCGCGTAAGGAGGAATCCGGCAAGGTAGTTCACTGCAAACTGCAGCTCGTGTCCGTCACGGCTCTCCCGCCGCTGGTCCAGCCAGATGCCGGCGTTGTTGACGAGGACGTCGAGCCGCTCGTAGTCGCGCAGGATCGCCTGCGCCAGGTGACGGACCTCGTCGAGCGACGAGAAGTCTGCCGCATAGAACTGCGCGCTGCCCTTGGCCCCTTTCGCGATCTCAGCAACGACGGCATTGCCACGTTCCTGGTTGCGGCCGTGGACGATGACGTGGGCGCCGAGTGCACCGACGCGGCGGGCGACCTCGCGGCCCAGTCCGTCGGTCGAGCCTGTGACCATCACCACCTTGCCGCGCAGCGAGGTGGTGCTCCGCCGCGATTGCGGATCAGCTACCGCAGCGAGAAGGATCATGCCGAGAATCGCGGAAGCGGATAGGGCAATGAGTTTCATCGCGTTCCCTTATTGTCCGTCGTCTTCGCCTTGTCACCATCCGATCAGGCGTATCTTCACGCCATGCAAAAGGTGGCGCTGACATTCGCGTCGCGGTCCTGCTGTCAACGGCTGCGCACGTTCAGGAATGGGAGGCACCTGTACGCGGTTCGTGGGTGCAAGCCGACCGCCGGGCCCAGGCTGGTGACATCACGCTGGCCGGCAGCGGTGCGGGCTGTGAGATTGTCGTCTCGAACGGCGAGCACTCAGCTGTCGCGCAGGCCGCGAGATTCCTCGCGTCCGCCATCGAAAAGATCTCCTGCTAACAGACTGCCAATCGTCGCGCAGCCGAGGTTCCGCCGCATCGTCCAGGCGGGCGCAACAGCGACCAGACGAATTCCAAACGCAAGCTGCGTGACGACGAGCGCGTCGGGCCAGGGCTGATCGACCCACCAGAGCATGCAGCGCGGGGCCTGACCCACCACCCAGGCAACGACGCCCAGCACGACACCGCGGCGCAGCCACGATCGGGTGAGTCGAAGGCGCCTGGTCCGACATCGATTGAACTTGTTGCCTGCCGGTGGCGTCTGTTCGCACGTAGAGGTGCAGAATGCGTCGCATGACGAAGCGGATCCTGTTGGTCGGCGCCCTGCTCGCCGCCATTCCGTCTTTCGTGGCCACCCAGTCGAGCCCGACCGGCCGCTGGCGGGCGTCCGTGCTGCTGCCCGACGGTGCGCCTGCGCGTGACGTGACGCTCGAGCTCAAGGCCGACGGTGCAACGGTGACGGGTACTCTCGTCGGTCCTCCCCTGAAGATTCAAGACGGTCAGGTCGAGGGCAACACCATCACGCTCAATCTCGCCGGGACGAATCCCGGCCAGAAGGCGACGATGACCGGACAGATCTCGGCCAATGAAATCGTCTTCGAAGCAGTGGGTCTGACCGCGCAGCCATTTCATTTCGTCGCCGTGCGCGATCAGATGGCGAACACCACCGGGTCGATTACCGACGCGGCAGTGATTCAGCAGCTCCTGAAGCAGTTCAACGTGCCGGGGGTGAGCATCGCCGTCATCCAGGATTTCAAGGTGGTGCGGGCGGTCGCTTATGGCGTCGCCGATGTCGAAACCGGCACGCCGGTGACGACGACCACGATGTTCCAGGCGGCGTCGATCAGCAAGCCGGTGGCGGCGATGGCGTCGCTGAAGGCGGTGCAGGACGGTCGCTTCGCGCTGGATCAGAACATCAACACGATCCTGAAGTCGTGGAAGTTGCCCGAAGGCAATTTCACGCGCAACGGGCCGGTCACACCGCGCACGCTCATGAGTCACACGTCAGGAACGGGCGACGGCTTCGGGTTCCCTGGTTATGCACCCGGTGCACCGCTGCCGACCGTGCCGCAGATTCTCGATGGGGTGAAGCCGTCGAACCTGCGCGCCGTCCGCCTGGAGCGCGCGCCAATGAGCGGCTACGAGTACTCGGGCGGCGGCGTGATGATTCAGCAGCTCGCGCTGATCGACGCTGTCGGCAGGCCATTCGCGCAGATCGCGCGCGAGTGGGTGCTCGACCCGATCGAGATGTCGAACAGCACGTACGAGCAGCCCTTGCCTGCGGCGCGTCAATCACAGGCGGCGCGGGCACACAACGGACGCGGCGCCCGCGCTGGCACGGACCCGTGGCATGTCTATCCGGAGCAGGCGGCGGCCGGGCTGTGGACGACGCCGAGCGACCTCGCGCGTTTTGCGATCGAAGTGCAGCTCGCGGTGCTCGGTCGTTCCGAGCGCGTGCTGAAGCAGACGACGGCACGGGAGATGATCACGCCTGTCGGTGTCGGTCCCTATGCGGTCGGGTTCGACATCTCGAAACAGGGCGAAGGGTGGTACTTCGCGCACGGCGGCAGCAACTGGGGTTTTCAGTGCAACCTGATCGCGCACCGCGCGAAGGGCTATGGCGCCGTGATTATGACCAATGGGGACAACGGCGGCGCGCTGATTCAACGCATTCTTCGATTGATTCAACAGGAGTACAAGTGGGATGTGCTCGATCCGCCGGTGCCTCGCGGCTACGGGCCAGTCTGAGTTGGGCCTTGGTAATTGGTCCTAAGGGAACGTCAGCTCGGCCCCGGCGATCCCTTGCTCGCCGCAGATCGCGTAGAAGAGGTATGTCCTGCCCTCATCCTCGAGGACGTACGGGTCGCGAATCTGCCGCGCGGGCTCGAGGACGTCGCCGACCGCTGATTTCGCCAGCGGCAGCTGCGCGCATTCGTAGTCGGTTTCCGGCTGCATCACGTCGGCGGCGGTGCCGACGCGCCAGTCCTCCCACTTCTGCGTCATGTCGATGCTCGACAGCATCAGCCGCTCGGGGGCGTCGCCGATTGCCGTGAAGAGCACGTAGAGTCGATCGCCGCGCGGAACGAGCGCGACGTGTCGCACACGGTTGCTGCCGTAGGCGGTGTTGCTGAAGGCGTTGGGACCGACAGTGAAACTGGTGGCCGGATCGGGGCCGCGCAGCAGGACGCCGAGGCGCGACATTCCATACAGCCAGCCACCGCGCTGAAACACGCGGATGTAACTTTCCTTCGTGATCGCCGGCTGCGCCGTGAAGTGGAGGCCGTCCGACGACACGGCTCCCTGTGTGAACTGACCGTAGCCCTTGTCGGTTGCCCATTGCTGCGCAGCGCGCGGTTCGACGGGCCATTGTTCGCCGTTGGTCCACCAGCCGTGCGCCCACAGCACGATGCGGCGGTGGGCCGTGTCGATGAAGATTTCCGGTGACGCGAAGTGCGTATTGAAGCCGCCAAAGCGCGCGGAGTCGGGCTGCGGACGGAACAATGCCGAGTCGCGGACGTGCCACACGCCCGGCTCGTGGATCTTCCACCGCCCCGCGACATTGTCAGCGTAGGCAAGGCGAATGAAGTCGCCGCGGTGATTCGCGAAGTAGAGATAGTACTTACCGAGCGGCTTTTCCACCCAGGACGGAACGCGGATGACTGTGGGTCCGTTCACATTGGCGCCGAGCGTCGGCGACGACTTCACGGTGACGAGCGGGTTCGTCGCAAACCGCGTCACGCGCGCACGCGGCGACTCGCGCTGCGCGGAGTCGACAATTGCCGGGAGCGCGACGACGAGGAGCGTGAGACCGAGCAGCAGGTGTCGTGTCATGTAGGCGATCAATTTTCCGTCGGCCGCTCAATGTGATCGACGACGACCACCTGCAGCGGCGCCCGGTCGGGCACGAGCTTCAAGCCAAGCTGTTCTTCGAGCGCGGTGTAGATCGTCGGCGCATCGTTCGCGGGATCCGGGTTCGGCTGCAGCGCGTAGCGCAGCGTGAATTCGTAATTGCCCTGCAACCCGGTCTTGTCGACGATCGGCCGGCCGTCCGGTTGCCCGAGACTTTCGCTGAGCCGTGACAGCGGCAATCCGCCGAAATTGATCGTGGCGCCGTCGCCCGACCAGCCGCACGGCGGAGCGCCGTTCGCCGGTACCGGCCCTGCGGGTGAGCGCCCCTCGCGGCGGGCCGCGTTGACGGCGGCGCAGTCGATCTGCGATTGCACAAGCCCCGGCGCGACGCGGCCGTCGCTGCGCGCGATCATCAGCGCATAAATCGGCCGTTCGCGCATTTCGTAGTGCATGGCCAGCTTGAAGCGGTCGGCGAGCAGCGCCTGCAGCATCAGCCGCATCTCTTCACGCGTCGGATTCCCCTCCGCCTTGGCGCTGACGTCGTAGGCGTCAGCGGTGACCCACGCCGGCGCGCCGAACACGTCCTGGACCTGCGTTGGATAGGCCTCGCGGATGATCGTCGCAATCGTCCGGTTCGTCATCATCCACAGCCCACCGGGCCGCTGGCCGTAGCTGAACCCGCTCGTGCCCGGCGGCGTGCGCCTGATCGTCGCCACCTCGAACGCCCGCCTGGCCGATGGTGGTTGCTGCGAAGCCTCGGCGGCGACGAGGGTCCCGGTGACGATGACGACTGCGCACAAACCGACACCGCGCATGTGCACTCCTGCGGAAATCCGCTACATTGAACCACGAAGCCGGCGGGTCCGGCGCTCGCGACATCCGTGAGCCCGCCCTGCATGACCCTGATCGCTGCAACATCGCGGTGGGCCGGCCGCCGCCAGCCTGCCAATTGAGGCGAGCGGACCGGCGTACCGGATGGAGGATGAATGGCCTGGCTCGCGGTTGCGATAGGTGGAGCGCTCGGTTCAGTGGCCCGTCACGGCATGAATCATCTGATCCACGGCCGCTGGCCGCTGATGACGTTTCCGCTGGCGACGCTGATCGTCAACCTCGTCGGCTGCGCGATCATCGGGCTGCTCGCCGGCTTGGTGATGTCGGAGCGGATCCATTTGCGCTTTTACTGGCGCGAGTTCGTCTTCGTCGGCATCCTCGGCGGCTTCACGACCTTCTCCACCTTCGGCCTGGACACGATCACACTCGTCAAATCACACTCGACGGCGGCAGCGACGTGGAACGTGCTCGCGCAGGTTGGACTGGGGCTGATCGCCGTGCAGGCGGGTATCTGGATCGGGACAGCGAGATAACGATGCATCCGTGGCACGACAGCTATATAGACGACGAGCAGATCTCGAAGGCGTTTCCGGTCATCATCGAGATTCCGAAGGGCAGCACGAACAAGTACGAGCTGGACAAGGAGACGGGCCTGCTACGCCTCGATCGCGTGCTGTACAGCGCGGTCTACTATCCCGCCGACTACGGCTTCATTCCGCGGACGTTCTGCGACGACGGCGATCCACTGGACGTGCTGGTGCTGGGGCAGGAACCGGTGTTTCCGCTCACCATCGTCGAGGCGCGGGCCGTCGGCGTCATGCGCATGCGCGACGAGAAGGGCGTTGACGATAAGGTCGTGGCGGTCAGCGTCCGCGATCCGGCGTTTGCCGACTACTTCGATCACGCGCAGCTTCCTGCGCATGTGCTGCGGCAGGTGCGCCGGTTCTTCGAGGACTACAAGGTGCTCGAGCAGAAGCAGGTGGTGGTCGAGGAACTGCTCGGTCCGGTGGCGGCGCTCGACATCATCAGAGACGCGCTCGAGCTGTATCGTAAATTACGCCGCGGCGAGCTCGCAAAGAACAAATGACGTAAGGCGTGCATCGACCACCGTCGGCTGTGAGGTTGCACCTCTTTACCTGACCTCTGGAGGTATTGATGGCTCACATCGACTGGAACGAAGACGACACGTACTGGCGCACGAACTATCGGACGAGGCCGTACGCCTCAACTGAGACGTACGACTACACCTTCTATCAGCCGGCCTATCGGTACGGCTACGACGCCGCCAACCGGTATTCCGGGCGCAACTGGAACGAGGTCGAGACCGAGCTCGCCAAGGGCTGGAGCACCTACGAGCATCGCGGGACGTCGACGTGGGAGCAGATCAAGGGCGCCGTTCGCGATGCCTGGGATCGAGTGACCGGACGTCATCCGGTTGGCTCGCGCTAAGCACGTCCTTGGCACTTGGACTTGGTGCTTGGTTCGTTCCAGAACGGGCCGGGCACCAAGTGCCAGGCGCATAAGCCCGATGAAGCGCGGGCGAAGTGCGGACGTCAACGGCCAGGCGCCCTTCGCGTTTCAGGCTCTGCGGCTTTGCGGAGGGGCGCTATGATAGGCGGCGCGCCATGCACATCAGCCCGCACAAGTGCGTCGCCTGCGGCAATTGCACCTACGTCTGCCCGATGGGGGCGATCTATATAGACCCCGTCCTCAAGCGCGCCACCATCGACCGCGACGAGTGCGTCGAGTGCTACACCTGTTTCAATGGCCTCAGCCAGGAGCACCTGAACCCGACGCTGGTTCGCACGGTGCGTAAGGTGTTTGCGTTGATGCGGATCCGGTTCGAGCCGGAGCCGGACGTCTGCCCGACGGCTGCCTTCGAGCCCGACGAACTGACCTGGCCGCGTGTCGTCCGCCGCGCCTTCTCCGATCCGCGCGTCCCGCATGAATCGACCGGCGTCGAGGGTCGCGGCACGGAAGAAGTGAAGACGAACGACGTGACCGGCCGCGTGGGAGTCGGTGAGGTTGGCTTCACTATCGAGCTCGGGCGGCCAGGCGTGGGCGTCCGCTTCCGCGACATCCAGGAGATGTGCCGCGCGCTGGCGGCCGCCGGCGTCGCCTTCGAGAAGAAGAACCCGGTGACGTCGCTGATGAGCGACGTCGCGACCGGCACCATCCGGGAGGACATCCTCGACGAAAAGGTTCTCTCCGCCATCGTCGAGATCAAAGTCGCAGTCGCGCGCGCGGAGGAGATCATCCGGCTGGTCTGGGAAGTCGAAAAGCGGATCGACACGGTCGTGTCGATCGGCGCCGGCGTCCGCTGTGACGCACACGGCGACGATACGGTCGTCGCGCCGATTCTCGAGCAGCTTGGCTATCACCTCGAGCGCGCAAAGACGAACATCGGCCTCGGGCGCCCCGGCGGCACGCCGGCGCAGCCGCCCGCGCGCGAGATGGTGACCACGTGACCAATACACTCCATCGGTTCGGCGACGCCGAGAGCTTCCACGACGACTTCATCGTCTTTGCGATGGCGTGCAAGGGACCGTTCAAGCAGGAGAACGCCCTTGACGGACTGCGCCGCTTCCTGCAAATCGCGATCGAGTACGGGCCCGTGAACCTTGGCGACGCGCGGCACGGTGGAGCGATCCGGCCGTCACGGCAGATGAATCCGCTCGCGCACTGGACGCGTGACAACGGGCCGGATTTTCAGGCAGTGGTGGACGGCCTGACGGATGTCACGACCTGCGCCGCCGTGTTCGACGACCGCGAAAAGGCGGAGAAGTTCGTCAAGCGGATCAAAGAGGAAAACCTCGGCCTGAGCGTCAACGTGTCCACGTCGATCACCGGTGCCGAAGACTGCTGCGACTACGCCGGCATCCCACGTCACAGCGTCGGCTACTCGCTCGGCTTCGAGGGCAAGACGGAGAAGATGCCGAACGCCCAGGTGATGCTGCTGTCAACGATGTGCGGTCACGGCATGATCAGCCACTCGCTGGCGAAGAAGATGATCGACTTCGTCAAGGAGAACCGGCGGACTCCGGAACAGGCGGCGGCGACGCTGACGCGTTTCTGCTCATGCGGCGTGTTCAATCCCGCGCGCGCCAGGCGAATCCTCGAAGATGCCCGGACAAAGACTTCGTAGCAGCATCAAACTGACCGCGGTCGTCGCCGGTCTGTTCGCACTCAACTGCGCAGCGACAGGGTCGGGCGGCATCGGTGCGGTGGGTTGCTCTGGCGGTGCCCCGGCGCCGCGAGCCGCCGACGCGCTGGTGCTGCGCAATTTCACGCTCATCGACGGCACCGATCGCGGGCCGCTCGCAGACGCAGCGATGGTCGTCGAAAACGGCCATCTCTCGTGGGTGGGTCGCGCCGCCGACCTGCAGGCACCGGCCAACGCGCGCACCACGGATTTGACCGGTGCTTTCGTCATTCCCGGCCTGATCGACCTGCACACGCATCTCGGGAACACGGTGGATCTTGTCCAGGATAAGAAGTTCCACACGCGCGAGAGCGTCGAAAAAGATCTGCGGACCTACGCCTCGTACGGCGTCACGACGGTGCTCAGCATGGGCACGGACCAGGACACGATCTTTTCGGTGCGCGACGCCATCCGCAGTGCGCCGACGCCGACGATGGCCCGCGTCTACACCACCGGACAAGGCCTGATGTTCGAGGGTGGCTATGGCGGGCTGGCGGGCGTGAACGATCCGGTGGCGACGCCGGAAGAAGCGACCGCCGCTGTCTCGACGCAGATCGACAAGGGCGTGGACTTCATCAAGCTGTGGCTGGATGACGAGCTGGGGACGATGCCGAAGATGCCGGCGGCGATTTCGCAGGCGATCATCGACGCCGCGCACAAGCGCAACACGCGCGTGCTTGCCCACATCTTCTACCTCGAAGACGCGAAGCGTCTGGCGGATCAGGGCGTGGACGGCTTCGTCCACAGCGTGCGCGATCAGCCGATCGATCAGGCGCTCATCGACAGCATGAAGCGTCACGGCACATGGCAGGTAGCGGGGACGCTGTCGCGCGAGGCATCGATGTTCGCCTACGGCACGACGCCGCCGTTTGCGTCCGACGCATTCTTCACGCGTGGGATTTCGGCAAGGTCGCTCGAACTGATCAAGAGTCCCGAGCGGCAGAAGACGGTAGCCGGCAATCCGAACTTCAAGAAGTTCCCCGGATTTTTCGAGAACGCGAAATCGAATCTGAAGCGCCTCGTCGATGCCGGGATTCCCTTCGCGGCCGGCACCGACGCCGGTCCCCCGGGCCGCTTCCCAGGGTATTTCCTGCATTGGGAGCTGCAGTTGATGACGGCGGCGGGACTGACGCCCGCACAGGCACTGACGGCGGCCACCGGTCGTGCAGCGCAGTTTCTCGGAGCGAAGGATCTGGGGACGCTGGAGGCGGAGAAGTGGGCCGACTTCGTGGTGCTTGAGGCGAACCCGCTGACCGATTCGGTGAACACACGAAAGATTCGCGCCGTGTATATTGCCGGCGCAGAAGTCCCGTCGATTAATCGGGGTGAATAGGCCGGCCTCTCCCAGGGTGTAGGCGGATTGCGCCGAGTCTGCAGTCCAGAGCAGGCGGACCCGCCGGTCATCGGAGTCAGATATGCGCGTTGCGACTGTCGCGATCGGAATCACGCTGTTCGTCGTCGTCGGCATGGCCAGTGTTGGTGCTCAACAGCCGCAACCGCCGACAGCACGCGGTCCGGCGCCGCAAGTCGTCTGGTCTCCAAAGGCGACGAAGCCCGGCGACTGGACGCCGCCGCACAAGCCGCACACGAAGCTCGTCGATCTGCTCGCCAAACATAAGAGCAAGGCCGACTGGACCGAGACGATTGTCGACGATGACACGCTGCATGCTGACTACATCTCGATGGCGCCTGGAGGAAAGACGCCGCGGCGCATGAACGCCGACACACGCGAATGGTGGGTCGTGCAGGACGGCCAGGTCCGCTTCACCATCGACGGTCAGGAACCGATCCTGGCGTCGAAGGGCTACATCGTGCAGGTGCCGTATCGCACGATGTACACGCTCGAGACCGTCGGCGATCGGCCGTCGCTGCGCCTCGAGGTGAACATTGCTCACGCGCGCAAGATGTATCCGATCGATTCGACGCCGGTCCCGGTGGCGAACATGGAGTACGTGCGCTCGCGCGTCGCCGGGCGGGGAACCTACAGCAACGGCAACAAGCCGTTCGTCGATTTCAACGCGGTTGTGGCCGGAACCGACAAGACGCGCCAGTTCGTCGTCGACGATCGCGGCTTTGCGAACATCATCCTCGGTCGCGGCATCCCGCCACCGCCGCCGACTGACAAGGGGCACTTCCACACCGAGAGCTCGGAATTCTGGTTCATCCTGCTCGGCCAGATCCGCTACACGATCGAAGGGCTGCCGACGTTCGTCGCCGACCAAGGGGACATCGTCTACGTGCCGAAGCAGCGCTGGCACCTGGCCAGCTTTGCCGGCGATGGCCCGTCGGCGCGACTGGCGATGAACGGTTATCCGGATCTGGCGCACTCGTTCGAGGCGCAGGAAAGCCGGTAAAAGTGGAAGAAGTGGAAGAAGTGGAAAAGTGGAATAAGTAAGTTGAAAACGTGGAAGAAGTGCGCGAGTGCCGCGCTCGTCATCTCCGCCCTTGGCTGCACGGCACCCGCGAAGGACGGCGCGTGGACGCCGACACGGCCCATTGAGTTCGTTGTTGCTGCCGGCCCTGGCGGGGGCAGCGATCAGCTCGCACGCACGGTCCAGGCAATCGTCCAGAAATACAAACTGATCGACTCGTCGGTCATCGTCACCAACAAGGGCGGCGGCTCGGGATCGGAAGCGTTCGTCTATGCCAGGGGCGCGGCCGGCGATCCGCACAAGGTCGTCTTCGCCACGAACAACGTGTGGCTGCTGCCGCTGGGATCGGCGGTCGGCTATGCGTGGTCCGATCTGCAGCCGGTCGCCGCGGTCGCGTTCGATGAATTCGTGTTGTGGGTGAATTCGAGGGCGCCATATCGAGACGTGGCGTCGTTCATGGAGGCGGCGCGCGGCACCAGCACCCGTCTGGCGATCGCGGGGACGGCATCGAAGGACACCGACCAGGTGCTCGTGCGGCAGATCGAAAAAGTCGGCCACGTCGCGTTCGCGTACGTGCCGTTCCGATCGGGGAGCGAGGTTGCCGTGCAGCTGGCCGGCGGCCACGTGGCAGCGAACGTCAACAATCCGCAGGAGAACATGGGACAGTGGCGGGCTGGTACGGTGCGTCCGCTGTGCGTCTTCTCCAAGAGCCGCCTCACCTACGCCGATGCCGTCGGCGCGGGGCAGTCGTGGTCCGACATCCCGACGTGCATGGAAGCGGGACTCCCAATCGAGCGTTACCAGATGCCGCGGACGATCTGGCTGCCGCACGGGGTCAGCGATGAACAGGTGCGGTTCTATCGCGACCTGTTGGCAAAGGTTCGTGAGAAAGAGGAATGGAAGGCGTGGCTGCGCCGCGGCTCGCAGAGCGACGCGTTTCTGACCGGTGCCGAGCTCGCCGACTATATCGCCAGCGACGAACGCTGGCTGCGCGGACAATTTGCCGAGGATGGCTGGCTCGTCAAGTGAAGGCACCCCTAGAGGGGTGCCCGACGAAGGCGAAGGCGCCCTTACCAGGGCGCCCTACGCAACCCAGCGCACACTGGAAATCTGCACTGCCGTCGTGTGCGCGCTGTTCGGTGCCGTTGTGATCGCGGAGAGCCTCACCCACGACATTGGCTGGAACGAGACGGGTCCAGGTTCCGGCTACTTTCCGTTCCGCGTTGGCGTGCTGATCATCGGCGCCGCCGCAGTGCTCGTGCTGCAATGCTTGCCCGGCCGGCAAAACAGCAGCGGGGCTTCCGCCGTCAGGCGGAAGATGAACGACGAATTTGTCACCGCCGACGAGTTGGCGCGAACGCTCAGCGTCTTCCTGCCGACCCTCGCGCTGGTCGCGGCAATGTTCGTGCTCGGCTGCTACGTGCCGTCGGCCGTGTATCTCGCCTGGATGATGCGGCGGCACGGAGGTCATGGCTGGCCGGTGTCCGCAGGTTACGGCGCTGCCGTAATGGTCGCGTTCTTCCTCGTCTTCGACGTGTGGTTCAAAGTGCCGTTGGCCAAAGGTCCGGTCGAAGCGGCGCTCGGCCTCTATTGAGCGATGGGATTTCTCGGCTTCCTTTTCCCGTGGGGCGTCATCTTTCAAGGGCTCGCGCTCGTTCACTTCATCCGCCGGCGTCCTGATAACACCTGGCTGTGGGCGATCATCTTTCTCGGACCTCCCGGCGCCATCATTTACCTCGTCGTGGAGGCGCTGCCCGACGTCTCGCTGCTGCGGCAGTCGTTCGACTCCTACGGACGTAGAAAGCGAATCGGTCTGCTCGAGGCGCTGGTGCGGGAGAACCCGGCGCCGGGCAACTACGAGGAGCTCGCCGAGCTGTATCTCGACGAAAGAAAGTTCAAGCAGGCGCGCGAGAACTACGACCGGGTGCTGGCGCGCCCCGGCGATCATCTCGATGCACGTTATCGCCGCGCAATCGCTGCGCTTCATCTCGATGACGCCGCTGCCGCGCGTGAGGATCTCGAACAGGTCATTGCCCGCGAGCCGAAGTACGACTCGCATCGGGCGATGGCGCTGCTCGCGCACGCATGCGCCCAGACGGGAGACGCCGAGCAGGCGAACAAGCTCTTCGCCCGCGTGACCGAGTCGTCGACGTTGCCGGAGACGTACTTCCATTACGCGAGCTTTCTGGCGACGCAAGGCCGAGCCGACGAGGCGCGTGCCTGGGCAGAACGGATCATCGCGCACCGCGACAGCATGCCCTTGTACCTGCGGCGGCGCGAGCGACCGTGGTTTGGGAAGGCAAAGGCCCTGTTGAAGCGGCTGCCCAAGGAAGGCCTAAGGGCCAAGGCCTAAGGCCTAAGCGATGATCGACGTCGCACCGCTCTTTCACGGTTTCGCCACCGTGCTCACTCCGTACCACCTCGCACTGATGGCGGGCGGCGTGCTGCTTGGCATCCTCGTCGGTGTGCTGCCGGGCCTGGGTGCGCCGAACGGCGTGACGCTGCTGATGCCGCTGACGTTCAGCATGGAACCGCTCAGCGGCATCATCGTGCTGTCGTCGATGTACTGGGGCGCGCTCTTCGGCGGATCGACGACCTCGATTCTGTTCAACATTCCGGGCGAGCCGTCATCGGTGGCGACCACCTTCGACGGCTATCCGCTGGCGAAACAGGGGCGCGCCGCGGAGGCGCTGGCCACGGCGTTCGTGGCCGCCGGCTTCGGCGCGCTCGCCGGCGTCGTCGTCGTCACGCTGATCGCCAACTCGATTGCCGGCATCGCCCTGCGCTTCTCGTCTCCTGAATACTTCGCGGTCTACCTGCTCGCCTTCTGCAGCTTCATCGGCATGGGTGGCACGCATCCGGTCAAGACAATGGTGTCGCTGCTGCTTGGACTGGCGCTGGCGGCGGTGGGAATCGACACGGTCTCCGGCGAAGTGCGTCTGACCTTCGGCAGCAATGACCTTGTGCGCGGCATTCCGTTTCTGATTGCCGTCATCGGGCTGTTCGGCATCGGCGAGATCCTGGTGACGGTGGAGCAGGGGCTCCGCTTCGAAGGCGTGCACGCGCGCGTCGGCCTGCGCGACGTCTGGGCGAGCGTGCGACAGATGCCTAGCTACGCGTGGCCGCTCGTCCGCTCGACGCTCATCGGCTGCTGGATGGGGATCACGCCCGGCGGCCCGACGGCCGCGTCGTTCATGTCGTACGGCGTGGCGCGACGCTTCTCGCCGCGGCAGGCAAACTTCGGGCGCGGCGAGATCGAAGGCGTGGTGTCGCCGGAGGCCGCCGATCACTCCGCCGGCGTGTCGGCGCTGCTGCCGATGCTGGCCCTCGGTGTGCCGGGATCGGCGACGGCGGCGGTAATGATGGGCGGCCTGCTGATCTGGGGACTGCAGCCGGGGCCGCTCCTGTTCAGCGAGCAGCGCGAGTTCGTGTGGGGGTTGATCGCTTCGATGTATGTCGCGAACGTCGTCGCCGTCGTGCTGGTGCTGACGACCGTGCCGTTCTTCGCCTCCGTGCTGCGCATCCCGTTTTCGATCATCGGGCCGCTGATCATTGTCACCTGTCTGACCGGTGCATACACCGTCGCCAGCAGCCTCTTCGACGTCGGCCTGGCGCTGGCATTTGGAGTGGTGGGGTACGTGTTCAAGAAGCTGGACTATCCGGTCGCGCCGCTGGTCCTCGCGCTTGTCCTCGGCGATCGTGCGGAGGTGGCGTTTCGTCAGTCGATGATTCTGAGCGGCGGCTCGCTGACGGTGTTCTGGAGCAATGGGATCGCCGCGACGCTCTCGACGCTGGCTCTTTTCATCGCCGCATTTCCCTTCATGGCGGCAGTGCGCGCCCGCAGAAGTTGAACCGCGCAGGACGCGAGGATGGCGAGCTTACGCGAGCAAGGCCGCGAAGGAAATCACTGAAGAAGACGACGCGCCCGCCCGCTCCCCGCGCAAAGCCGTCACACGCAGTGTCATTTCGAGCACTCGGACGGGCACGTCTTCTCCCGAATAACCCGACAATAGAGCCGTGAGACTGAGTCCGACCAGCGCGGCTGCGCAGCCTGCTAGGCCGAGCAATGCTTGAGAGGAGCGACAGATGGTCAGGCGAGCTGCAAGTCTCGGATTGCTGGTGGCGAGCACGTGGTGTGTGAGCGGGGATGCACAGGCGCAATCCTCACGCACCGGACCTGAGGTCGTGCAAGTCTGTCGCACCATCGCAGGCTGCATACCTGAATCGACCAGCTTGTTGCTCGTATACGTCCACGACATCGCCGGTGATCCCATTCCGGGGATGGCGGTCACCGGCGAGAGCGTCGATCGATCGGCGCCACCCGTCACTGTGCAGACGGATCGACACGGGATGGTCGCGATTAGCACGCAACCGCAGAAGGGCTATCGCATTCGGATTACCGAACCCGGGTGGCCCCCGCTGACCTCAGAACCGATCGCAAGCGACAAGGGCGGTGTTCAGGTCCTCCGAGTTGTTATGCGCCTTCCGCCCATCTTCTAACTCTGGTGTCCAACGGCACGGAGCGAGAGATGAAGCGGATTCAGATCGCCGTCCTCGTGCTCGCGCCGGTCCCCACTCCGGGGTGAGTGATGTGGCGAGTTTGCAGTATGACTGAAGGATGGTGAAGCTCTCTCGTTCGTGGACGCGACTGCGTCGCGACGCGCACGGAAGCAGCGACGACTGCTGGTTGCACGGCGAACGGTTCTGCTTGTCGATGGCGAGCGTTTGACGAGCTTCGTGCGGCTGTGCGGTTAGGCGTCTCGCAACGGCGAAAGGATGGGCGGCGGACGAGAAACCTGTCCCCGCCTCCGGCACGGTGGTCAGTGTGTTCGCGTCCGGGCTCGAGCACCCGCGACCCGGAGATCCGATC
>Ga0111538_10003352_pt1 | contig 22429 bp, 24 predicted proteins | sample SoiMethybrSBSTD1_FD_79669 | JGI IMG/M metagenome (GOLD analysis project Ga0111538, IMG submission 79669) | Bulk soil microbial communities from a Populus tree surrounding site in Tennessee, USA - Soil MetaG P. TD hybrid SBSTD1 (version 2)... | ecosystem: Environmental > Terrestrial > Soil >...
AAGCAATTAGTGATGGTTGCGGGGGTAGGATTTGAACCTACGACCTTCAGGTTATGAGCCTGACGAGCTACCGGGCTGCTCCACCCCGCGTCACCACGTTGCCAATCGCGCCGTCGCTGCGGCCGAGCGAGGCCACTCGAAGCGATATTGGCGCACCGCCAGACACCCGCGCAAGCGCGAGGCAGGCGGATTTGCGTACCAAACCGTTGCCGGCAAGTTGCTCGAGCCGACTGCCGTCGAGGCTCTGCCCCCGCAGCAGGTGTGGCGCGCAGCGGCGCCCTTATACCAGCTTTTTGGCGGATGTGAACCCTCTGTGGCAATGCGGAGCTCAAGCTCGCCGGGCGCCATCGACGCGGCCCTCCCGCGTGCAACGCCCCAGCTGGCCATCCTCTTCCAGCCCACGGGGGACCGACCAACTCGCGGATTGCTGCCCGGTCGCCCCGGGGAGACGCCTTGGCGCTTGCACCGTCAGAGCAGCTTCCGAACGGCTCTGCTCACTGTCATGTTGGAATTTCGCGTCAGCGAAATATCCAGGAACCATGGCCGCGGTCGGGGGCAGTCGGCGCAGCGGACAGCGTCCCTCACGTTCCCGAGACGAGAGCCGGACGGACGGGGGCTCGCGCCAGGCTCCCACGCGCCGACGCGCAGTCCTTGTCCATCTGGGCCTGGAGGGCGGTGGCGCTGTCGAAGCGGCGGTCGGGGCGAATGTAGTCGATGAACTCCACGGCGATCTCGCGGCCGTAGAGATCACCCTCGAAGTCGAACAGGAACACCTCGAGGATGGCGGCGCCGTCATCAAAGGTCGGTCGCGTGCCGAGATAGGCGACCGCGGAAAAAGTCCTCCCCTCAAGGTGCACGCGCACGGCGTAGATGCCGTGCCCCAGCGCAGTACCAGGCGGAAGTGCGATGTTGGCGGTGGGAAAGCCGAGGCCTGCGCCGCGCTTGGCGCCCCCGATGACGCGTCCGGAAATGCGCCACCACCAGCCCAGCATCTGCGCCGCGCCCTCGACGTCGCCCTGCGCCAACTCGGCACGGACGGCGCTGGAAGAGAAGGCCTCGCCCGCGTGCGCGACCTGGGCCACGACCGTCACGCCAAAGCCAAAGGCCGCGCCGGCGCGGCACAACGATTGAGAATTGCCCCCCCGGTCTTTGCCGAAATGAAAGTCGTCGCCGACGACCACGTGACGCACCCCGAGCGCATGGACCAGCACTTGCTCGATGAATGCGTCGGCCTGCAGGTCGGCCAGCGCGCGATCGAAGGTGAGAACGACGGCGAGATCAAGGCCGAGTTCCCCGAGCAGCTGCAGCTTCAGGGGCAGGGGCGTCAGCCGGAAGTGCGGCCGCTCGGGCTGGAAAAACTCGCGCGGATGCGGCTCGAACACGATGGCGCCGGTCGCAACGCCGAGTTTGGTCCCCTCCGTCCGCGTCGCCTCGAGCAACGCCCGGTGGCCCCTGTGGACGCCGTCGAAGTTGCCGATGGCCAGCACCGCGCCGCGCGCTGTGCCTGGAACCTGACGATATCCGTGGACGACCTGCATGGGCGGAGGCATCGCCTATCGGCCCCGGTGCGGTCAAGCGCTCCCGCGCCACCCGGAGGCCGCGGAAATGGAGATAGGGCCCATTGGCAAGAGGAGAAATTCATGTGCAGGGCAGATAGCGCGGAATAGACCTACCCCTGAGGCGTTGTAGCGGCGACCCGTCTCACCCCGCACCGGCGGGTCAGCAGAGCAGGGCGCCTCTCCCCGCGAGGCGCCCTGCTTTTATTTGGCAAAGCGATACCCCAGCTCGGCAAAGGCGAGAGGCTTTCGCGCCACCCCCTGCCGGCCATTTTGCCGCATGCAAGGACCTGGGCGGTATGCAAATCCCGGCGGTTGCCACATAAGTACAGGATCGCACGGACGCTTTTCGGGATGCGGGGGCATTTTGGCAAAGCTTTACGCCGTCCTATGCGCGGGTTTGGTGATCGCGACGGCCTCCCCGGCCTCGGCCGGTCCGGCCTTGCTTTTCGACGCCGACGACGACCGTGTGCTCTACGCCGAGGACGCCGACGACCAGTGGCATCCGGCCTCCCTCACCAAGATCATGACGGCCTACGTCACGTTCGGCGCGATCAAGCAGGGTGTGCTGCAGCTCGGCACGAACATCGGCTGCTCCGCGCTCGCCAACAGCCAGGGCCCCACCAAGGTCGGCCTTCCGGTGGGCGCGACGATGACGGTGGAGGTGGCCCTGCAGGCGCTGGTGATCAAATCGGCCAACGACGTCGCGGTGATGCTGGCCGAAGCCGTGGCCGGGTCACACGAGGCCTTCGCCGAGTACATGAATGCGACGGCCGCCCGGCTCGGCATGACCCGCACCAGGTTCACCAACGCCAACGGCCTGCCGGACCCGGAGCAGGTCACCACCGCCCGTGATATGGCCAAGCTCGCCTCGGCCGCGGTGCGGGACTATCCTCAGTACGCCTATATCTGGTCGATGATCGAGACACAGGTAGGCCGGCGCCGGCTGCATACGCACAACGGCCTGCTCGTGAAATACGAGGGTGCTGACGGCATGAAGACCGGCTTCATCTGCGACAGCGGCTTCAACGTGGTCGCCAGCGCCACTCGCGACGGCCATAAGATGATTGCAGTGGTGCTTGGCGAGGCAACCGGGGCGGCGCGGACGATGCGCGCGGCCAATCTCCTCCAGCACGGATTTCATGTGCGGGGGTGGAAGGTCCTGTTCTCGGCTCCGACGCTGACGAGCCTACCCATGGCGGAGGATGCCAAGTCCATCACCAAGCCCCGCCGCGTCATCTCGCACGTCTGCGGCACGGGCGTTCGCCGCGCAGTCGCCAAGGCGCGAAGCAACAAGCGGCGGGTGCCGACAACCCGGGCCGCGGAAGCCAAGCGCAAGCAACCTTGACGGCGAGGGGCGGCGAGGCCGGTTTGCAGACCGTTCGTACCTCGTTAACGTCCAAGGCAAATAGGGCAACCGGCGTGGCGGGCTGTTAACGCTGCTGCGCTAGCGTGGAGCAAGCATGGGCTCGGGACTTCTCCTTGTCGCGGCCTGCGCGCTGATCGATATCGACGGACGCGTGCTGTTGGCGAAGCGGCCTCCGGGGCGGCCGCTGGCGGGACTGTGGGAGTTCCCCGGCGGCAAGCTGGAGCCGGGTGAGACGCCTGAGACGGCTCTGGTCCGCGAGCTCGAAGAGGAACTGGGGATCAGGGTCGCCCCCAAGTGTCTGGCGCCGCTCACGTTCGCCAGTCATGGCTACGACACGTTCCATCTGCTGATGCCGCTCTTTGCATGCCGCAAATGGGAGGGCGAGGTGGTGGCGAGGCAGGGTCAGGAGCTGGCCTGGGTGCGGGCGAAACGGCTCGGCGACTACGAGATGCCGCCGGCCGACGAGCCGCTGAAGGCAATGCTGCGCGACCTCCTGTGAGTGTCGTTCGGCCTGTGGTGGAGAGTGCGGATGGGCAAGACTTCAAGGCGCGTACGCAGATTTCTGTCCGACGACCGCGGGACGACCTCTATCGAGTATGGGCTCATCGCTCTCCTCCTCGCCGTCGGCATGCTCGTCGGTCTCAAGGCGCTCGGCGAGGGCAACGCCAGCAGCTGGGGCAACACCGCGGCAAAGATCGGCAATGCAATGAATGGCAACTGACGTGTTCGCCGTCAGCACGCCGTCAGACTACCGATCTCGCGCGGTCCGGTGGCGCGCCGATCGCCTGTGGCGACATGCGCGCCCGTCAAACCACCAGGCTATTGCCATTGCGGACGCACACCACTGATCGTAGAATTTGCGGCATCGGAACGCGCGGCCGGGAGGCGATCGCATTGCTTTCGCGGGGCGCAAGGTTCTGATGCTGCAGCCATGGGCTGTCGCTGAGCGCGGCCCGCGGCAAGTGCTTTCTCCCGGCCGACCATCAAAGTCTCGGTCGCCTGTGCGACAGAGAGGAGGAAGCCATGGCTATCGCAATCACGTTGCAACAATTCCTCGAGGCGCAAAGCGTGCCCTACGAGGTCCTGCAGCACAAACGTACTGGTTGCTCTCAACGAACGGCGGATGCCAGCCACGTCCCAAGCGAGTGTCTCGCCAAGGGTGTCGTGGTCAAGCACAAGCAGGGCTACATCCTCACGGTTGTTCCGGCCTCGCGGCAGGTGCGGCTGGAGGAGGTCGGCCGCTGGCTCGAGCGGCCGGTTGCCCTGGCCTCGGAGGAAGAGGCGAGCGCTCTCTTCCCAGACTGCGAACACGGCGCGATCCCTCCGGTCGGTGCCGCCTACGGTCTCGTGGCGGTCGTCGACGCAAGCCTGGAAGGGCACGAGCACATCTATTTCGAAGGCGGTGATCACAAGGTTCTCGTGCATGTGACGGGCGCGCAGTTCCATCGACTCATGGAGAAGGTGCCGCACGGGCGCTTCTCGGCTTGATGGATGGTGACCATCGTCGCGCGGTATTCGGGGAAACAGCCCGGTCGCAGGCGGCCCTGATGGACCAGCTGATCCTTACGCGTGTCCGCTCAGCCCTCGATCGCCGCTTCGGCTCGGCATGGTGCTGGGCAGCATCGACGCAACCGTTGCCTCTGGTCGGGTTATCCTGACGGGAGCCACCAGCGACGAGCGCGTGATCGTCGAAGCTGTTCGTCTGGTGCACGGCGTGAAAGGTGTGAATGCTGTCGAAAGCAGGATCGCGCACGTCGCCTTTCGGCCGTCGACGTAACGAGAGATGGCAGGAAGTCAGCGCCGGCGCGGCAGGGCGGGCGGCGTTTTGCCTCCGGCCGGGTGCTCAGCCGTGCCCAGCGCGTCGGCCAGCCGCATACGGGCCGTACCCGGCTGCAGCGGCTTCTGCTGGCGCTCGTGTGGCGCCCACCCGGTCAGCGTGATGATCTCGAAAGTGGCGGGCACGCGGCCGTCGGGCAGGCCGAAGCGCTCTCCATAGAGCGCAAGGGCGCGCTGCAGGACGGCACGGCGCAGAGGTCGCCGGGCGCGAACCTTGAGCACGTTGGCGCCGCCCATGGCTCTGACCTCGCGCATGAGGGCCAGCGGGTCCGGGTAGGTCGCGACGAGGGTGTCGGAGTCGATCACCGGCAAGGCAAACCCGGCTCGCTGCAGCAGGGCGCCCATGTCCTGCACGTCGGCGAGCGGCGCCACGCGCGGAGACGCGCCGCCCGTCATCTCCTCCTCCGCGGCGAGAAGACCCTGACGCAGTTCGGTGAGTGTCGCACCGCCGAGCATCGCCGCGAGCAGCAGACCATCGGGCTTCAATGCGCGGCGGATCTGCACGAGCGCGCCGGGGAGATCGTTCACGAGCTGCAGCGAAAGGCCCGACACTACGAGGTCAAGCGAGCCTTCTCGAAACGGCAGGGACTCCTCGTCGGCCTGCACGCGCGGGTGTCCACATTGCCGGAGAAGGGACGCGGACGGCTCGGCATCGATGACCACTTCGATGCCCGGTATCCGGCGTAGCCGCCGGCCCAGCATGCCGTGATAGGCGCCGAGGTTGAGAGCTACGGGGAAGGTGCGCTGGATTGCCGCCAGCCGCTCCGTCAGGTCGTCGGCGACATGGGCGAGCAGAAACTCATGCTGCTCAGCGGCCGCCGCAACGCGATTGCGGCGGCGCATCAGGAGCGGGCGATCGAAGATCTCTTGGTCCGGGGTCACGCCTGCAAGCTAGTGCGCCGTTGCGGGGCTGACAATGTACCGGAGGCGGCATGTGGGCCGGGCGCTGCTGCATAGGGTGCAACAGCAAAGCGAATTGCACCGATTTTTCGCAGCCCGACGCAATGCGGATTCGCCTTTTGCGCCCTACAGGCTCCCCTTCGTCGAGGGCACGCGGCCCGCCTGACGCGGATCGATCGCAACGGCTTCGCGCAGCGCGCGGGCTAGCCCCTTGAAGCAGGTCTCGGCGATGTGGTGGCTGTTGGCACCGTAAAGCATTTCCACGTGCAGCGTGATGCCGGCGTTCTGAGCGAAGGCCTGGAACCACTCGCGGAAGAGCTCCGTATCCATCTCTCCGATCTTGGGCGTCGGGAAGGCGACCTTCCACACGAGGTAGGGCCGTCCCGAGACATCCAGGGCAACGCGCGTCAGCGTCTCGTCCATGGGAAGATACACACCGGCATAGCGCGTGATACCCTGCTTGTCGCCAAGCGCCTTGGCCATCGCCTGGCCGAGCACGATGCCGCAGTCCTCCGTGGTGTGGTGAAAATCGATGTGCAAGTCGCCCTTGGCCTTCAGCGAGATGTCGATCAGCGAATGGCGGGCGAGTTGCTCCAGCATATGGTCGAGGAAACCGACGCCGGTGGCGATATCATAGGCACCGGTGCCGTCGAGATCGACGCTGGCCTTGATTTTCGTCTCCTTGGTGGAGCGATCGATGCTGGCTTGCCGCTTCACGGGTCGTGCCTTGCTTGCCTGACTGGTCCCCAGGCTTTATCAGCTTGAGAACCCCACATCCATAGGCCGGAGCCGGCCCCTCACGCCATGATGAAGCCCCTTGATTTACACGCCGTTCATGCCGACATCGGCGCCAGGGCTCACGCATGAATGATGTAGCTTCATCTCAGGCCGGCTGGCACGGCACGACCATCCTGACCGTGCGCAAGGCTGGTCGGGTGGTGATCGCCGGCGACGGCCAGGTGAGCCTCGGCACCACCGTCATCAAGGGCAACGCCCGCAAGGTGCGCTCCGTCGGCAAGGGCGACGTGATCGGCGGCTTCGCCGGGGCCACCGCCGATGCCTTCACGCTGTTCGAGCGGCTGGAGGGCAAGCTCGAGCAGTATCCGGGCCAGCTCACCCGCGCCTGCGTGGAACTCGCCAAGGACTGGCGCACCGACCGCTTCCTGCGCCGGCTGGAAGCCATGATGATCGTCGCCGACCGCGAGAAGACCCTGGTGCTGACCGGCACCGGCGACGTGCTGGAGCCCGAGCGTGACCTGATGGGCATCGGCTCGGGCGGCAACTACGCGCTGGCCGCGGCACGCGCGCTCATCGACACGAACATGGGTGCGGAGGAGATCGCCCGCAAGGCGATGGCGATCGCGGCCGAGATTTGTGTCTACACGAACACCAACATCGTCGTCGAAGCGCTCGACAGCAGCAAATGATGGCGTCGACACTCCTCTTGGCGAAGCCACGGCCCGTCTGCCAATTCCGGCCGATGTTGGCCGGCGACTTGCCGATGGTCGGGCGCTGGCTGGAAATGCCGCACATACGGGAATGGTGGGGCGAAGCGGAGACGGAGCTCGGCTACATCCGCGACATGATCGAGGGCCGGGACACGACGCGGCCGTTTATCTTCTCGGTCGATGCCAAACCGGTCGGTTATATCCAGTATTGGTTCATTGCCGACCACCAGAACGCTACCTGGATCCCTGACAATCCCTGGCTCTGCGAGTTGCCCTCGGACGCGGTCGGCGTCGATCTATCGATCGGCGATCCTGGCAAACTCTCTCGGGGCGTTGGTTCAGAGGCCCTGCGCGCGTTTGCAGAGCGGCTGGTCGGAGAAGGATATCGGACGATCATCATCGACCCCGATCCGAAGAACCGGCGCGCCGTGCGAGCGTATGAAAGGGCCGGCTTCCGCGCCATCCCCCAGCTTCTCGGGCGGACTGGCGATGCGCTCATCATGAAATACGCACTGAAAGAGAATGATCGCGTCCGATGACCAACTTCTCCCCCCGCGAGATCGTCTCCGAGCTGGACCGCTACATCGTCGGCCAGAAGGAGGCCAAGCGCGCGGTTGCCATCGCGCTCAGGAACCGCTGGCGCCGCCAGCAGCTCAAGGGCGATCTGAAGGAGGAGGTGCTGCCCAAGAACATCCTGATGATCGGCCCGACGGGTTGCGGCAAGACCGAGATCTCGCGGCGGCTGGCCAAGCTTGCGGGCGCACCGTTCCTGAAGGTTGAGGCCACCAAGTTCACCGAGGTCGGCTATGTCGGCCGCGATGTCGATTCCATCGTGCGCGACCTCGTCGAGGTCGGCATTGGCCTGATGCGCGAGACGCGGCGCAAGGAAGTGCGGACGCAGGCCGAGAAGAACGCCGAGGAGCGCGTGCTGGATGCGCTCGTCGGCCAGGGCGCGCAGGCCTCCACGCGCGAGGCCTTCCGCCGTCGCCTGCGCGCCAACGAGCTCAACGACAAGGAGGTGGAGGTCCAGGTGGCCGAGTCGGCGGGCTCGCAGTTTCCGACCTTCGACATTCCCGGCGGCCAGGTCGGCATGATCAATTTGAACGAGATGCTGGGCAAGGCCTTCGGCCAGAGGATGAAGCCGCGCAAGCTGACGGTCGGCCAGGCCTACGACGTGCTGATCGCGCAGGAGAGTGATAATCTGCTCGACCAGGAGCAGGTGCAGCAGGACGCCATCCGTGCCGTCGAGAATGACGGCATCGTCTTCCTCGACGAGATCGACAAGGTTTGCGCGCGATCGGAGACGGGGCGTGTCGGCGCCGACGTTTCGCGCGAGGGCGTCCAGCGCGATCTGTTGCCGCTGCTGGAGGGCACGACGGTTTCGACCAAGTACGGGCCGGTGAAGACAGATCACGTGCTGTTCATCGCCTCGGGCGCCTTCCATATGGCCAAGCCCTCGGACTTGCTGCCGGAGCTGCAGGGCCGCTTGCCGATCCGCGTGGAGCTCAAACCGCTGACGAAGGAGGACTTCCGCCGCATCCTGACCGAGCCGGAGGCAAGCCTCATCAAGCAGTACGTGGCGCTGATGCAGACCGAGGGCGTGACGCTGCAGTTCAGCGACGATGCCATCGATGCGCTCGCCGACATCGCCGCGCAGGTGAACTCCACGGTCGAGAACATCGGCGCCCGCCGGCTGCAGACGGTGATGGAGCGAGTGCTCGACGAAATCTCGTTCGACGCAACCGACAAGAGTGGCGAGACGATTGCGATCGACGCAGCCTACGTGCGCGCCCGCATCGGCGACCTTGCCAAGAACGCGGACCTCAGCAAGTTCATCCTGTAGGCGGTAGATGCGGTCTCAGCGCGTGGCGGGCGCCGGCGATTTGCCGCCGGCGGGTCCGTTCGCCTTGCCCATGATGACCTGCGCCACGGCATGTCCGCCGGCGGTGCGATAGGCGGCAACGCCGGAACCGGCCGCGGGCTCGAGGGTGGCGGCGGACGGCCCCGCGTCGGCACGCATTGGCGGCCGGGTCTGCGCAATCCATCCGTTCCAATCCGGCAGGGGCACACGACCCCACGCGGTCCAGGCGGGTGCCTGGGCCCACCACGGGGCGCCCGCACCCAGCCACCACATGCTTGCCGAGCGACCGGCATGCGCTACGGAAGACTGGCGCGCGGCGGCGGCTTCCAGCCACTCGGTCCAGAGGGCCAGTCCGCGCGAGGCCGATGCCGCCGATGCATTCACCGTGGCCAGCGCATACCAGCGCATCATGCACGCCGTGGCCTCGACGAGTTGGGAGTGGGTCTTGTAGGCCAGCATGGGCGCTCCTCCTGGCGAAGGATGGGGTCGATTCTGACGCCGCTCGAAGTCGAGGATAGCTCCCTTTTTGCACTGCAGCAATACTCAATGCAGCGCAGCGCAAACTTGGTGAATTACATGTGGAGGAGCGAGGCGCTGCCGCCGATCAGGTCGCGGTCTTCCACGTCGCGACCCGGGCCGAAGGGCTCTCCGGCTTCTCGGCCTGCAACTGGGATGCGGGCGGGGGGATGATCTCCTGCTTTCCGACTCCGGCGTCGCCGGCGGCGAAGCGCCCGGCGCAGAGCCAGTAGACAAGGCCGGAGACGACGCCCGTCACCGCGAACGCCGTCGCCGCGTACCTGTTGGCGATCGTTGGCTGCGCGCTGGTCTCGGACCACAACTGCGCCAGGAAGCCGATGCAGGCGATCGCGAAAGCAACAGTCACGTAGTAAAGCCAGCTACCGATGCGCTGCCACTCGCCGAAGGCGGCGCCGATGAGGGCGAACGACGCGGCGAAGATCGCAATCTGAATGGCGGCCAACACCGATAGCAGCAGGGTCTCCGCCACGAGGTCGCCGGCGCGCTCGGCCACGATCTCCGCCGGCGTGTGGACGAAGAGCGCCATCGTCAAGCCCGCCGCCAGACAGGCAACGATGAAGCCGAAGAGCACGCGAAGCACGCTGCCGATCATGTCCGCCCCCCGGATGAACCGCCACGCCGGCACAGTCTACATGCGCCGCTTGCATGTCCTCAATCATCAATTTCCGACGGGATTCAGGCGTTGCGGCCGGCGAGCAGCCAGTAGACCAGCCCACCCGCGAAGCCCGCGACCGCCAGCACCTGCCACACGGCTGGCGAAAGCTCCAGCGCGGTCATCGGCTGGCCGATGCGCGTGAGGAGGGGCACGATCGCCAGCGCCACGCCCCCGCCGATGATGTAGTAGAGGGCGCTTCTGATGCGCGCCACCTCGCCAACGACGATGACGAGCAGCGCCGGCACCAGCGTGTGCACGGAGGCAAAGCGCATCGCCAGGCCGACGAGATCCATCATAGCGTCGACCGGCACCTCTTCGGGGCCGCGCGTGCTCAGTGCCTGCACGATGCGCTCCTGGCCGAGCGAGATCACTACGAACAGTGTGGCGACCGCTGCCAGGAGGAAGGCGATGGGGAGCAGGACGATGCGTCCCAGCACGCGCAGCATGCGGCCCTCCTAGCGCGCCTGCGCGCGGTCGCGCGCGCTGAGCTTGAGGCTCTCGGAGCGGAGCTGGCCGCAGGCGGCCAAAATGTCCCGGCCACGCGGGGTGCGCACCGGACTGGCATAGCCGGCACGATTGACGACCTCGGCAAAGCGCTCGATCTGCTCCCAGTCCGAGCACTCGTGCGTCGTGCCGGGCCAGGGATTGAATGGGATCAGGTTGATCTTGGCGGGAATGCCGCCAAGCAGCTTCACCAGTGCGCGCGCTTCGGCCAGGCTGTCGTTGACGCCCTTGAGCATCACGTACTCGAAGGTGATGCGCCGGGCGTTGGAGAGTCCAGGATAGGCGCGGCACGCAGCTATCAGCTCGGCGATCGGGTACTTGCGGTTGATGGGCACGAGCTTGTCGCGCAATTCGTCGCGGGTGGCGTGCAGGGAGATTGCCAGCATCGTGCCGGCCTCCTCGCCCCAGCGCGGAATCTCCGGCACCACACCGCTGGTCGACAAGGTGATGCGGCGCTTGGACATCGACAGGCCTTCGCCGTCCGCGGCGACGGCCATAGCCGCCTTGACGTTGTCGAAGTTGTAGAGCGGCTCGCCCATGCCCATCAGCACCACGTTGGTGATCTTGCGCTCTGTGGCCGGGAGCAGGGGGCTATCGGCCGGTGCCGCCGCGCCTGGCCAATCGCCGATGCGGTCGCGCGCCAGCAGGATCTGGCCGACAATTTCCGGAGCCTCGAGATTGCGCACGAGGCGCTGCGTGCCGGTGTGACAGAACGAGCAGGTCAGCGTGCACCCGATCTGGCTCGAGATGCAAAGCGTACCGCGATCGGCCTCGGGGATGTAGACGGTCTCGATCTCGGGCGGGCGCGCGTCGTGCCCGCGCCTGGCGAGACGGAGCAGCCACTTGCGCGTGCCATCCACCGAGACCTGCTCGGAGACGATCTCCGGCCGGGTCAGCGAGTACATGCCGGAGAGGCGGGCGCGCAGGTCCTTGGAGACGTCGGACATGTCCTCGAAGGAGGTCGCGCCGCGGACATAGAGCCAGCTCCACAGCTGGCCTACGCGCATCTTGAGCTGAGCCACGGGGACGCCAGCTGCCGCGAGCGCTGCCTTCAGTTCCGCGCGGCCGAGACCGGCGAGAGATGGCCGATCGCCAACTCTGTAATCGGGCGGCGCAATCTCGATGACGGCGGGCATGGCAGCAGCGGCCGAGGCAAATCGTTGATGGTGCCTCTATTTAGTAGGCGGCCGACGGCCTGTCATCCCCTGCGCCTAACCATGGCACGCCGGAGGTTCTGCCAGGTTGCTGCGGTAAGCCGCACGGGCGGCCTCGGCGCCTCGGCAATCTCCTTGATCAGCTTGGAGATGAGCAGCTGGCCGAAGGCCTGAAAGCTCTCTGCCTCGAGGACGAACGCGCCCGGCCCGCCGATCACGTTGTTCTCGTAGTAGGCTGTGAGGCCCCCGGGTGGGTGGGTGTGCATGGGATTGGTGGGCAGCGGCACCTCGCTCAGGATGACGAGGCCGTTGATCGTCACGCCCTGGGCAATGGCCGCATCGCGCGCCACGGTCACCGGCCGGCCGCTGTTGTTGGTGCCGTCGCCCGAGACGTCGATCACGCGCCGCGGGCCGGCGAAGGGGCTGCGGGCCAGCATGGCCATGGAGTAGTCGATGGCGGCACTTATGGAGGTGCGGCCCATGAACGCGCGCGGCGCCTCGCGGATGCGTTGGGCAACGCCCTGCGCCTCCGCCTCGCCGCCCACGGCCGTCCAATCAATGATTGTGATCTGCTCGCTCTCGGACGCCCATTCGAGGAAGCTCAGCGCGATGCGCCCCCTGGCTCCCGCCGTCATGGCACGCACGACGCGAGGATCGGCGATGGCGGAGGCATAGCCTTCACGCTGCAATCGGAACTTCTTCTCGTCGACGCTGCGCGACACGTCGGCGGCTAGAACAAGCACGAGGTCGACAGTGTCGTCATCGGCGAGCGCGCGGTCGATGCCCCCGAGACCAGCCAGCGATGCGAGCGCGAACAGAAGAGCCGCAGTCCATTTGCGCATGCACGTCTCGCGACGAGCGTCGCGCCTCGAAGTGCTGCCGATCGATGGAGCTTAGGCCGGAAGCGCAGCGCGGTCGAGCCCTGCCGGGCGTCCCTGCGGTCCGCAAGGGCACCGCGCTAGATCGTGTCGTTGCAGCGCGTGAGCTCGGACTTCAGGTAGCCGATGTGGGTCATCACCTCGCGGTCGAGGTTGCCCTGGCTGACGCGGCATTGCGTCTTGATGAAGCGCAGGTCGACATCGAACCCGAGCATGCCCTTGAGCTGCTGGCGGGTGCTGTCGGACAGCTCGCCGCCGACGATGGCGCTTCCCGCTTCGATCAGGCTGCAGACTTGGCCCACGAACTCCGGCCCGGAGGCGCGGAGCTTCTGCATGGCCCTGACCTGCGCCTCGACCGATTTGACGTACTCCTTGGTGCACTGAGGCGCCTTGCCGGGCTCCGGCATCTGCGGGCCGCCGAAGGGAAAGGGCATCTGCGCTGCTGCGGAGCCCGCCAGACCGGCTGTCACCGCAAGTGCTGCCATGCTGGGAAGGAATTTCATGGGAGTGCTCCGCCTGCTTCACCCCTGCGATGCGGCAGAGCAGACATCATGGGTGTGTCGGCATCTGGGCGGAATCATTACCGCAGCCTTACCGGAGCATTACGAGATGGGGACCCCGGATTCGGCCCGGGTGGTCCCGACTTGACAGTTGATATTCATTTCCATATTCGTTGAATTATGGATAGATTGGATGCCGTAACGGCGATGGCTGCGCTGGCGCAGGAACATCGTTTCGAGGTTTATCGCCGGCTGATGCAGGCGGGGCCGGAGGGCATGGCGGCGGGCGAGATCGCCAGCGCATTGGGAATCGCGCCCAACACGCTGTCGTTCCACTTCGACCGCCTACGGCATGCCGGGCTGGTGAGCGTGGCACGCAAAGGCCGTTCGCTGATCTATGCGGCGCGCTACGAGACCATGAGTAACCTCCTGGGGTATCTCACGCAGAACTGCTGCGGTGGTCGTCCCGAGCTGTGCGCGCCCGCTGTTTGCAAGCCGACAAAGCCCGCGCGCAAGCGACAGAAGGAGAACGTAGGATGAGGAAAGCACGAAACAGGCAATGTCGCACCAGATGACAGAAGTCCTGAACGTCCTGTTCCTGTGCACGGGCAATTCGGCGCGCTCGATCATGGCCGAAGCAATCTTGCGCAGCGATGGCGCCGGTCGGTTTAGAGCCTACTCCGCCGGCAGCATGCCGAAGGGTACGGTCAACCCTTTCGCGCTGAAAGTGCTGGAGAGCTTCGGCTATCCGACCGATGGCCTCACATGCAAGAGCTGGGAGGTGTTTACCGCTTCTGGCGCACCCAAGATCGATCTCGTGCTGACGGTCTGCGACGACGCAGCTGGCGAAGCCTGCCCGCTATGGCCTGGCCAGCCGATCTCGGCGCACTGGGGCATCGAGGACCCTGCCAGCGTCGAGGGCAGCGACCTCAACAAGGAGCGCGCCTTCGTCACCGCGTTCAAGTACCTGCGCAACCGGATCTCGCTCCTCGTCAACCTGCCGGTCGCCTCGCTGAGTAGGCTCGCGCTCACCGCCAAGCTGCGGGAAATCGGCTGCAGCAGCGAGGGGTCGACGCAAAAAAATCCAAAGGTGGCATGAATGCTGGAGCCCTCGCGCGCGGCACGGCTGCTCGCGGAAGCGCTTGGCACGGCTCTGCTGCTCGCAACCGTGATCGGCTCCGGCATCATGGGTGCCAAGCTCGCAGCCGGCAACACGGCGGTTGCGCTGCTAGGCAACACACTGGCCACCGGCGCGATCCTCGTCGTGCTGATTCTGATCCTCGGCCCGGTGTCGGGCGCGCACTTCAATCCGGCCGTAACGTTCTGCTTTGCTCTGCGCGGCGGGCTGCGCTGGCGTGATGCCGTCCCTTACACAGCCGTGCAGATTGCCGGCGGGCTCATCGGCGTGTGGGCGGCCCATCTCATGTTCGAGGTGCCAGTGTGGCAGCTTTCCACCACCGTGCGCACGGGCTTCGGGCAGTGGTTCGCCGAGGCCGTCGCCACCTTCGGTCTGCTCCTGACGATATTCGGCTGCATCACCGTGGCCCCGTCGGCAGTCGCCTACGCGGTCGGGCTCTACATCACGGCTGCGTACTGGTTCACGGCCTCGACCTCGTTCGCCAACCCTGCCGTGACCATAGCGCGGGGCTTCAGTGACACTTTCGCCGGTATTGCACCGCAGAATGTGCCGATGTTCATTGGTGCGCAGCTGCTCGGAGCAGTTGCAGCGCTAGTCGCGGCCGGCCTGCTGTGGCGCAACTCGGCCGCGCCCGGGCGTTCGACAACACCCTCCTGATCCGCTCGGGCGTGGCCATCGCGCGAGCGTCATAGGTAGGAGGCCTAGCGGGAGAACCAGCCCTTGCTGTCGCCGCCGTTGAGGGCCTTGGCAAGGGTGGTGCCCAGAGCGGCCGGGCTATCGGCCACCGCGATACCGGCGGATTTCATGGCCTCGACCTTGTCCTCGGCCCTGCCCTTACCGCCCGCGATGATGGCGCCCGCGTGTCCCATGCGGCGGCCGGGAGGCGCGGTCATGCCGGCAATGAAGCCGGCCATCGGTTTCTTGCGGCCCTTCTTGGCCTCGCTCTTGATGAAGGCGGCTGCATCCTCCTCGGCCGCGCCGCCAATCTCGCCGATCATGATGATGGAGTCGGTCGCGCTGTCGGCCAGGAACATCTCCAGCACATCGATGAACTCGGTGCCCTTCACGGGGTCGCCGCCGATACCGACCGCGGTCGACTGGCCAAGGCCCGCATCCGTGGTCTGCTTCACGGCCTCGTAGGTCAGTGTGCCGGACCGCGAGACGATGCCGACCTTGCCACCCTTGAATATGTTGCCCGGCATGATGCCGATCTTGCAGGCGTTGGGGGTCAGCACGCCCGGACAATTGGGGCCGATGAGCCGCGACTTGGACCCGTCGAGCGCCCGCTTCACCTTGATCATGTCGAGGACGGGGATGCCCTCGGTGATGCAGACGATCAGCGGAATTTCAGCGTCGATGGCTTCCAGGATGGCGTCGGCAGCGAAGCGCGGCGGCACATAGATCGAGGTGGCGGTGGCTCCTGTCTTCTGCTTGGCCTCGATCACGGTATCGAAGATGGGCACGGCAAGCGAAGGGTGGCTCGTCCCGCCCTTGCCAGGGGTCACGCCGCCAACCACCTTGGTGCCGTAGGCCATCGCCTGCTGGGTGTGAAACGTGCCCTGACTGCCGGTGATACCCTGGCAGATCACCTTGGTGTCCTTGTCGACGAGGATGGCCATGCATGCGCCCCTATGACTGCTGCGCCTGCTTGTGGGCCAGATTTTCAATGCAATCAAGTCTGCGCATGGCCGCCCCCGGCAGGGCCCGCCAACCGCTGCCGCCGCTGGAGAGGACCGCGCGCCCGGCGTTCAGCCGGCAAGCTCCGGCACGACCCACAGGGGCGGCTCGCCCCGGGCCATGCGCTGGACATTGTCGAAGGCGTTGCGGAAGCGGGCGACGTGGTTGTCCCATGTCGGCCCGGCGAAGTGCGCGGTCAGCACGACGTTGTCGAGCTTGAGCAGCGGGTTGTCGGGGGGCGTCGGCTCGCGGTCGAAGACATCGAGGCCGGCCCCGAAGATCTTCCCCTCGCCGAGCGTGCGCGTGAGTGCCGCTTCGTCCACCACCGGCCCGCGCGAGGTGTTGACGAGGATGGCGCTGGGCTTCATCAGCGCGAGTTCACCGGCGCCGATCAGGTGCCGTGTGGAGGCATTGAGCGGCACGTGCAGCGAGACGACGTCGGAGGTGCGCACGAGTTCCCGCAGCAGGCGGAAGCGCACGCCCAGCGCGTCCTCCTGGTCCTCGGTCAGGCGGACGATGTCGTAGTACTGCACGCGCATGCCGAAGGCGCGGGCGAGGCGTGCCACCTTCTTGCCGATAGTGCCGAGGCCGACAATGCCGAGCGTTTTGTCGTGGAGCTCGTACATGCGTGGTGCCGGGCCGTTGCCGCGCCACCGACCGCCCGCCACGTTGCTGTGCTGCCAGACCACCTTGCGTGACACGGTCAGCATCAGCATCAGGGCGTGCTCGGCAACCGAGATGGCGTTGGCGCCGCCATTGTTGGCGACCGGTACCTTGGCGCGTCGGGCCGCCTCGAGATCGACGGCGTCGTAGCCGGCGCTCAGGAGCTGCACGATCTTGAGGCGGGGCGCCGCGCGATAGAAGGAGTCGTGCATGGGCACGTTGGGATAGCAGACCATGTATTCGACCTGCCCGAGAGCCGCCTCGAACTCGGAGGTGCCGGGCTGCGCCAGCACCAGCTCGAAGCCGGCGGGTGCCATCTCGCGGGCGATCGTTGCGACCTCGCTCGAGGGCGGCACCAGAATGATTCTCGGGTTCATGCGTCTTCCTCCATCGGGCGCCCTGCCGCCGCTGATGGTCACCTTAGGCTTGCCCCCTTCGGCTCGACAATATGCCGGCCCACGCGCGCCGCGGGGGAGGGTTGCAAGCAGCGCCTAGTCGCAGACCGTCTGGCGGGCTAGCTTCCGCGCGAGAAAATGCGATTGCCGGAGGAGCGACCCCATGCCCAGTCCCATAAAGATCGGCAACATCACCATCCACCCGATCATTGAGCAGGAAGGGCCGTTCTTCGAAATCCTGAAGTTCTTTCCCGCCCTCACCAAGGAGGTGCTCGACGAGAACCGGGGCTGGATGCAGCCTCGGTTCTTGAGCGCGAAGGACGAGCTCATGCTCTGCATCCAGAGCTACCTCGTCGTTACCCCGCAGCACAAAATCCTGATCGACACCTGCGTCGGCAACGACAAGCCACGCCCGGCCCGACCGTTCTGGCACATGATGAAATCCGACCGGTTCGAGAAGAGCCTCGCCGCCACCGGCCACGGCGTCGGCGACATCGATTTCGTCATGTGCACGCATCTGCACGTCGACCATGTCGGCTGGAACACAAGGCTCGAGAACGGCCGCTGGATTCCGACCTTTCCCAAGGCCCGCTATGTGTTCGCCGACCGCGAGCTCGAGTTCTGGACCAAGCGCCACAAGGATGACCCTGCGGCCTGCCCCTGGGTGACCGACTCCGTGCTCCCCATCGTGGCCGCCAACCGCGTCGACATCGTCAAGAGCGCCTTCGACTTCAACGACCTTGTCACGCTGATCCCGACTCCCGGCCATACCATCGACCACTACTCGGTCAAGGTCGGCAAGACGGGCGCCGACGCCATCATCACCGGCGACATGATCCATTCGCCGCTGCAGGCGCGATATCCAGAGTACGGCATGATGTCGGACTACGATTCACCGCAGGCGGGCCGCTCGCGGCGCGAGCTGTTCGGCCGCTTTTGCGATACCTCGACCCTGATGTGCACAGCCCACTTCCCATCGCCGTCCACGGGGCGCTTCGTGCGCTGGCGCGATTCGTTCGACTTCGTCGCGGCCTGAGGGGAGCCGGGCGGCCCGTCGAGACCGGGTTATTGCCCTCGGCGATGCCGTCGGCCACGACCTTGTGGGCCGAAGTCACCGAAATCGAAATGCGGTAGAGAGACGATTTTTCGTCTGACGATTGCTGGTGTAACCTCCCGCGGGCACGCGCCCGGCAGACGGCGCGGCGAAGCAGAACTTCGGGAGGATCCAATGCAATCGAACCGTTTGCTGCGTCGGCGTGACTTCCTGTCGCTTGCTGCCGGCGCCGTGGCCTCAGGCGCGCCGCTACGAGCTTCGGCCCAGGCGTCGTGGCCGGACAGAACCGTCCGGGTAATCGTGCCGTTCGCGGCGGGTGGCGGCACGGATGCCGTCGCCCGTCCCTGGTGCGACAAGCTCGGCCAGATCTTCGGCCAGCAGTTCGTGGTCGAGAACCGGGGCGGTGCCAGCGGGCTCATCGGAACTGAGGCCGCGGTCAAGTCGGCGCCGGATGGCTACACCTTCCTCATCTCGTCGAACACGACGACCGTCAACCTGCCGCTGCTGCGCAAGGTGCCCTATGATCCCAAGAGCCTCACCCCCGTCGCCCGCCTCGGCGACGTGGTGACGGGCTTCGTCATCCACACCTCCGTCGGCGCGAAGACCTTCCAGGAGATGCTCGACTACGCCCGCAAGCACCCCGGCAAGCTCGCCTTCGGCTCGTCGGGTCCGGGCACGGGCCCGCACCTGCGCTACGAGATGCTGCGCTACAAGACCGGCGTCGATATCCTGCACGTGCCCTACCGCGGCGGCGCGGAGTCGCTTACCGACATTCTCGCCAACAACATTCAGATGATGAACGAGCCCGTGACGCTGCCGCACGTCAAGGCGGGCAAGCTTTACCTGCTCAACATCAATCACGGCGTGCGCAGCGCCGATTTTCCGGACATACCGACGCTGACGGAGCTCGGCTATCCCAATGCCGACGCGCCGATCTGGTTCAGCCTGTGGGCGCCAACAGGAACGCCGCAACACATCCTCCAGCGCCTGAACGAGGAGATCGTCAAACATTCCAAGATGGCGGAGATGAAAGAAAAGCTCAGGCTCGCGGGCTCGGCTCCCGTGATCCAGTCGCTGGACGAGATTGCCGCCTTCCGCGAGGTAGACTCCAAGCAGATGGCCGAGCTGATCAAGACGGCGCAGATCAAGATCGAATAGGCGCCGATACGCGCGGGCTGGCGGCCAGACTGGATTACAGCGCCGCCAGCGACGTGTTCCTGCGGTCGGTGATGAGCATCGAGCCCGGCTTGTGCGTGATGCAAATCGACGGCTTGGCGGCTTCGATCGCCACCTGTGGCGTCACCCCGCAGGCCCAGAACACCGGCAGCTCGCCCTGCCTGATTTCGGCGGGATCGCCGAGATAGGGCTTGTCGATATCCTTGATGCCGATCGCCTCCGGCAGGCCCAGATGCACCGGTGCGCCGTGCACGGCCGGGAAACGCGTGGTGATCTGCACGGCGCGGATGGCGTCGGCCGGCGTGAAGGGTCGCATCGACACCACCATCTTGCCCTTGAAGCGCCCTGCCGGCACGCAATCGATGCTCGTGCGGTACATGGGCACCACTGTGTTGCGTTCGATGTGCTGCAACCGGATACCGGCCTGCAGCAGCGGCAGCTCGAAGGAGAACGAGCAGCCGAGGACGAAGGTTACGAGATCGTCGGACCAATACTTGCGCACGTCGATCGGCTCGTCGATGAGCTTGCCGTCCTTGAACACGCGGTAGCGCGGCACGTCGGTGCGGATGTCGATGTCGCCGAGATCGGGCAGCGAGGGGTCGCCAGGCGCTCCCATGCCGATCACGGGGCAGGGTTTGGGGTTGCGCTGGCAGAACGCCGAGAACTCCAGCGCCAGGTCTTTGGGCAAGATGCACAGGTTGCCCTGCACGAAATCGGGCGCGACGCCTGCCGTGTGGCCCGAGTAGTCGCCGGAGCGAATGATCCGCCGCGCGTCGGCAGGGCTCACGATCGACATCATCGGATTGGCTGGTCGGCTCATCACCTTCTGCATGACGATCCTCGCTTGCCGTCCTGTGTGGAGGGCAACCAAGCTATCATGCCGGCAAGGCGGGGCCAACCTCGCGGCCGGGCCGTCAGGCAACGTTCGCTACCTTGGCCGTCGGCTCCGCGAACAGGCGCACGATGTCCTTCATCGGCCGTGGCGGGCTGAAAAGGTACCCCTGCATCTCCGTGCAGCCCTCGTCCCGCACCTTCTGCAGCTGCTCTTTGGTCTCGACACCCTCGGCAGTGGTGGCAATGCCGAGGCTGGTCCCCAGGCCCGCGACGGCGCGCAGGATGGCGACGGCGTCCTCGTCCTCGTTCTCGAGGTCGGAGACGAAGCAGCGGTCGATCTTGATCTTGTCGAAGGGGAAGCTGCGCAGATAGCTGAGCGACGAATAGCCCGTGCCGAAATCGTCCAGCGCAATGCGCACGCCCAGCGCGCGCAGTTGGTGCAGCGTGGCAAGCGTCATCTCGTCGTTCTGCAGCAGCACGGATTCGGTGATCTCGAGCTCGAGCCGCGACGGCGTCAGCCCCGAGACGGCCAGCGCCGAGAACACAGCCTGGACCAGACTCCGGCTCTTGAACTGGATTGGCGAGATATTGATCGCGACATTGACGTGACCGGGCCACGCGGCGGCGGCCGCGCAAGCCTCCCGTAGCGCCCACTCTCCGATGGGAACGATCAGGCCGGTTTCCTCGGCCACGGGAATGAACTCGCCGGGCGATATCCTTCCGCGCTCTGGATGGTTCCAGCGCAGCAGTGCCTCGAGGCAGCTTATCTCGTTGCGCTCCAGGTTGACGAGCGGCTGATAGTGCAGCTCGAACTCGCCGTTGCCGAGCGCCTTGTTGAGATCGAGTTGCAGCTTGAAGCGGCCCCGCATCTGCGCGTCCATGTCCGCCTCGAAGAAGCAGTAGACGCCCCTGCCTTGACTCTTTGCCCGGTCGAGCGCGAGGTCGGCGTTCTTGATCAGCTGGTCAGGGTTGGTGCCGTCAGCCGGCGCGACCGAGATGCCGATGCTCGCACCGAGCGTCACATGCTGGCCGGCGACCTCGATCGGCTCGCTCAGGGTATCGATGATGCGGACCGCCATGGCGGTAGCGGCAACGGGCTGCTCCGCGCCCGTCTGCACGATCGCGAACTCGTCGCCGTCCAGCCTGGCAACAGTATTGCCCTCGCCTGCGCACGCTACGAGGCGCGTACCGATGATCTTGAACAGGGCATCCCCGAGGTCGTGGCCCAGCGTGTCGTTGATGTGCTTGAAGCGGTCGAGGTCGAGGCAGAACAGCGCAACGCCCTTGTCGTTCCTGGCGCCTTCGAGCGCGACTTCCAGGCGCTCGCGCAGCAGCACGCGGTTGGGCAGCCCGGTCAATGCGTCGTGCCGGGCCATGTGCGCGATGCGCGCCTCAATGCGGCGATACTCGGTAAGGTCCTCGTGCGTCGACAGCCAGCCTCCGCCCGGCATCGGCCGGTGGGCGATGGCGATGGCGCGGCGGTCACCGAACTCGACGATGCGGGTGCCTGCCACATTGCCGGCCGCAACGGCGAGCGAGTCGTGGATGTAGTCACGCGCGACCTCGCCGCCATATATGCCCTTGGCGACACGATGCTCCAGAATTTCCTCGAGCGTCGTTCCGGAGCGAGCCAGGTCCGGCGACAAGCCGTACATCTCCATGTAGCGAGCATTGCAGACGACGAGTCGCCGTCCACCGTCGAACATGCACAAGCCCTGTGACATGTTGCTCAGCGCCGCCTCGAAGCGGAGGTTCTGCGTCTCCAGCGCTTCCTTCTGCTCGCGCAGCTTGGCCTGCTCGATGCGCAGCAGGCGGTCGGCCTCGTCGAGTGCCGCCAGCGGCAGCCTGCGAAAACAGTAGTAGGCCGCGAGACCGAGAATGAGAAAGGCTGCAGCGACCTGCAAGGTACCGACGATCACGCCGCCGGTGGTGACGGCGATGTGGAAGCTGCCCTCGAAGCCGGCCGCATTGATAGCCTTGCTCGCCACGAATTCCGGCCACAAGACCTTCCCGCCCTGAAACATCAGCAGCGTGCCCTTCTTGTCGGTGAGCCAGCTGGCGACAACAATGCCGTCGGCATTGCGCGTGGCATGCAGCACGTTGATGGAAACGCGCGTGAACCCATCCACGGCGGTCTGCTGCTTGAGCTGAACCTCGACATGGCGTGCGCCCAGAGAGGCCTGCTCAGCCGCGCGCTCCTGCAGCTGAGCAAGGCCGAGCGTCGCATAGGCGATCGGCGGAACGAAAATGGCGATGCACGTCGTGATGAGACCGAGGTGCGCGATCAGCGCCCT
>Ga0111538_10003353_pt1 | contig 22428 bp, 18 predicted proteins | sample SoiMethybrSBSTD1_FD_79669 | JGI IMG/M metagenome (GOLD analysis project Ga0111538, IMG submission 79669) | Bulk soil microbial communities from a Populus tree surrounding site in Tennessee, USA - Soil MetaG P. TD hybrid SBSTD1 (version 2)... | ecosystem: Environmental > Terrestrial > Soil >...
TAATTAAAGAAGGTCGGATAGCTGAGACGGATTAGCGCGGGTCTGAAAAACCCGAAAGGTTGGTTCGATTCCAACTCCGACCACCAAATCATGCCCGAGTAGCTCAATTGACGGAGCGCTGGTCCTACAAACCAGAGGTTGAAGGTTTAAGTCCTTCCTTGGGCACCATATTTTCGATTTTCAAATCATGGCCCGCGTTCCCGGCATCGGTCTTCTAAACCGAACCTTCAAGCGCCGGGCGGAAAGGCACGAGGTTCAATTCCTCCGCGGGCTTCCAAGTTCAAAGGCTGTGTAGCTCAAACGGATCAGAGCAAGCGTCTCATAAGCGCGAGGTTGGTGGTTCGAATCCACCCATAGCCACCAGATCAAACGGGCTGGTGATGTAATCGAGAGCATCGAAGTCCTGCAAACTTCTTGTGAGGGTTTGAGTCCCTCCCAGTCCACCAAATTGCGGCGTAGCTCAATTGGCTCAAGAGCGCTCGTCTTGTAAACGAGATGATGCGAGTTCAACTCTCGTCGCCGCATCCAGCTTTCTTGTGGCGTAGCCAAGTTGGTAAGGCACCGGATTGTTAATCCGGTTATCGAAGGTTCGAGTCCTTCCGCCACAGCCAAACTCATTGCCGATTGGCAATTGCCAACTGCCAATTGGAAATCTTCTTGATCCGGAGCTCGAGTGACAGAGCAGCGGCCTTTTAAGCCGTGAGGTGCGCGTTTGAGTCGCGTCGGATCAACCAAACGCGGTGTAGCTCAACGGTAGAGCACTCGATTGATAATCGAGAGACGTAGGTTCAACTCCTGCCGCCGCGACCAATCCAATTTTGCAGCAACTGATTGAAAGGAGGTAAACCAACATGAAACTAGCTGAAGCACTAATTCTACGCGCTGATTCTCAGAAGAGAATCGCCCAACTCAAGTCGAGACTGAATACGAATGCCAAGGTTCAGGAAGGCGACAAGCCTGCCGAAACACCGCAGGATCTGATCGCCGAACTTGATCGTGTGGCGGTCGAGCTGCTTGATCTGATCAAGCGCATCAACAGAACAAACTCGGCCACAGCTTTCGCCGGAACAACAACGATCTCGGACGCACTCGCGGAGCGTGACGTGCTTGCGGTACAGCGCGCTGTTTATCTCGACCTCGCGAACACCGCGGCGATTTCGCACGACCGCTACTCGAGATCTGAAGTGAAGTACGTTTCGACGATCAACGTCGCCGAGATGCAGAAGCGCGCTGACGAGCTGGCGAAGAACTATCGCGATCTCGACACGCGTATTCAGGAACTGAACTGGCAGACGGAACTGCTGGACTAACCCGATGCAGTCGGTAATCGGAAGGATAGAGGTGAGCACAAACCCGTGCCCAACCGGGTAAGTTGGGCCCGCTGCGCTTGACGCAGTATCGGTGACGCGAGGGGCCGTGTTAGTGGGTTCGACCCCCACATTACAAATAAAGTCCCAGCAAAGTCACAGGGGTACAAGGCAGGGTGCAATGTAACTACCGCGTGCTGATCTATCGATCCGGTGAGGGTGGGTGAGGGGAACTGCATCGACTAAACAACGATCTTTCCGGGATGGTGTAACTGGCAACACGTCGGGCTTTGAACTCGAAATTGAAGGTTCGACTCCTTCTCCCGGGGCCACATTCGCAAAACAGGTATTTCGATCCTCTTCCAGTCACTATTCGGCAAGCAACACCGATTGCTATAATTCGCGGCATGAGCGACCGCAAATACCGCCACCGCGGCTACATGGACAACGACCGAGAGCCGCAGCGTCCCAAACCACAAGCAAAGCCTGCCGAACGTGAAGGACCAAGATCGCCAAAGATGATGGCATATGGCGAGACGGTGAAGTGTTCTTCGTGCGGCGCTAAGGTCGCGACTGCTATCGGCGCCGAAAGCACTTGTCCCACTTGCAAAGCCGAGCTGCATACGTGTCGTCAGTGCAACTATTTCGATCCGAGCGCTCGCTTCGAATGTAGCAAGCCCGTCACCGCGCGCATCGTCAACAAAAACGCGCGCAACAACTGCGAACTCTTCGCGGCGCGAATCGTGGTTGAAAAACAAACCTCATCGGGACCTCCGAATGACGCTCGCGCCGCTTTTGCAAAACTATTCAAGAAGTGAGGCTAACAACAGCAATATTCCTCATCACTAGCTGTTGCCTGCCGTTCGGTCTGCCTGCTCAACAAAAACCCAACTCGAAATCAACGTCTTCGTCCGGCGCAATTGTCTTCAAAGACGTCGCAGAACAGACAGGACTCAGGTTTCGACATTACAACGGCATGACCGGGAAGTTTTATCTGCCGGAGATCACGGGCAGCGGCGGCGCTTTATTTGATTTCGACAACGACGGCGATCTCGATATTTATCTTGTTCAGAGCACCACACTGGAACCAAACACAGCATCCGCTACCACGCTCTTTCCGTGGCGCGGTGCCGGACCACCACGCGGAAGCCTCTTTCGTAACGAGCTAATCTCTCCAGGTGGCGCGCGGCGAGCGCTTTCGTTCACCGACGTAACTGACGAGAGCGGCATCGTAGCGACTGGTTACGGCATGGGTGCAGCCGTCGGCGACATCAACAACGATGGCTTGCCGGATCTGTACCTGACGAATCTCGGCGCCAACCAGATGTATCTGAACAAAGGTGGCGGTAAGTTTGTCGACCTGACAAAGGAAAGCGGGACTGACGATCCGCGCTGGACCACGAGCGCTTCGTTCGTCGACTACGATCGCGACGGCTGGCTCGATCTGATGATCGTGAACTACGCCGATTTCTCCGTTACCAACAGTCCCAACTGTTACGCCGCGACCACCGCGCGCGATTACTGCACGCCGCGGGTCTTTCGTTCTCCCGGCAACCGTTTGTTTCACAACAAAGGCGACAGGAAGTTCGAAGATGTAACCGTGTCTGCGCGCGTTGATAAAGAGTTTGGCCATGGACTTGGCGTAGTCACCGCAGACTTCAACGACGACGGTTGGGCCGACATCTATGTCGCAAATGACGGCGACCCCAATCAACTCTGGATCAACCAAAAGAACGGCACGTTCGCGAACGATGCTTTGCTGGCAGGTGCGGCGGTCAATCGAAACGGACAAGCGGAGGCAGGTATGGGTGTCGATGCTGGTGACTTCGACGGCAACGGCACGGAAGACATTTTCATCACCCACCTGATGGACGAAACCAACACGCTTTACGTGAACATGGGCGAGGCGCTTTTTGAAGATCGCACGCGCGAGGCCGGACTCGGCATGCCGGGCCGGCGTTTCACCGGCTTCGGCACGCTCTTTTTCGATTACGACAACGATGGCTGGCTGGATCTGTTTGTCGCGAACGGAGCAGTGCAACTGTTGCCACAGCTCGTGCGCCAAAAAGATCCGTTTCCGTTGGGCCAACCGAACCAGGTTTTCCGCAATACGGGCAAGGGAAGTTTTGTCGAGATCGCCGCCGAAGAGGCGGGTCCGGAGTTACAGCTTTTGGAAGTAAGTCGCGGAGCAATTCTCGGCGACGTCGACAACGACGGCGATACTGACGTGCTTGTTACAAACAACAATGGTCCCGCACGTCTGCTTCTCAATCAGGTTGGAAACCGGAACCACTGGGTGGGACTGCGGCTCCTCGGAAAGAACGAGACAAAGAATGGGCGAGACATGTTGGGCGCGCGAGTCGACGTCACGACTGCCAGTGGGAATGTTTTGCGCCGGCGCGTGCGGACCGATGGCAGTTACTTGACCGCAAACGATGCGCGCGTGCTGGTCGGGTTGGGAGTAGCGAGACAGGTTAAATCCGTGCGCGTGCGATGGCCGAACGGCACAACCGAGGAATGGAAAAATCTGGCCGTAGATCGCTACACGACGTTGAATGAAGGTGGGGGCAGCGCGCGGCCTTAAACGAAGAACATGAACACGCCGGTTCTGCGGAGTTTCATTTTTATTTTGGTGAGCCTATTGGCTACGGCCCTCATCGTACGTTCGCAAACGACGTCAGGCGATCGCAGTCTTAAGCCATCGAGAAAAGAGCTGGCGGAGGTGCATGTCCCTGACCTCTCGACGCTCGAACAGGGCGTGCGCGAACAGTTGACCGCGGAACAAGACTCGCTCGCCGCCACACTCAAGAATTCTGCGATCTCCGACGTTGCCTTGAGCGAAGCCTACGGTAAACTTGGCCAGACGTATCAGGCTTACGCTATTACCGCACCGGCCCGCGAATGTTATTTCAACGCCACCATCCTCGCGCCCAACGACTTTCGCTGGATTTATCTGCCGGCAAAGTTGGACCAACAGGCGGGGTATTTCGAAGACGCCATCAGCCGTTTCTCACGCGCCCGCAGTTTGCGCCCTGATTACGTCGCGGCGTCGGTAAATCTGGGCAACATCTTTCTCGAACTCAATCGTTTGTCAGACGCAGAGGCTGCCTTCGCGAAGGCGCTCGAGATCGAGAAGAACAATCCGGCGGCGCTCTACGGAATGGGCCAGGTGTCAGCGTCGAATCGCAAATACGCCGAAGCGGTGCAGTACTTCGAACGCACGCTCGCGCAAGTTCCGGCCGCCAATCGCGTGCATTATTCGTTAGCGATGGCCTATCGCGGTCTGGGCAATGCGGAAAAAGTGAAAGCGCACCTGGCGCAACAGGGAACGGTTGGCGTACGCGTCACCGATCCGCTCCTGGACGGTTTGCAGGACTTGATCACCGGCGAACGCGTGTATCTCAGTCGCGGGAAGATTGCCTTTGAAGCGCGCAGGTTTGCTGAAGCTGCGAACGAGTTTCGCAAGGCGGTGGCAACGAAGCCCGACAGCGTAACTGCGCGTGTAAATCTTGGGGCCGCACTGTCGCAAACCGGCGATCTGAAAGGCGCAGCCGAGCAGTTTGAGGAAGTACTTCGCCTGGAGCCCGGAAAAGCGACCGCGCACTACAATCTCGGGATCATACTCGCAGTCCAGAACAAGCCCGAACAGGCGATCGCCCACCTGCGTTCCGCTTTGAGCGTTGAACCAAACGACACGACCGCTCGCTTTCTGCTGGCCCAGCAATTGAACAAATCGGGAAACACTAACGAAGCGTTGAGCGAATACTCGCGCGTGATCCAGGCGAATCCAGCTAACGAGAGCGCACTGCTCGAACTCGTGAAACTCCTGTATCGCAAAGGTCAGTTCAAACAAGCGCTCGATGGACTTGAAACGAGCTATGCGCAATACCCGCAACGAGGCCGGACTGTCGTGCTGCTTGCCTACCTGCTCGCCGCCTCGCCGCAGACTGACTTACGCAACGGGACTCGCGCCTTGGATCTGGCGCAACGCGTTTACGCTGCGAGCAGTACGCCGCAGTACGGCGCGCTCGTCGCGTTAGCACTTGCGGAACTCGGTCGTTGTAGTGAAGCAGCCGACTGGCAACGTCGGATGATCGCCGCTGCTGAGACCGATAAGAACACCGATCTGCTGGTGAAACTTCGGGCCGGCTTGAAGCAGTACGAGAACGTGCAACCATGCCGGCCCGAGAATGAAACGATCCTCGCGGAACTGTTTATGGGCTCTTCTTGAACCAGAACATCCCGCGCATCGTATACAATGTGGCCGCCATGCTTGCCATGTTCCCCCGCTTGTTACTTATCGGCATCTTACTTCTGTGGACCGTCGGCGTCTTACCGGCCCAGGAATCCGAAAAGTCTCCCGGTCCGCGCATCGAGCTCCTCACAATGAATGGCGGAAAACCGAATCTGAGCGCGACTGGTGAGGGAATCTCCTCGTACAAGAACGACGAGATCTACCAACGCGGAAAGATGACTGTACGCCTGCTCAAGCCCGAGGAGGTCAACTTTAAAATCGAGCTTCCCTACGGCTACAGCCTCTTTAATAATCTGATCTATATCGTAGACACAGATATCTCGTTTGCCGGACTAAGCGACATCACTTTCAACATTCCTTCAGCCCGCACTAAAGAAACTTTTGCTCAACTGCGCATCCTTTTTCCCGAGCTTGATTACGCGGAACCGAACGCCCCTCAATGGCACGACATTACACTCGACAGTGATTCGGCAGAAGCACAAAGACATCTGTCCGAAACGGCGATCAAACAGCGCCTGCCGGACTTCAAATCGCGCACGGTGCATGGCTTCATCCAGTATAGCCCGGTTGTCTTTCTGGTTGCGTTGAGAGATCCGACCAAGGTGCGTAACAAGTTGAGCGCGGATCTCGCACTTACCGGAACCGGGCCCCAGCAAGTGACCGAAGGACAACAGCTCACCTATGAACTGAAGATCACAAACGCCGGACCTGACATGGCAACAGGCCTTCGTTTGCACGCCGAACGGGGCTTTTCATTTATTTCCATCGATACGAGCGACGGCAAATGCAACATGATGGCCGGGAATATCGAATGCAAGATTCCGAGTTTGGAAAAGGGTCGAAGCGTCGAGATTAAGATCGTCGAGCAGTGTGCGTGGGGTCGCGAGGGTGCCGATCGTCCTCCCGGCGACGAGCCATCTCCTACCTGGGAGGTCACTAAATTCATTACCCTCGGCGCAACCGAGCGAGATCCTTCGACTGAAAACAACGAACTCCAACTAACCACCGAAGTATTTCCCGATCAAAACAAAGGGCCGGTGATCGAAATTGTGAGTCCCACTCTGTTCCAGGTGTTCAGTGGTCCGGCGGTTTCAGTGCCGATTCGCTTCAAAGCTTCAGACCCCGATGGCTTCATAAAGAAAGTGGAGTTGTTTGACAGGGAGAACGGCAAGTCGTTGGGTGAACCCACACTTCAGTCCGAGGGCGAGTACGAACTGATCTACAAGAACGTAGGTCTCGGTCGACGCTGGGTCACAATTGTCGCCACCGACAATCTGGGGCGAGTCGCGTCCCAGGATGCGCCGGAGTTTTTCGTGAATGGACCAGCGAAGGTTGAAATCATCAGCCCGAAAGCGGGAAGCATGCTGAATCGCGAAGACGGCGAGATTACAGTCACGATTCACGCGTCAAGTCCTTCGTCAACCGTAAAGAAAGTCTCACTCGACATGTGGAATTCCGATGCGACGGCAGTTGGAAATGACACTTACGTCGTGAAGGTGAAGTCCTGCCTGCGCAAGTGTCGTTTTCAGGCGATCGCCGTTGACGATAAAGGGATCGAGTCGCGTTCCGGGTACGTGGAGTTCACAATAAGGTCCACTCCGGCAGTGACGCTTTATTGGTTCGACGGTGAGTACATACACGAGATTGAGGCGGGCAAGCCGTTGAAGGTGAGTAATGAAGTGATACTTCATGCGTCAGGAGTCCACGGAGACACTTTCAACCAGGCCGATATTGTTAAGACCGAGATCTTTGTCGATAACGCCCTCGTTTGCACAATCGACGAAGCCAATCGACCCTGGTCTGAGTACAACTGTGCCTGGCGTCCTTCGCCCGGCAAATACAAACTCCACGCTGTTACCACGGATGAAGATGGGGCGGTAGGAAAATCGGAGGTGATCGAGGTCGTTATTGAGAGACCTTAATCACCCCCGACTCGTTTAAAGACTGACTACTGCTTGATTGTAATCTCGCCGTCGCCTTTAAGGATTTCGGCGAAGGTGTAATTCTGAAGTGAATAAGCCTTGCAGGCTTTGAGACCGCCCGGAATCAAACTCGGTGAAGGTATTCCGACGTCGTCCCTGCGCTCCGCATCGGTGGCCCACCAACTCATGAACGCACCTTGATCGTCTTTCCACTCGGCGTCCGATGGGATCCATCCGCCCGGCTCCGGTTCGCAAAACTGCCATACAAATTTATCTGGGGTTTCGACACCATCGTTATCTTCGATCACCAACTGGACCCATCGACCGATGTATTCGCGCACGGACGAGTCGCGTATGACTCCGCTCATGAGCGCGCGGTTCTTTTCGATCGTCATCGAGTCAAGATCGGCTTTCATCGTAAACGGGACACCTTCGTCTTTCGAAGGCTCGCCGTCGGGGTCTGTAACGACGACTTTTGTGTCATCAGTAAAGATCATGTAGCCGGTGGCCCCACCTCGTTCGGACGATGTAGCGCTGAACTCGAGATACTTCGAGATCTCATCGTCCATGATGAATTTATAGGTGCCACCAACTGTTCCGGCGACCTGGGCGGAGGAGGGTAAAGGTGTTGCAAGAAAAACCAGACACAGTGCGAAAAGCGAGGCACATAACTTTCTTAGCATTGAGGGTCAACTCCTTTAATTAAGTTCTGACGGGGGGAAGTGTCGGTCGGGGGCAGGGTTTATAACACAAACACTGTTGCACTTCCAAGAAATTGCTTGCGAGGCGTTCGGTAGTATGCATCCCATTCGTGAAATAGGTGTTCCCAAGAAGCATAACGCGCAAAAAAAGGGAAAAAGGGGTCACGAATTATTCGGTCGTTTTGAAAATTCGGAACAGGTAGTAGTAGGACGGAAATAGGAGGAGCGCGCCGGCGATGAGTGCGCCAAGTAATAGTTTCAGCGTGATTTTCGGAGCAGCGGCTGAGGTTATGCTGATGCCTGGTTCGATTAAGTACGGAAACTGTGCAAAAGCCCAGCCCAGCAAAATCAACGTGACCTGCGCTGCCGCGCACACTCGCGCCGCCAGGTAGCGTCTGGTCCAAAGCGTGTAGAACGCGCCGATTGCGGATGCCGCCGTCAGGATGTGCAGCCCGAGGGCCCACGAGCTGCGGCTGATTCCAGCGAGGACTGTCGGCGCACCAGTGCCCGCCAGAACGAAAACGACCAGCGCCAGCAGACCAACCACCACGCCAGCCACCAACGCTCGCACACGAAAATCTTCCTGCAAACGACCTTCGCCAGCTTCCACAGTCAGATAAACAGCCGCGAGAAACGCAAACAACGCGAGCGCAAAGAAACCCACTGCGAGCGGAAAGGCCGCCAGCCACGGTTGGAAAAAACCACTCGTAACGACGCCGTTCTCGACTCGAATATCTCCGGAAGCGATCGCGCCCAGAGTGGTCCCCAGAAGAATCGGCGTGATGATGCTCGCAATCGAAAACACCAGACTCCAGCGGCGTTGCACTTCGTCGCGCTGCACGTCGTAGGTCCGAAACGTGAACGCCGTGCCTCGCAACACGATGCCGATCAGCAGCAGCGTGATCGGAATGTGCAATGCCGTGGCGATCACGGCGAAAGCCGGCGGGAATGCGGTGAAGAGAATTACGACGACGAGAATCAGCCAAACGTGATTTGCTTCCCACACGGGACCAATGGCGTTCGCGATCAGCGCGCGTTGCTCGCGTGCGCGCTGTCCGAAAGCAAACAAGTCCCAAACGCCGCCACCGTAATCCGCTCCGCCTAACAGCGCGTAAAGCACGAGCGAGGCGACCATCACACCGGCAATGATCGTTTCAAGCGGCAAGTCGCGCCTCCTGAGCTCGTGGTTTAGGATCGCGTGGACTGGCTGCCACCTGTCGCAGCAATAGAAAAACTGTGACGAGCGCGAGAAAGATGTAGAGCAAGGTGAAAGTGATGAACGGCACGATAAGTCCGGGCATTGGCGTGACTGCTTCACTCGTGCGCATTACGCCGTAAATGATCCACGGTTGCCGGCCGACTTCTGTCACGGTCCAACCTGTTTCAATCGCGATGAAGCCAAGCGGCGCTGCCGCGACAAGCAGACGCAGAAACCACTTCGAGTTAAGCCAGTTTTGCTTCCGTCGTCGTGCGCGCAGATAACGCCAGGCGCCCCAAAGTGCGACCAGCATCATGGCAACGCCGCAGGCGACCATGATCTGAAAAGAGACGTGCACGATCGCTACCGGTGGATGTTGATCGGCGGGAAAATCATTCAGCCCTTTGACGACGGCGTTCGGATCGCCATGGGCCAGTATGCTCAGCGCATACGGAACCTCGATCGCATAACGCGTCACTCGCGCGTCTTCGTCAGGAACGCCGCCGATCCGCAACGGCGCGCTCTTTTCCGTTTCAAACTGTCCTTCGAAAGCGGCTAGTTTTACCGGCTGTGTGATCGCTACTCGCTTCGCAAGAAGATCTCCGCTCAACGGTTGCAGGATCGCGCTTACGCCGCCGACGATCAACGCGATCGCGAGGGCCGCTTTGTGAAAGCGATTGTCCGGATCGCGCCTGAGCATGAACGCGTGAATACCCGCGACGACAAATCCGGTCGCAGCGTAAGCGGCGAGCGTCATGTGAATGGTTTGCGGCAGGGCGGCGGGATTCAACATCGCCGCGATCGGATCGATATCAACTAGTTTACCGTCGATCAGCCGAAAACCCGTCGGCGCGTTCATCCAGGCATTGGCGATGACCACGAAGATGCCGGAGAGTGCGCCGCTGATCGCCACCATCGCGCCCGCAAACAGATGCGCCCGAGGAGGTATGCGCTTCCAGCCGTAAAGATAAATGCCGAGGAAGATCGCTTCGGTGAAGAACGCAAAGCCTTCGAGCGAGAAAGGCATGCCGATAATCGATCCGGCATATCCCATGAACCCGGGCCACAACAATCCCAGCTCAAACGAAAGCACGGTTCCCGAAACCGCGCCGACCGCGAACAATATTGCCGTGCCTTTCGCCCACCGCTGCGCGAGCGTCAGATAGATTTCGTCTTTGCTCCGCAGCCACTTCCATTCCGCGATGATCATCAGGAGCGGCATCGCGATTCCGATGGCCGCAAAAATGATGTGGAAGGCGAGCGACATCGCCATCTGCGACCGCGCTGCAAGAAGATCATCCATGGTCGTCGGAAGGTTACCTCAGGCAGGTATTCTAATCTTTTCGGCGATTTTTCTTGAATTTGGACGAGGGGAGTTGATTTCTAAAACAAACAGGAAATGTCCTGAAGAGTTCCGACATAACAAGTAGGCGGAACAAAAGACGCGACAGCGTCACCCCACACTGCCCCACCGCAAAAACACCGAAGCTGTGTCCTCAATACAGCTTCGGTGTTCTACTCCCTTGTTTGGGATGATATTATTCGCAACCAGATTCAGGCCCTCCCAAGTTGGTTCTCACGTGATGCTCAGGCACGTCCGCCTGAACTCCACATCCCCTACACGTTGACGTAGCACCAAATGAGGAGGAGACATCCATGGCGAAGCCAAACAACTGTAGCGGCCGTGTCTTGTCGCGCGCCGCGAAGATCTCGTTTCTATTTCTGACAGTAGCGTTATGGGCGATAACGGTCGAGGCGGCGGCGCCCGTGGGCCAGACGATCTGGATCCGCGCGTCGGCGACGGGTCTTTTTGTGTCAGCAGATCAGAACCGCGGAACGTGGGCGCCGTTGGTTGCGGATCGTTCGACCACCAGTGCGTGGGAGCAGTTTCAAGTGGTTGATGCGGGAGGCGGTTTTATCGCCTTCAGATCGGTTGGCACCGGTCTGTTTGTCTCGGCAGATCAGAACCGCGGAACGTGGGCGCCGCTCGTGGCCGATCGACCGGCGATCGGAACGTGGGAGCAGTTTACGTGGTCTGATATTGCGGGCGGCGCCTTCACACTGCGCGGAAGAGCGACCAATCGCTTCGTTTCGGCTGATCTCGCGCGTGCTTCATTCGCGCCGCTGGTGAGCGATCGCACGGTTGCGAATACGTGGGAACAATTCACGTGGGGTGCGGTAGGTTCACAGCCTCCGGCCGGATCGCCTCCGGGTTTTCCCAATCTGATTTGGTCCGATGAATTTAACGGAACATCGATCAGTTCGGCGAACTGGGGTTTCGATCTCGGTGGCGGCGGCTGGGGCAACAACGAACTTCAGAACTACACCAACAGGACCGAGAATGCGCGCGTCGGCGGCGGGTTGCTGACGATCGAGGCGCGACGCGAGAATTTCGGCGGCAACGCGTATACCTCGGCTCGGATGAAAACGCAGGGCAAACAGTCGTTCGGCATCAACACGTGGGTCGAAGCGCGCATCAACGCGCCCGAAGGTCAGGGAATCTGGCCCGCTTTCTGGATGCTCGGCAACAGCATCAGCACGGTGGGTTGGCCGTCGTGCGGAGAGATCGACATCATGGAGATCCAGGGACAGAACCCGGCTCGAAACTTCGGCACGATTCACTGGGCCGATGGCAATGGACAACACGCGTCGTTCGGCGGAATCTACAATTCGTCGTCTTCGCTCACAGCCGGTTTCCACACGTTCGCGATCTCGCGCACGTCGACTTCGATCAAGTGGTACGTGGATCGGATTCAGTATGCGGAGGCAAACATCTCGGGCGGCATCAACAGCACGTCCGAGTTTCAAAGCCCGTTCTTCATCATCCTCAACGTCGCGGTCGGCGGAAACTTCGTCGGCAATCCCGACGGCACTACCGTGTTCCCGCAGCAGTTGCAAGTTGATTGGGTGAGGGTGTGGAGTAACTAATAATCGGGTTTGATCCGTGTTTCCGGGCGGTCATCTGGAAACACGGATCACAAACCTGAAACTGTAACGGCAGTGACAATTCGTGCATCATCTTACGGTCCCACTCTTCAATCGGATCCATACCCGCAATGTAGTGGCGCGACGGATTACTAATTGGATTTCGCACGCTCAATATCTCCGGACCGGAGGCGAGGATCACCTTCTTGTAATTAGGCATCGCGCTGGTCCAAAGCTTCGAATGATAATGCCGCGCCATGTTGGTCAGACTGCCAAGCTGACGGCACAGTCGCTTGAAGTGCTCGATAACCTCCGTCGGCTGCAACCCGAGCGGACGATGACAGAGCGTGTAACCGTCGTAATCGCGACTGACCGTGTTCGGAAGTATTCGTCCTTCTTTTTCCAACTGTCGAAAGAACGGAGTCTCCGGATACGGACAAACTATTCCGAGAAAAGTGATGTTGAAGTAATGAAGGTCTGACAGATACTCCGGCAGCTTTTCCAAATACTCGTTGGTATCGCCGTCTGAACCGACCAGCAACCCGAACGACAGCATGATTCCGTTTTCAAAGCAGCGTCGAATGGTTTTGTCTACGTCGCCGATCTTGTTCTGACCCTTGTTCATCGCCTTGATTGAATCGGGGTTGAGCGATTCGAGTCCGGTGTAAACGTAGCGGCAGCCGGCCTGGGCCATCAGCTTCACAGTCTCTTCATCTTTCAGGACGTTGAACGTCAACGCACAGCCCCACGTCTTCTTCAAGGGAATGAGCGCTTCGCACAGCTCGCGCAGGTAACGAGGATTGCCGCCAAGATTGTTGTCGAGAAACGAAAAGGAGTTGTCGAAGAGACCGAAGTAGTTCTTGTTCCAACGCATCTTGAACTGGATCTCGTCGACGACGTGTTGCACTGGACGATAGCGATAGCGTTCGTGTCCGGTCAGCACGCAGAAGTTGCACGTGAATGGACAGCCTCGCGAAGCCTCGATGCCGGGGAGCCGGATCTTGTTCGTGCGGAAGTCCACCAGATCGTAACGGTAAGGTTTGATGGCGGCGGGTCCGCTAGACGGTAAGCTGTATCGTCGTTGCAAGTTGCTGCGTTCGAAATCGCGGATCAGCGCGGGCACGTTTGATTCGGGTTCGCCCGTGACAACGGCGTCGAAGTATTTTTCACAGTCGTCGGCGAAGTGAACGGCGTGCCGTCCGCCGGCGACTGTTTTTACACCGCGGCGCCGCAGCAGTGTCGAAAGAACTTTCGTGTGTTCATAGTAGGAATGCAAATACGAAAAGAAGACGAGGTCCCAATCGTGGTCGAGCGGAATGTCGACCTCTTTCTCGTTATAGATCTCCACTTCGGCATAGTCCGGACACAGTGAAGCAATGAGTTCGGGAACGGACGATTGCATGACGCCCCGCTCTTTTCGCGGGAGCCGTGTCGGGTGTGTGTAGGTGCTGATGATCGCAATCCTCATGGGGCTGTCTCCGTTCTGGGCCAGTCTGTTTCTACGCTGCGGATTTCGTGGCGATGGCTCGCCTGCCGGTGGTGCGTCGGCCGGTCCAGAGCGGTTGGTCGATTCGGCGTGCTTTTTTCGGAAGGTCGAATGTTCCGAAGAGATAGTCGAACAGCGGAGACGTTACGCCGTAGCGAACGGTCGCGTCAAAGTGGTGATGCTGATTGTGATACTTGCGCAGGTAGCGAACCAGGCGGTTCCGCGACGTGCCGTGATGCGCCTGAAAATCGAGATACTCGTAGAAGAAATAACCGGCCATTAATCCCGTGAACAGGTAAGTCGCTGCCTGCCAGTTACCCGAGATGGCCCATGCGGCCAGGAAATAGACCAGGCAAATCGGCAAACTCTCGCTGAGTTGCACGTTCAGCCGCTGTAACGACTGCGGATCGTCATGATGTTTCAGATGAGTCAGGTTTCCCGGTAGATTGAAACCCTGGGCGCGGGGTATGCGATGCAAGACCCACCGGTGTACTGCGTACTCGACAAGGCCCCACGAAAGAAGCCCGACCGAAAACAGCGCGCCGCCGACGCCAAGCGAGGGCGCCTCGCTCATCATTACGGCCACGTGCAACGCGAAAAGCACGCCCACGTAGAAAACGAAAGGTTTGTAGAGTTGAAACGTATCAATTTTCCGCCTGCGATCGTGTCTGCTCTGCCGTGCTCGACTCATGTTCCTATCCCTCGTCGTCATTGGTCCACCCAACCATCTGTGGTCCAATCGACGAAAAGATCACACTACGAGTCTGAATTGGTGTTTTTAACGATGAGGGACACGAATTTCTAAGCTGGGTTAGTGGAGCCAGCTTGAGCCAAGCCCAGGCACTGGACAACTTTCTGGAGTTGCATTATCAAATATTCCATCGCTTCTCACGGATCTGCCTTCAACAACCGCCCGCATATGCATCGTCAAAGCGGGGGCCAGCAGCGCGGTCCTTCCAGTCACAATGTCGAGCACCCGTCCGTCTCGGTCCTTGAAGACAACAATGGGAAGGAATACGTTTCGTTCCGGGATTGTTACCGCCGGAGGAGTTTTATCGACGTCGAGCAGCTCGTAATGAAATCTCTCCATCTGAGTAAGCACTTCCGGGTCTTGCGATGTGCTTCGCAGGAAGTATTGTGACATCGAGCAGCCGGCTCTCACATACACCAGCATCCGAGGTTTTGCCGCTTCAATTTCGATCCGGTTCTTCTCCTGTGCCGCGGAGGCGAGCCACTGACGCACTTGTTGAGCGCGTTTCGCTGCAGCGTGATGCGATAAGTAATCGGAAGCTCTCGTTATCGTCTCGTCGGGAGCACCTGAAGAAGTACGACTGCGCGAGACCTTTTCAAACGAGACCACCTCATCCAGTGGCGCCCAGGATTTCCCCGCTTTCGTTTTCGGATACTTCTGCAATTCGGCTATTAATGGCTCTGCGGCGTCATAATCAAGTGCTTTGAGGTGCTCGTCGATCTGTTCCTTTAACCTCGCAGCTTTTGCCTCGCGAGGGGTAAACAGATCGCGCAATTGTTCGGTCACTTTTGCGAATCGTCCTGAGTCTTTTGAAAACAGGTGTTCCTGGACGCGATCCGTGATCGCGTTGAGGGCGAGGTCGATCCACGTCCCGACAATCGGGTCCGCTTCGATGTTCATGCCGAGGTATTCGGAAATACCTTCGAGAAGCATTTCCACCGCTTCTCCGTAGCGCCGTTTAGCCAGATCAGCCTTTATTTCCTGTTCAGCAACTAATTCTTTCGCTGCCTGCCACTGAGCGGTTGTCTTCGGCGGAAAGACACTTGCTGCGTTCGGATCAGACCGTATGGGATCGGGAAAAGCAGAAGGCTGACGAGGTATCGCGCTCTCGACTTGCGTCGCAACGAACTTGTTCGCTTCTGCAATTATCGAGTTGTCGGTCCCTTTGAGTTGTTCTGGAACTGCCGGCGCGGGTTGATAATCACTCGCCTTGAGTGGCGAGCCTTTTTGAATCCTGGTGACTACGATGTCCGGCGGCCGAGGCCAATTCGGTGGGCGCCAGCCTATCGGCCCCTTCGGTGAAGGACTTGGCGAAGGCGATGAGGTAGTCGATGAGGTGGAGGGTCTCGATTGTGCGTTTACCTGAGCTGCGGTCAGTTGATTTCGCAGGTCGGAAATGGATTGTGCAAACGCACTCTTTTCGTCCTGGTCAACGTCCTTCCGATCTTTGGCGGCCCTGGTAAGTTCTTCGGCGATCAGCCGTTTCGCCTCAAACTCTTGTTCAGCGCGTTTCGCTACTCCGTACCGCCACGCCGTCTGTTGCGCCAGCTTATCGACATGTTCGTTGACCGGCGTTTGACTGAACAGAGTGAACAGCGCGACGACCTGAATGGCCAGTACAACTTTGTTTGCGGTCCGCTTGAACCCGGTCAAGTGACGCACGGGTTTCCATTCCTTCTTGTAGCGCCTCGCAACCAGGCTAACAACGAAACACAAGGCAATTACGCTCAGGTAGACGATCGCGATCCTGGATCGGTTATTCGACGATTGATTCCAGGCGCTGAACTTGATCAAGAACTCCTCAAGTTTCAGTAACCATGCGGGATAGTTGCCAGGACTAAGATTGGTATAGAAATTCAGGAACGTGACCAGACCGATCACCATTGCGAGACCGGCCGCTATGGCACAGCACAAACCCGCCGTGGCCTCGTAAAGTACGCCAACGCCCTTCTCCCAGAGATTTACAGCTTCACTCTTCGACAGCTTGCGCTGGAATATCCAGGCGATAAGAGAAGACAAGGCAAACAAGCCGGTCGGTAGCCACGCGCGAGTCCAGACACCGGTGATCAGGACCAGCGCAACTACGAGGAAGAGCGCGATGGAGATTCGCGAGCGGCGATGGCGTGGCTCGACGGAAGGTTCCTCAGTGGTCCAGGTCCACTTCGTCTGGCACTTGGGACACGTGACAAACAAGCGCGTCCGGTCCGAAGGTATGCGAAGCCTTTGCGCACAGTCAGCGTTGATACACGAAATTATTCGCGGCTCGTTGTTCATCTTCTTTGGCCTGCGTGATGGAAAATTGAAATCCCTGTCCTGATCACTAATGGCTGAAGACAGAGATTCATTTCACGTTGGAACGCTCGCGAGGAAGATTTTTTGAGGTGAGGAGTGAGGTGTCCAGGTCTTACTTCTGCGGGGCGCCGAACGAGTACAACGCCGTCCGCGTGCGGATGAAGAGGTTGTTACCGGCGATCGCCGGAGTGGCCCAAACCTCTTCGCCGAGGTCGTTGGTGGCGAGAATCTCCCATTGTGCGTCAGCTTTCAGCACCGTCACTTTGCCGCTCGCACTCACGACATAGACTTTGCCGTCAGCCGCGACGGGAGAGGCGTAGTATTCCTCGAGCGCATCGGGTGTGCGGCCCTGTTTCAGGACCTGTCCACTCGCCGGATCGAGAGTGGAAACAATCCCGCCCTCTTTCATCAAGTACATGACGCCGCGGTAGATGAGCGGCGCGGGTATGTTTGGATATCCCTTCTGAAGACGCCAAACGACGTTCGAAGTTGTAATGTCGCCCTGGCCGGGCAAACGGACCGCCGTCAATCCGTGACCCACAGTCGTCGAATTGCGAACGAAGTCGTATTCGGCGCGCTCGACGTACCCGTCTCGATTCGCATCCAACCAGCCAAAATGTTCGGCGTAATCAGGCGTTGTCTTCATCTCGTCGATGTGGATTTTCTGGTCCTTATCTTTGTCGTATTGCTTCAGACTCTCCTCGAACGGCGGAAAGAAGGGCTGGTCGCCACCTTCGCCGAGCACGTAGACAATGTCTGTTCCAATCACGGGCACGCCCTTGGGATACGCGCCGACTTTGGATACCCACCACAGCCGCTCGCCTTTATCCAATGAATAAGCGTCGACGGAGTTTGAACCAAGAACGATAACCTGCGCTGGTCCAGTAGCGGGCTTGTAGATGGCGGGAGTCGAATACCCTTCGAAGTTCGAGCGGTTCGTTTTCCACAACGTTTTTCCGCTGCGCGCATCGACCGCGACGATGAACGAGCCGTCTCGGTGATCGCACACCATCACCACGGTATTGCCGGAAATTACGGGCGATCCGCCCATGCCGTAGAAACTGTTGAATGGTCCTAACGGCACTCGCCAACGTTCCTTGCCGTCTGGTCCATAAGAGATCAATCCGAGCTCGCCAAAAAACGCGAAGACGTTCTTGCCATCGCTCACGGGGCTCGGCGAGGCAGCGTCGTTGGCCTTATAGATCGGCATGTGACGCGCGCGTGCGACCTCGCTGCGCCACATGACCTTGCCTGTTTTGCGATCGAGAGCGAGCGTGAGCAGTTTGTCGCCTTCGCTGGCGGTCAGAAACACGCGGTCGGCCGTCACCACCGGAGATGAGCGCGCGAACGGAATCGACGTTTTCCAGACGACGTTCTCTTTCGCACTGAACTTGGCGGGCAACGAAGAGCCTTCGGCAACGCCGGTGCCGTTCGGTCCGCGAAATTGTGGCCATTCATTTGTAAGTTGCTGCGCGTTTATCGACGAGGCAGTGACGATAATCAGCGCGAGCGCGACGAGTGATAGTGGGAGTAGTTTTTGGTATTTCATGGGCGTAATTTTCCTCCTCTCCGCGCACGCTGGCAACCCAAATTCGACACGCGACCGCCCGGCGCAGGCTTGACACATCGACTCGACGTAAAGTATCTTGACATCAAGGTAAATAACCAGGATGAGGGCGAAGGCATGAGTATGGATAAACTGGAGTCGTTAACCGGCGGCAGCGGCGTTCACGTCTTTCTCGTGTTGTGGAAAGCGGCGCGGGCGGTCGAAGCCTACGCCGAAAACAGCGTCTCGCAGTTCGAGATGTGCGGCAGCGATTTCGCCGTGCTCGAAGCCCTCCTGCACAAAGGGCCACTTCCGGTCAATGAAATCGGGAAGAAGGTCTTGTTGACCAGTGGCTCGATCACCAGTGCCGTCGACCGTCTTGAAGACAAGGGTCTGGTTCGGCGACGCGCTCACAACACGGATCGGCGAGCCAAAATCGTCCATTTAACAAAAGAAGGCAAGAAGCTCATCACGGCCCTCTACGCAGATCATGCGGCAGACATGGAGCGACTCGCATCTTCCTCGCTCACCAGGAAGGACCGCGAAACGTTGATTCGACTGTTGAAGCAGATGGGATTGGAAGCAGTGGAGCGCCTGCGCAGAAACAAAGGCGAACGAAAAGAGTAAGTTTCAAACGGAGGGAAGTAATGTCAGGAGTTAACAAAGCAGTGAAATCAGAGACGACCGGCGCCGAACGCACGGTTGCCGGAGTTATAAACAGCATAGAGACTTTGGAAGGGGCGGGCTTTTTGGTGCGACGACCATTTCCCACACCAGCGTTTTCGGAATTCGATCCATTCCTGTTGCTCGACGAGATGGGACCGATGGAACTCGGCCCCGGCGAAGCACAGGGCGCGCCCGATCATCCGCATCGTGGTTTCGAGACTGTGACTTACGTGTTGTCAGGAGATCTGGAGCACAAAGATTCGCAGGGTCACGCCGGACGCTTGCGGCCGGGCGATGTGCAGTGGATGACGGCAGGCGCGGGCGTGGTTCATTCAGAGATGCCGTCCGCGGAGTTTCAGCGAGACGGCGGGCGCATGCATGCGTTTCAGCTTTGGGTGAATCTGCCGAAGCGCGACAAGATGATGAAACCGCGTTACCAGGAGATTCCGAGCGCGCAGATTCCCAAAGCAACTTCAACCGACGGACTGGTGGAAGTGACGGTGATCGCAGGCGAAGCGTTGGGCCAGAAGGCCGTAATCGAGACTCGCACGCCGATTCTCTATCTTCATTACCGGATCAAGCCGGGCGGCTCGATCTCGCAAACGGTGCCGGGCGCGTACAGCACATTCGCTTACGTCGTCGAAGGTGAAGGGAAGTTCGGACCTGAGAACGAGCGCGGCACTGACGGGCAGATGATCATGTTCGCGCAGGACGGCGATGAGGTTCGCATCGAGAATGCCGCAGACGCGAGCGCTACGCTCGACGTGTTGCTCATCGCGGGCTTGCCGTTGAACGAGCCGGTCGCGCGGTATGGCCCATTCGTGATGAATACACGCCAGGAGATTTATCAAGCGATTGAGGATTACCGGCTGGGTAGGATGGGAGCCATTGGCTCTTGATTAAGGAGGAAGAAATGGTAGCTGAAGCAAGGTTTCACGATAAATCGCCAATTGACGTGGCGCTGCTCATCGCCCGCGTCATTGTCGGTGTGGTTTTCATGGCGCACGGCGCCCAGAAACTGTTCGGGGCGTTTGGCGGTCCGGGATTGTCAGCAGTGGTCCAGATGATGGGATCTTTGGGTTATCTCGTCACGATCGGCGAGTTCTTCGGCGGTTTGGGATTGATCGTCGGGTTCCTGTCGCGCTTTTCCGCGCTCTCACTGATCGTGATCATGCTTGGCGCGATCGGAATGGTGCACGGCAAGGTCGGTTTCTTTATGAATTGGATGGGAAACCAGGGAGGAGAGGGTTTCGAATATCATCTCCTCGCGATTGGGATTCTGTTGGTGATCCTGATCGTCGGACCCGGCCGTTTCGCGATTGCGAAGGCTTTACCGCTGCCGAAATGGGCGACTTAAAGGACGTGTCAATACCACGATCGGGTTAGATCGCAGATCCACCATGCCGTGATGCGGCACTACGTCATTACGTGGCAGAATGACGTTTCTAACACAGAGAAGCACACGTTATGGCGAAACCAGTCTTACTAACGGTGGACGACGATCGCGAGGTGTTGCGCGCCATCGAACGCGATCTACGACGGAAATACGGCAGCGATTATCGCGTGTTACGCGCGGGATCGGGTCAGGAAGCGCTTGAAATCGTGCGCGAGTTGAAGATCAGAAACAACTCCATTGCGTTGTTTCTGATCGATCAACGAATGCCGGGAATGTCCGGCGTCGAATTTCTCGCGCAGGCGATCACGCTGTTTCCGGACGCAAAACGAGTATTGTTGACGGCGTACGCCGACACCGACGCCGCGATCGCCGCGATCAACGAAGCCGGCATCAATCATTACTTGCTCAAACCGTGGGATCCGCCTGAAGAAAACCTCTATCCGGCGCTCGATGAACTGCTTGAAGATTGGGAGGCGGCGTTCCCGCCGGTGTTCGAAGGCATTCGTGTTTTGGGCAATCGGTGGTCGCCGGCGTCGCACAGCATCAAAGACTTCCTGGCGCGCAATCACGTTCCTTATCAATGGCTCGACATTGAGACTGTCGCTTCGGACTCTGAAGTCCGCGCGCTGGTGGAGTTGTTGGACGAAGAGGAGACGCGAAGTTTGCCGATCGCGATTTTTCCGAACGGCACCCGATTGCGACAACCCTCACTGGCCGAACTTGCCGAACAAATTGGACTCAAAACTCGCGCGACCGAATCGTTCTACGATCTCGCCATCGTCGGCGGTGGTCCAGCAGGACTGGCCGCGGCGGTTTACGGCGCGAGCGAGGGTTTGCGAACCGTCATGATCGAACGCGAAGCGCCCGGCGGTCAGGCCGGGATGTCGAGTCGCATCGAAAACTATCTTGGTTTCCCAAGTGGTCTAACAGGCGCGGATCTCGCGCGGCGAGCGGTGGTCCAGGCGCGACGATTTGGCGTCGAGATCATCTCCGCGGAGGCTACTGCCATACGCGTCGATGGGCCATACCGGTTTTTACAGCTCGCAAATGGAGCAGAAGTTAGTTGCCATGCTTTGCTGGTTGCGACCGGTGTGCAGTGGCGGAAGCTTGACGCGCCCGGAGTGGAGCGTCTAACCGGCGCCGGCATTTATTACGGCGCGGCGATGACTGAAGCGATGTCCACGAAGGGCGAAGATGTTTATGTAGTTGGCGGCGCTAACAGTGCCGGACAGGCGGCAATGCACTTTTCGCGATACGCGCGGCGAGTCGTCATACTGGTGCGCGGCTCGTCGCTAGGCGCTTCGATGTCGCAATACCTGATCAATCAGTTGAAAGCGACGCCAAACATTCAAATCGAATTCAATACGAGCGTGGTGGAAGCTCATGGCGAAGACCATCTCGAAGAGATCTCGATCCACTGCACGGTTACAAACGAAACCAATCGTGTCCCGGCGAACTCCTTATTCATCATGATCGGCGCCGCGCCAAATACCGACTGGCTGGCGAACATCGTGGAACGCGACGAGCGCGGTTTCATCTACTCCGGACCGCAGCTCACGCGTGAGGGCAAACGGCCGAATGGCTGGAAACTCGATCGCGAGCCGGGTCTGTTGGAAACGAACGTTCCCGGCATCTTTGTGGTGGGCGACGTGCGGCACGGCTCTGTGAAGCGTGTGGCGTCGGGGGTCGGAGAGGGGTCTGTGGCGATCTCTTTCGTGCATCAGTATCTGAGCAAGGTCGTGTAACAGATGGAAGAAACGGGAACAGAAAACGCGGGTGTGCCGGAGACGGTGTCGGGCGGCATTGAGACGATGACGCCGACCGCTTCTTCGCCGCCCGATAAAGTCGAGGCATTGCGACGCGTTCAGGTGTTTGCCGATCTACCGGACGACCAGTTGCAGTGGTTCGCCGGCAACACGGAAGAATTTCGCTACGTGCCAGGAGACGTGGTTTTTCGCAAAGGCGACAAACCGGACAACATGA
>Ga0111538_10003355_pt1 | contig 22421 bp, 19 predicted proteins | sample SoiMethybrSBSTD1_FD_79669 | JGI IMG/M metagenome (GOLD analysis project Ga0111538, IMG submission 79669) | Bulk soil microbial communities from a Populus tree surrounding site in Tennessee, USA - Soil MetaG P. TD hybrid SBSTD1 (version 2)... | ecosystem: Environmental > Terrestrial > Soil >...
AGGTTCGCCGGTTCCGGTTCAACCGAACCCGGAACCTGAACCTCGAACCGAACGCTGAACCGAACCCTGAACCCGGCACCCCTGAACCCGGAACCCTCGACTTTCCTAGCGCACGATCCGAAGCCCGGTCGGCGCTGCCGGTGGCGTGGGCGGCGGAGCCAGCAGCATGGCGCCGTCCTGGTAGTAGCGCCACGCGCGCCACCGGAAGTAGCCGCCGTCATCGTCGGCGGCATACGGCGTGACGAGGGTCTGCACGCCGCCGACATTGTTGAGCACCGGGTTCCCGGTGCCGTCCTGCGAGGCGATCACGTTGCCGTTGATCGGCGTGAAGTTCGTGACGCCGTCGTTCTCCCCGTCGCAGGCGCACGTGACACCGCTCGCGGCGGTGTCGAACAGGAACGCCACGACCCCCGCGTCCCGATACTCGGTCAGGTGGGTGCGCGTGATTTCGTCGAGCATCCACTCGACGCGGTTGTCCTGATAGTGTCCCCAGCTGTTGTTCTGGGACTGCATCTTCGTGTTGCCGAATGGAATCTGCCACATCACCAGCCGCTTCGCGGTCCCGGTGGACACGCCCTTCAGGAAACGCGCACCGCGGCGGTAGTCATCGGCGTCCCACCAGTGTGCGCCGCCGTCGTTGTAGACGTGCTGGTAGAACCCGGCGTCGCGATCGCTGAACTCGGCGAAGGTGATGTCGAAGCTGGCGTTGAGCGAGTTGAAGAACGCCGCGGCGCGTGCCGCGAGCGCGTCGACCGTGCCATCCGGCGGATTCGCCAGCGCGATGTCGGTGCCCGTCCCCCACACGCTGAGGTGGTAGGCGAGGATGACGTTCGGGCCGTACGTGTCGCGCAGCTTCACGATCGCACGCGCGAAGCCGGAGAGATTGCTCGGCAGCCCGGCAAGGTCGGAGAGCCCGGTTTCCGACACCTTGGCGGTCAGGCTGGTCGCGTTGTCGCTGGTCGCCCGCTGCTGCATGTAGCCCCAGAAATCCGGTTCGACGTGAAGTACCACTTTCTGGTTCGGAAACGTCGCGGCCTTTTGAAAGAACAGCTTCAGGTCGTTGTAGTACGCCGTCATCGTGGTCGTGGTGTTCAGGTTGGTGAAAACCGCCTCGGCGTCGGTTCCACCGCCGGGGAGTGACTGCAACAGCATGTAGTAGCTGAACACCGGCATGATGCCGTTGTTGACGGAGTCCTGAATGTAGAACTTCGCGAAGTCGCCGGGAAGCTCGCTCCATGTCGCCCATCCGCCGCCGGTGTTGGCGCCGCCGGCGAGGTACTGATAGCGGAACGCGAATGGCGCGGTGGCTTTCATGTAGGCCGCGCCACCCGGTGTGTCACCCATTCCGAGCTCCAGCCGGTTGGGCCATCCCGCGGGCAGCGGGGCCTGGGCCCGAACCGGCGAAGCGAATGCGGACAACAGAACAACGATCAGTGCCGTGCACGTTCGTCTGCTCATTTTGGGAATCCCCTTTCGGGGTCCTTTTGGGGGTCGCCCGGACAACCCCCGGAACGCCTGCTGCTTTTAACGAAAAAGGTGGTCTGTTGACGTTTCTGCACCAACGCGAGCCGTTTTGGCCCGCCAAGCCGCGGATCCGCCTGATCGTCAGACCATCGAAGCAAGGGGAGTTCCATGCAGGAAAATCGGGCGTCGCGCTCCGCGGCCCGCGGGCTGCGGGCCTTAAACTTTTCAGGGCCGGGACGAATGACGTACGATCGCGCTCCCGACGTATGCCGTTCCCCAGACAGTCTGGTGCGCCAGCCATCTTTCTTCTTCTGACGTTCGGGATCGCCACGATCAGCCCAATTGCAGCCGGCCAGCAAACTCGTGATCCGGCGCCGCGTCCCGATCTCGTCAGACAGCCCTACAGCGACGCCGACGTCGACTTCATGGCCGGCATGATTCCGCATCACGCACAGGCAGTACTGATCGCCGGGTGGGCCGCGTCACACGGCGCGCGCGCTGATGTTCGCGTGCTCTGCGAACGCATCGTCGTGGGTCAGCGGGACGAGATCGAGACGATGAGGAACTGGCTGCGGGATCGCGGCCAGGTGGTTCCCGACGCCAACGCGACGCACCATCGCATGAAGATGAATGGCGTCGAGCACGACATGCTGATGCCCGGGATGCTGACCTCCGAAGAGCTCGCGCGCCTGGACAAGGCGCGTGGTCCTGAGTGGGATCGCCTCTTCCTCAGGGCCATGATTCGTCATCATCAGGGCGCGCTGAAGATGGTCGACGATCTGTTCGGCGCGCACGGCGCGCTGCAGGACGAGGACGTGTTCAAGTTCGTGTCGGATCTCTACGCCGACCAGACCATCGAGATTGAACGGATGCAGAAGATGCTCGCGGAGGGAGTCAAGGAATGAGGTTTCTGGTCGTAGTCGTTGCCGCCGGCACGCTCGCGGTTGCCTGTGCGCCGAAGTCGGTGAAGGCGCCCGCAACGCCACCGCCGAATGCGCCGGCGGCGGCCGCGCCCGCGTCACCAGCGCCGGCACCAGCCGCGGCGCCGCCCTCAGCTTCTGCACCAGCCCCGGCCTCGACGACTGCTACTCCTCCCGCTGCTCAAACAGGCGCTGCGGATGCGGCCGCCGGACGCGGCGCAGGCGGACGCGGACGCGGGAATCCGCCGCCGCCGCCTCCACGTCCGCCAGCCGTGATGCCTGCGCCGCTCACGCCTGTCGTGTCAGCCATCGCACCGAGCCCCGATCCACGCGTCGGCCTGTCGCCGGGCTACTGGGATGCGGGACAAGCCGCATGGAATCTCAAGCTCGTGTCCACGACGCCGCCGTCCGAGAAATTCCTCGGCGTCACCAACTCCGATCTGGCCTTTACCGGCAAGTACACGATCCAGGGCAACTACAACGGATTCCAGGTGTTCGACATCTCCGACCCTGCGAAGCCGGTGCCCGTGCTGACGTATTTGTGCCCGGCATCGCAGAGCGACGTGTCGGTCTACAAGAACCTGCTGTTCGTTTCGGGTGAAGGACAGGCGGGGCGCGTCGACTGCGGCATCCAGGGCGTGCCCGAGCCGGTGAGCAGGGATCGGCTGCGCGGGATCCGGATCTTCGACATCTCCGACATCGCCAATCCGAAGTACCTGACCAACGTCCAGACCTGCCGCGGATCACATACGCATACAGTCGTCACCGATCCGCACGACAAGAACAACATCTATGTCTATGTGTCCGGCTCCTCGCGGGTGCGGTCTGCCGAAGAGCTGCCTGGCTGCACCGACGGCCCGATTGACGATCCGAACACGGCGCGCTTCCGTCTCGAGGTGATCCAGGTTCCGCTTGCGGCGCCGCAGAAGGCGGCGATCGTCAGCTCGCCGCGCATCTTCGGCGGCCTTGCGCCGCCGCCCCGCCGGGTCGAGCCTGGTCGCGGTGGAGGAGGCGGCGCAGCGGTTGTACCGTCGGCGCCGAATCAGTGCCACGACATCACGGTCTACCCGGACATCGGCCTCGCCGGCGGCGCATGCGGCGGATACGGCTTGCTGCTCGACATTCGCGAGACGGCGCATCCGATCCGGATCGACGCGGCCGCCGATATCAACATGTCGTTCTGGCATTCCGCGACCTTCAGTAACGACGGTACCAAGCTGCTTTTCAGCGACGAGTGGGGCGGCGGCACCCAGCCTCGCTGTCGCGAGACCGACAAGCCGGAGTGGGGCGCGAATGCACTCTTCACCATCGAGAACAACAAGCTGGTGTTCAAGAGCTACTACAAGATGCCGGCGCCGCAGACGTCGTTCGAGAACTGCGTCGCGCACAATGGATCGCTCATTCCGATCCCCGGCCGCGAGGTCATGGTCCAGGGCTGGTATCAAGGGGGCCTTTCCGTCTTCGACTGGACCGACGTGTCGAAGCCGAAGGAGATCGCTTACTTCGATCGCGGGCCGATCGATGGCACGCGCCTGATCACCGCTGGCTCGTGGTCGGTTTATTGGTACAACGGGCTGATCGTCAGCTCGGAAATCGCGCGCGGGCTCGACATCTTCGAGTTGGTGCCGGGCGGCCTGATCACGCAGAACGAGTTGGACGCCGCGAAGACCGTGAAGTTCGACTACCTGAATGCGCAGGAGCAGCGGAAGCTGGTCTGGCCGCCCAGTTTCGCGAAGGCGCGGGCCTTCGTCGATCAGCTCGAGCGATCCGATGGTCTTCCTGCTCCACGCATTGCATCGGTCCGCCAGGATCTTGCTGCTGCCGAAAAGCTCAAGGGTCAGCCGAGGCAGCAGGCGCTCAGAAAAATTGCGACGCAGCTCACCGCGGATGCGAAGACGTCAACGGATCAGCCGAAGACGCGGATGCTGGTGAATGCAGTGCGGGAGTTGGGAGGGAAGTAGGTCGTCAGCTCTCGGCTCATGCCGCTTGGATACGCAATGGGTAACTTGTAGCGTGAGTTCTTACATGAGGGCCAGGAGTTCAGGAGGTAACTCAGTTCTTCCTGGTCTCCTGGCCCTCCTGTGAATCCAGATTTCACGAATTTCCCGGACTGATAGCTAGTTCGTCAGATTTCCCGCCGCAACCATGTTGCTCAGCGTCGGGACCGGCGATCCGCCTGCCGGTTCCAGTGTGATCGCCACCGTCCCGACACGCTCCGAGGTGCCGCTCCTCGCGAGCGTGAGTGCGCGGCCATCGGGCTGCAGCTCGAGCAGGCCCGCGTCAATCGGAGTGCCGCCCGGCGGAATCACCCACAGTTGATAAACCTGTCCTGTCTGGGTCGCCGGCAGGTTCGCAAACGCGACCACCAGGCCCTCGGTCTGACTCCAGAACGCCCGTCCGGTTGCGGCCGGAGCCACTTTTGTCCCTGCGAGGTCGATCCGTCGCAGATCGCCGGCCGCGAGAATCTGGCGGACCTGTGTCGACTGATCCGTCGCGGCCCGCAGCTGCACCAGCTGCTGCTGGCTCTGCGCGGCTCGATCGGAGGCGACTCGCACCTGTTCCTCGAGTACCGCGATCCGCCGCTGAAGCGAGACCGCATAGCCACCGAGCGCCACTGCGATCACTGCAGCCGCCGCTGAGAGGAGTGCGAAGAGACGTTCTCGTCCTGGCCGGCGTTGCTCCGAGGCGGCGCGGTGCCCGGCGATCGAGTCGACCACGGCACCCCGGGGTGCTGGTGATGTTGCCGCTCGAAGCACGCGATCCCGCAACGATGCCGGAGGATCGACCTGCGGCACGTCGAGCGCGAGCGCCGAGGCGACTGCCGTGAAGTCGCGGATCTCCGCCGCACAGCTGGCACAGGTCGAGACGTGCGCCTCGAACGCGCGGCGCTCCGGCTCGTCGAGAATGCCGAGCACGTATCCGCCTGACAACTCCCGCAGCTCGTCGTGGGTCATGGTGTCTGTTCCCCGAGGCTGCCGTGCAGGAGCTCGCGCAGCCTGATGAGGCCGCTGCGAATGCGGGTCTTGATCGTGCCGAGCGGCTCCTGCAGCCGCTCCGCGATGTCGCTCTGTGACAGGCCTTTGTAATACGCGAGCTCGATCGCTTCGCGCTGCGCCACACTGAGCGAGGCCAGCGCCGCTCGCACCCGTGTGCCCTGTTCGAGACCGATCGCCTGCGCGTCGGGGCGGGGACTCGAGTCGACCACGGTGGCGGGGTCGGGCCCGACCCCGGCCAAGGCAATCCGCGAGCGTCGCGCACGAAGCCGATCGAGCGTGCGCGCACGCGTAATGACGAGCAGCCAGCCGATCACCGGCGCTCTCGCCGGATCGTAGAGACCAGCCTGCCGCCACGCTTGAGTGAAGACGTCCTGCACCACATCCTCGGCTTCCGCCGCGTCAGCCAGCATCCGCAGCGCGAGCGAGTAGACGGCCCGCGCGTGGCGGTCGTACAGGTTCGCCACGGCCGACGCGTCGCCATGCGCCATCCGATCGACGGCTGTCCGATCGTCCTCGAGTGCAGGCGGCACGCTCAATGTCATCGGTGTTACGGACGGCTGGGCCGGCCGGATGGCGGAGTGTAAAGCAGACGCCGTCCGGGTGCCAGCTCGGCTCGTCATCGATCCTTGACTCTACGGCCGGCGCGCCGAAACGGATTGTGTGCGCCGGTTCGACCCCAGAGGTGCTCCAGTATTTGCCGGAGTGCCACGAAGGGCCGGGTCCGAGTACGCTGAGGACAGCGCGCAGGGGCGCGCAGGAGGAATCCGTGTTCAGGACCTGGCCCATCGCTGCGGTCGGGCTGGTGGCGCTGCTGCTGGTGGTCATCGTCTCCGTGCAGACCGCCTCGCGGCGCGCTGACGAGATCTATAGCCAGCTCGAGGCGCTCAACGCGCATCATCGGGAAGTCGACGCCCGGCTGCGCCAGCTGCGCGGAGACCTGTCTCTGTCCGGCATCTTCATCCGTGACTATCTGCTCGACTCCGAGCGCGAGCATGCGTTGGATTACCGTAAGACCCTGCTGAAGTTCCGTCGCGACAACATGGCGGAGCTGCTCAAGCTTCGTACCCTGGTGACCAGCGCGGAAGAGCAGACTCGCATCGACAACCTGCAGGCGAAACTCGACGACTACTGGGAGGTGTTCGAGCCGCTCTTCGACTGGACCGCCGTCGAAAAATCGACCCAGAGCTTCAGGTTCCTGCGGCGCGAGATACTCCCGCGGCGTGAAGCCGCGCTGGCGATCGCGCAGGACATCGAGCAGTTCAACAACGCCAACCTGGCGGCACAGCGGGCCGAGGTGACCCGCCGGTTCGCCGACTTCCAGCGCGGCCTTCACGCGCTGCTGTGGCAGAGCCTGGCGCTCGGCGTGCTCGTCGCGCTCACGGCCGTGATCCGCCTCCGCATCGTCGAGCGCCGCACCGTCGAGCAGAAGCTGCACGCAGAGGAGGCGGAGCGTCAGCTGCGGGAACTGTCGCAGCAGCTCGTGGCCACGCAGGAGGAAGAGCGCAAGAAGCTCTCCCGCGAGCTCCACGATCATGTCGGCCAGATGCTCACGGCGCTGCGCATGGAGCTCGGGCGAATCGATCGCGCCCGCGGCCCGGTCGCCGCCGAGATCCCGGCAGCCGTGGCCGAATGCCGTCAGCTCGTGGACAACGTCGTCCGCACGGTCCGTGACCTGTCGCTGGGGCTTCGCCCGAGCATGCTCGACGATTTCGGGCTGCAGCCCGCGCTCGAATGGCACATCCGCGACGTGAGCCGACGCTACGGGCTGACGGTCGACCTGACGACGCACGGCGACCTCGAGACGCTGCCCGAGCCGCATCGCACCTGCATCTATCGCGTCGTGCAGGAGGCGCTGACCAACTGTGTGCGGCACGCTCGGGCGACACGCGTCCAGGTGCAGCTCGATCGGCGCGGCGAGGCGCTCGAGGCGTTGGTCTCCGACGATGGAAGCGGCTTCGAGCAGGTGCCGCGGCCGACTGGTCTCGGGCTGCGGGGTATCGAAGAGCGCGTCCGCGATTTGAAAGGCTCGGTTACTGTCACCACCGCCCCGCGCGGCGGTACCACGATCCGCGTCGTCCTTCCACTCCCCGCTCCCGTGGAGGTGCCGATTGCGAATCTTGCTGGCTGACGATCACGGGATCGTCCGCCGGGGATTGAAGAGCCTGCTCGAGAGTCAGCCGGGCCTGGAAGTCGTCGGTGAAGCGGCCGACGGGCTGGAAGCGCTGCGGCTCTGCAGCGAGTTGTCGCCCGACCTGCTGATCGTCGATATCTCGATGCCGTTGATGAACGGGATCGAGGTGGCGTCGCGCGCGCAGAAGGTCGAGCCGGCGCCCGCCGTCATCATCCTCAGCATGCACGCCGACGAGTCGTACATCATGCGCGCGCTCGGGGCGGGTGCGCGCGGGTACCTGGTGAAGGACGCGACGGATGAGGACCTGCTTCCGGCAGTGCGTGCAGTGGCTGCCGGCAAGCCGTTCTTCAGCCCGACGGTCGCCGCCGTCCTGATGGAAGACTACGTGCGGCAGCTCCGGGCGCGAGGCCTGTCAGACTCGTACGAACTTCTCACCGATCGCGAACGGGAGGTCTTGCAGCTGCTCGCGGAGGGACGCTCGAACAAGGAAGTCGCCTCGCTGCTCGACGTCGGCCTCTCGACGGTCGAGACCCACCGTGCCAACCTGATGCAGAAACTCAACCTTCACAACACCGCGGAGATCGTCCTCTATGCGGTCCGCAAGGGAATCATCGTTCACTCCTGACCCGGGCTGACGGCAGGCGACGGGTTCAAGGATGACGGTACGACTGCGCTCAGGCCGGCCAGGACATAGTCTGAAGCGCTCCGCAACCGCGCCTGGACCGGAACGACCTCGCGTGTCACCGGGACGAGCGAGTCCGCCAGCTCGCGAATCAAGGTCCGGGATCTGCGGGGATCGCTGGGCGTTTCCAGGCTGAGGTCGACCAGGATATCGCTGGCGCGAAGGGCGTCGCGGATTGGGGCGGAGTCGCCGGAGCTGACCACCACGGCCTGGTGCGTCTGATTCATCTCGACCATCTTCCGCACACTCCGGTGAAACGACAGGCCGGCAGCGCGCACTTCGACAACGCCGTGATTCACCGTCACTTCGTAGCCGAGAAAATCGGCGGCGTCCTGCAGCAATGCGACCAGCGTCTGCGCCTGGCTCTGGCCCAGCGTCGCGTCGGCACGGCCGAAATGCCACGTCAACGCGGTCGGCCGCGCCTCGACGAAGGCGCCGGGTGTGCTGGTCACGAACTGTTCCATCAGCTGCCGCACGTCGTCGACCCACTCGCTCTCGGTCCCCTGCGTGAGGCGCCAGCGGCGTCCACCCGCATCACGACGCCATAATCCGTGCTCCGCCCAGAGCACTGCAGGGATCCGATCGAACCACTCGTCCATCGTTTCGTGATCGAAGCCGCTGATGACGTGCACGGTGATGCCGGCCCTGAGCGAGAGGCTGCGCAGCAGGTGAATCAACTCGGGATCGGGCCCCGAGCGCGACGCATCCCGCGCGTCCGGTACAAGCACGCCTTCGAACGGCAGGGCGAGCGACACATGAACCCCGCGTTCGATGGCGGCCCGGATCGTCTCGACCGCGGCCGCAGGTCGGTTCAGACACCCGGTCGTGGCTGCGGTAATGTCGGTCGTGAATCGGTCGGCCCAGCTGTGGACGGTATGTCCGCTGGTCCGCAGGCGCAGCGCCGCCATCCGGCTGCGCCGTTCCTCCCGATCCATGTCGAGGGCCCGCACCATCGTGTCGACGAGATCGTCGATGGAGTACGGGTTCACGGTCAACGCCTCGTGCAGTTCGCCGGCGGCTCCCGCCAGCTCGCTCAATACCAGGACGCCGTCTTCATCCTCCCGCGTAGACACGAACTCCTTGGCGACCAGGTTCATGCCGTCGCGAAGCGCTGTTACCAGCATGACGTCGGCGGCCCGATAGAGTGCCGCAAGGTCGACAGGTGGCAGCGACTCGGGGAAGTAGCGCACAGGTGTCCAGGCGGGCGTTCCAAACCGGACGTTGACCCGCGCGATCAGCGCCTCGACCTCGCGCTTCAACGTTGCGTACGCCGGCACGTGCTCGCGCGACGGCACTGCCACCTGCAGCAGCTGTACGCAGCCACGAAGCTCGGGGTGCGCGATCAGCAGGCGTTCGAATGCGGCGAGCCGCAGCGGAATGCCCTTCGTGTAGTCGAGCCGATCGACGCCGACGAACAACCGGCAATCGCTTCGTGCGAACCGGCGGGTCGGCCGGCCGCGGTCGCGCAGGCGCTGGGCGTCGATCGCAACCGGGTAGGTACCGAAGTCCACCCTGCGGCCGTCGGCCACGACGCCCGATTCGTCGACGGCATAGCCCAGGAGCGCCTTGAGCGTTGCCGCGAAATTCGCCGTATCGCCGGCGGTCTGGAAGCCCACGAGCGTCGACCCGAGGATGCCCTCCAGCAGCTCGCGCCGCCAGGGGAGCACTCGGAAAACGTCGGCGGCGGGGAAGGGCGTGTGCAGGAAGAATCCGATCTGCGCGTCGGGGAGCCGCCTGCGTACCATCGCGGGCACGAGCATCAAGTGATAGTCGTGGATCCAGAGGATGTCACCAGGACGATGGTTCGCGATGAGCGTGTCCGCGAACCGCTCGTTGACCGCGCGATACGCCTCGAACGGAGGAAGGTTCAGCGGCAGACGTTCGAGCTGGTAGTGCAGGACGGGCCACAGTGCGGCGTTGCAGATCCCGTCGTAGTAGTCGACTAGTTCGCGCCCGCTCAATGGAATCGGAACGAAGTGGCGCCGCTGGAGCGTGGCGTCGAGCTCCGCGCAGCCTCGATCGTCGAGCGCCGAACAATCACCCGGCCATCCAACCCAGAGGTTGTTTCCGTGTTGATGCACCGCCGCGAGTGCTGACGCCAGCCCGCCGGTCGTCGGACACAGTTCCAGCCGGCCGTGGCTGCTTTCGACTGTGAACGGCAGTCGGTTGGATGCGATCACGAGGCGACGGAATGCCGTCATGCGGTCCCTCCAGTCCATCCAGCGTAGGACTGAAGGCTTAGCTCAGACCATCGGGCAAAGGGGGGAGCGCCGCGGACGTATGGTCGCGCTGCACCTCGACCGCGAACCTCTGCAGTGAGATCGCGTGACAGTGCGAGCTACGGACGACTCTCGGGACAGCAACGTCATTCTGGATGTCATCACGACGATGCGAGTGGGGCGGTCGACCTCGGTGCGCTCAGGCGAGGCACGGCAGGGTCGGCTCATGATCAACCCCTTTATCTACGCAGAGGAGGCATGCGGCTTTGACCGGATCGAAGATCTGGAGGAGGCACGGCCGTCTCAATACTTCACCCGAGAGCCCACCAGGTTCAGCGTGGAGCCTGTCACGAGGAACGCGAGCATCATGTCGATCAGCGAGAGCGGCAGCGAAATCATGATCGCCAGCGGATCCAGGAACGTGCGGAACGCAAGAATTGGCCAAGCCGCCGCGACTCGTCGTGGCCACATCTGCCAACCAACCTGTGTACCGTTCGACGACGGCGCTTCACATCGACACCCCAAAACCCGGGGCTGCCGAGTGGCAAGTGGGATGCTTCACTCACGACGCTCCCGCGATTCCCGCTGACCTCGGCCGTTCGAGATCCTGTTGATTTCGGGCGGAATGTGAACTTGCGACGGATCCACGCGCGTGTAATTCATGGACGCCCGTCAGGAACTCAGGAAATTTCTTCCCAGTAGCCTGGGAGTCTCGGACCGCGACCTTTCGCTGATCCTGTCGTCGCTGACGCTCCGTCACCTGGCGAAGGGCGATCACTTCCTCAACGCGGGCGAGACCAGCCCGATAAAGGGCCTGGTGACGAGCGGTTGCCTCCGCGTCTACTTCACCGAGGACGATGGCACCGAGCGAGTCCTGTACTTTGCGCCAGAAGGCTGGTGCCTGACCAACGTCGGCAACGCCGCCGGCGAATGGCCGGCAGTGCTCAGGGTCGATGCCCTGGAGCCGACCGACGTCCTGGTGATCGATCGGACGCGGCTCGGATCCGCCTCCGAACCTGCATCTGACCGAATCTGGAGAGCGCTGGCCGAAGCGACGCTCCTGACGTTCCACGAGCGCCTGGTTGGCGGCCTTCGGAAGACCGCCGCGCAGCGCTATCTGGATTTCCGCCGCCTCTATCCCGGCCTCGACGCGAGAATCCCGCAATACCACGTCGCCGGGTACCTGGGAGTCTCACCGGAGTTTCTGAGCAAGCTTCGCAAGTGCCTCATTCGCGACGAATACCGCCTCGCACCGTCCTGATTCAGTGACGCGTTTTCTTGACCTGCTTCAATGACGCCCCTTGGGTGCCGAGGTACTGTTCGCGCCCAACCCCTGCGAAAAGCGAGGTCACGCCATGAGATTTTCGTGGAACAGGACTCCGCGTACGACTGCGCCGGGAGGGTGGCGTCCATCACCGGCAGTGGCGGGCACTGCCGTCATCGGCGCAGTGGCGCTCGCAAGCGTCGGGCTCATGCAGGAGCCAGCGCAGGATACCCGTGCTGACGAGCGGCGTCGCGAGCGGTTCACTGTGACCGGCGGTCCCGAGTCCGCCGAAGCCGCGACGGCTACTACTACCACTGCCACCACTACCTCGAGTCCGACGAACGCGCCGACGGGCTTCGACAACAGGACGAACGGAATGGATCCCCAGGGTCCACCCTTCGACAGTCTCAACGAAGACAACGTCGTGCCGCTCCGTTCCTTCAACGACAACCGGTTCATCTTCGAGGAGACGGAGACGATTGCCGACGGTCTCGGTCCGACCTACAACGCCCAGTCCTGCCGGGAGTGCCACCAGAACGTCGTCACCGGCGGGGCGAGCCAGATCGCCGAGCATCGAACGGGTCACATGCTGAACGGCCAGTTCTTCGAGTCGCTCGGAGGGTCGTTGGTACACTCCAGGGCCACGCACCAGAACATTGTCGAAGTGGTGCGGTCGAGGATGACGTCAGGACGTTCCGGATCTCGACCAACACGCTCGGGGCCGGGTTCATCGAAGCGATCGCCAACGGCACGCTGCTCAGTATCCGGGATCGTCAGCCTGCGTCGATGCGCGGGACGGCGGTGATCGTGCCCGTGCTCGAAGCGCCCGGCGAGACCCGCATCGGCCGATTCGGCTGGAAGAACCAGCACGCCAGCCTGCAGTCCTTTGCGGCGGACGCCTACTTGAACGAGATGGGCATCACCAGCCCGCTCTTCCCCGACGAGAACTCGTCGAGCGGGCGGAGCGTGGCCAACTTCGATCCGGTCCGCGATCCGGAAGACGAGGGTGAAGACGTCGAGGCGTTCGCGAACTTCATGCGATCGACCAAGGCGCCGTCGCGAGGACCGATTACCGCCGACGTCCAGGCGGGTGATGCGCTCTTCAACCAGATTGGTTGCGCCACCTGTCACACGCCGGCCATCGTGACGGCGGAGGCAGGGACGCGAATAAATGGTGGCACGTTCACGGTTCCGTCAGCGCTCGGCAACAAGATCATCCGTCCCTACAGCGATTTCCTGAGTCACGACATCGGCACCGGGGACGGCATTCCGATTCTGCCCACCGCCGAGTTCGCCGATACCGCCAACAAGATGCGCACGCCGCCGCTCTGGGCGCTGCGCACCCGCAACCGGTTGATGCACGACGGCCTCTCGTTCACCAAGGACGAGGCGATCAGTCGGCACCGCGGTCAGGCCGACACCGTGCGCCAGAAATTCAATGCGCTGACGGCTACGCAGAAGAGGCAGCTGATGCGGTTCCTGGAGTCCTTGTAGACGGTTCGGAGGGGCCCGCGCAGGCCGGTGTCCGGCCAATCGAGGGCCGCTCCGCCACTCGCTCGTCGGCGACGAAGCAGAATGGATGGCCGCAGTCTTCGCAGACGTACTCCGCGTACCCGGCGCGCTCTTCCACGAACCGGATGCGGTGAGCCGTCAGGAAGCAGATCAGCGGGTGCCGGATCTTGCGCTTGTCCGCCGCGTGTTTCAGGAAACTGTGGCCGCAGTGGCAGGCGTACTCGACGAAGCCATGACGGTTCGCGATCGCCGTGACCCGGTGCCCGAGCAGGCCGCAGGCGTACCGCACTTTCTTGGCGAACAGTGATGCGTTCGCGAACGGGTCGGCGGCGGCCGGGTATGCCAGCGGGTGTCCACATCGAACACAGACATACTCGTGCACGCCATCGCGATCGGTGAGCCGCACGTAGGTGTGATGCCGGAGGAAACAGGACAGCGTGTGGCGAACGTGAGTCGTTTCCCCGGTCTTCAGCAGGTAGTCGACGCCGCACCGGCAGCGTCGCCTGTCGCCGCGCGTGGAGCGGAACACATGGTTGTCGACCACGTGCCCCCAGATCCGGCAGCTGAGTCGCATCCAGGACGGTGCCGGCTGTGTCGTGGTGTTCATGACCCGTAAGGCGCAAAGCGGGGCGGGGGCGGCTCGCGATCAACGGGATTTCAGCGCCGGGCGGCCTTCCGGGCGTCCTCCTGCAGACCCACCAAATCGTGGGACTCCTGGAGCCACCCTTTCAGCTCATCGTCGAGGTCGTCGGCCGATCGGATGCGCACGGAGTGAATGCGCCAGTTCGGCCCATAGTCCTCTTTGCGAGTCACTCTGGGGCTTCTCAGCCATCGATGGAGCGCAAAGCTCGCAACGAAGTGATCCTTGCGAGGCGTCAGCCCCGCGAAGCGGACGCGTGCAACGCAAACGAGGCGCGTTTTTTGAGGAAGGATCTGGACGTCGCCGAGCGTGCTCAGGGTCTCGATGAATCGTCTGGCGAGATTGAGGACCGATGGATCGGAGCGGGCGAAGAGCGCCTCGAGCGTGAAGTGTCCGCACGAATGCCACAGATTCTTCGTGACGAGGCGCGCGCCACACCTCGGGCAGGTCCACACCGGCTGTTGCGAGCGTGGCACGGGCGCAGTTTACTGGCTTTGGGATGCGATCGTGTCGGGCGAACGATCACGCCGCAGGTTGCCCCGCCACTCCGCATTACCTCGCGGTAGCAGAAGATTCCCGACTACTGCTAGTGCACTGTCCTGAGTCAAATCCCAAGCTCCAAACTCCACCTCCCAACGCACTCCCAAGCTCCAAACTTCAATCGGCCCGACACGCGCAGCAGCGGAATTTGCAATCGCAGTGTTCCAGGACGGAACAACTCTCGATTGTTTGGGCGTTTGAGGGAATAACGACAACTCGTAAATAGATCAATCAATTAACCAGCAATTACCGATTGGTGACCTCTTTGCTCCTCGCGCGCGCGTGGGTCGACGTGTGCAACCCCGGGCTGCGTGATGATGCGGAAGCTTCCCTTTCCCCCAGGCGTCGCAGCCCTCGCCGCGATCTCAGCAGCGACGGTGTTTTTGCCGCAGCTTGCGGGCTGGCCGCGCGCAGACCGCACAGTCGAGCTCTTCGCACTGACCCTGGCTGCGGCTCTCAGCGCGTTCCTCAGGGTCGAGGCCTCGGCCGCGAGGGACCGCACCATCATGGCGCCCTCCTTCGTTCTGACCTTCGTGGCATTGCTCATGTTCGGGCCCCACGTCGCGACGCTCGTGGCCGCGATGAGCGCGCTGAGCGTCGTCCTGCTGCGCTCGGATGACGGATATCCAACTGCGCAGTCGTTGATCGCGGCCGCCGTCACTCCGCTGGCCGCGCAGGGCGCGGGGCTGACGTTTCAGGCCATGGGTATCGCATTCAGCGACATCGCCGGTGCGTGGCCCTGGCACGGTGGGCTGATCGCCACCGCCGTTGTCGTGTACGTCCTCCTGCAGGGCGCCCTCGGCGAATTCGCGGTTCCGCTTCTCACCGGCCAGAAGCCCAGTCACTCGTGGGTGCAGGACCCGTTCCGCGGCTGTTCGATTCACCTGGTTGGTGCGAGCGTCGCCGCCGGCATCGTGGAGTTGCTCGACGAGCGATTGTGGGAACTGCTCCCCGTGGCAGCGGGTTCGCTCTTCTTCGCGTATCAGACCTACTCGGACCACGTGAATCGGCTGGACGAGGAGCATCACCGCCGCGAGGTTCTCGCGTTCCTCGAAGACGGCATGTCAGTCGTCGGACGCGATGGCCGGGTCACCGTGTGGAACAGCGCGCTCGAGCGGATGCTGGGTTGTTCGCGGGCGCGCGCACTGGGGCAGTTCATCGATCTGGCCATCCCGGCGCTCGCGCGGACGGAGCTGCCGAAGGCGATCAAGGACACCCTGACCGATGGCAAGCCGCGATTGATTACCGACGTCAGCGTCCCGTCCGACAGAGGCGATCGCGTCCTGGAAGTGAAGGTCCTGCCGGTCGCCGAGGGCGTGACCCTGCTCTGGCACGACTTCACCGAGCGGATGCACGGAACGGATCTCGTGAAGCAGAACGGGGAGCGCCTGGCGCTCGCGGCGGAGGGTGCCAACGACGGGCTGTGGCAGTGGGACCTGCGGACGCAGGAGTTTTATGTCTCGGGACGCTGGCGCGCGATGATCGGATTGTCGCCGAACGCCACCGTCGGACGTCCTGAGGACTGGCTCGATCGCGTTCACCCGGACGACATCCGCGTTCTCAAGGAAACACTCAAGATCTATCTTGCGGGCCGGACCGACGTCTTCCAGTGCGAGCACCGGATCCGCCACCAGGACGGCAGCTATCGGCGGTTCCTCTGCCGCGGCCTGGGCTTGAAATCGCAGCGCACCGGTCGCGATCGCATCGCTGGTTCGCTGACCGACACTACGGAACAGGCCATCGCGCAGGAGCGGCTGCGCAGCGTCGGGTTCCTCGACCCCTTGACCGGCCTCTTCAACCGCGCGGTGTTCGTCGAGGGATTGGGCCGGCGGCTGGAAGAGTTCAAGATGGGCCGCGTCAGCAACCAGTTTGCGGTCCTCTATCTCGATCTCGACCGGTTCAAGATCGTCAACGACAGTCTCGGCCACCTGGTCGGCGACGAATTGCTGATCGCCGCCTCGCGCCGGCTGGAAACCTGCCTGCGGCATGGCGACTCGCTCGCCCGGCTCGGGGGTGACGAGTTCGCAATCCTGCTGAACGGGCTTGCGGACGACGGCCAGGCGAACGCGATTGCCTTCCGGATCCAGGACGCCCTGAGCGCGCCATTCTCCATTGGCGGCCGCGAGGTCTTCACCTCGGCGAGCATCGGCATCGCATTCGGCCCGGCGCACTACACCAATCCGGACGAGGTCATGCGCGACGCCGACACGGCGATGTATCACGCCAAGGCCCGCGGCAAAGCCCGGCACGAGGTCTTCGACGCCGACATGCACGCCCGCCTCCGCGATCGACTCAGCCTCGAGAACGATCTGCGGCGGGCGATCTCCACCAACGATTTCGAGGTGCACTATCAGCCGATCGTCTCGCTGACGTCGGGCATGTGCGTCGGTTTCGAGTCGCTGGTTCGCTGGACGCGCAACGGCGAGCCGATCTCGCCGGCGACGTTCATCCCGATTGCCGAGGAGCTGGGGCTGGTTGGAACGCTTGGCACGTGGGTTATGCAGCAGGCCTGTCTGACCTTCGCCGGCTGGCAGCGGCGATTCCCTCGCGCGGGTCTCGACTACATCACCGTCAACATCTCGAGCCGGCAGCTGATGCAGCAGAACTTCGTGAAGCTGGTCCAGCAGGCCGTGGTGGACTCGGGATTGAAACCGGCGGAGCTTCGGGTCGAGATCACCGAGACGGCGCTGATGGACAGTCCCGGCGAAGCCGCGGACGTGCTGCGCGAGCTGCGCGACTTTGGCGTAAAGGTCTACCTGGACGACTTCGGCACCGGTTACTCGTCACTGAGTCACCTCCACAAGCTGCCCGTGGATGCGCTCAAGATCGATCGTTCGTTCGTCAGGAGCCTGACGCTGCCGGATCGTCCCGCCATTGTCGAGAGCATCCTCGCGCTCGCGCGCACGCTCAACACCAGCGTAGTCGCCGAAGGGATCGAGACCGAGGTGCAGGCGCGGGAGCTCGAGCGCCTGGGTTGTACCCACGCGCAGGGCTTCCTCTTCTCGCGCCCGCTCTCGACCAGCTCGGCCGAGGCTGTCGTCATGGCCAGCCAGCCCCTCGGACCGAAAGGGGCAAACGCCCGCTTGTTCGCCGCCAGCCGGTAAGTTACCCACCAAAATCCATCCGAGCCTTCCGCGCGTAGGAGGAGTGTCGCCGGAGGTGCTCGATGAGGGTTTCCTGGTCGTTCGCGGTCGTCCTGACTCTGTTTTTGGTGTCGTCGTGCAGTCGTTCGAGTCAGAGCGCTGACCCCGGGCCCTTGACGCGTCTCGATCGATCGTGTCGCACCGCGGCTGCCGCCAGCGCGGGCAACGATACCGAGATCCAGCGACTGCAGCAGGCGCTGCGCGACGAGCGCACTCCGTCGCGCGCGGCGGAGCAGCTCGGCTATCGCTTCATCACGCGGGCGCGGCTCTCCAACGACGCCGGGTTCTACACGCTGGCCGAGCAGGCGGCATTGTGCATGGCGTCAAGCGACGCGGCCGATCCAGCTGCGCTCCTGTTGCGCGGCCACGTGCTCCATCAGATGCACCGCTTCGGCGAGGCCGAACTGATCGCACGGCGGCTCGTGGCCGGGCGCGAGTACGTCCTCGACTACGGGCTCCTCGGCGATGCGCTGATGGAGCAGGGTCGGCTCACCGAGGCCGCCACCGCCTACCAGAAGATGATCGACCTCAAGCCCTTCTACCAGTCCTATACCCGCGCGGCTCACCTCCGATGGTTGAAGGGCGATCTCGATGGCGCTATCGAGATGATGCAGGCTGCGATCAAGGCGGCCAGTCCGCGTGATCCTGAGTCCGTTGCCTGGGCGTACTCGCGGCTTGGTTTCTACGAACTGCAGCGTGGACGTCTGACCGACGCCGAGCGGATGATCGATGCGTCACGCCGTTACATCCCGGACTACGCCGCCGCGTTGCTGGTTCACGGGCGGATCCAGCTTGCGCGAGGCAGGCGGCTCGAGGCAGTGGCCACCCTCGAGCGCGCGGCCCGTCTGAATCCCCTGCCCGAATACAAGTGGGCCTATGCCGACGCGCTTCGATGCCTGAACCGGATTGACGACGCCCGGCAAGTCGAGCAGCAGCTCGCGGTGGCCGGGTCCGACGATCCGCGGACGTTCGTCCTCTTTCTCGCCACGCGCCGTGAAAACCGCATGCAGGCGATTGCGCTGGCAAGACAGGAGCTGCAGAAGCGCAGCGACATCTTCACTCTCGACGCGCTCGCGTGGGCGCTCGCGTCTGCCGGTGAGCTTCGCGAGGCGGCGCCGTTGATGGACCGCGCGCTTGCCGAAGGCACACAGGACGCCCGCCTGTTCCTACACGCCGCCTGGATCGCCGCTGCCGACGGCCGCATCGCGGACGCACGGCGCTGGGCGGGCAAGGCTCGCGCACTCCAGTTCACGCTGCTCCCCTCGGAGCTGGGGGTACTCCGCACGGGAACCGCAACATCACCCCGATCGTGAGGTTATGGCAATGAAGAACGTTCTACGGAGGCTGCCGCTCGCAGCGGCAGCGGGGCTCCTGCTGTGGCCGGCCGCGGCGCACGCGTCCAGCCACATGGATGCTCCACTGATCACCCTGGACGACGCGGCGAATACGACCGACGTCTACGCGTTCGTTTCACAGCGCTTCGGACGGAAGTATCTGACCACCGCCCTCGCGGTGTACCCGCACGAGGAACCGGGCATCGGTCCGAACAAGTACAACTTCGACGATGACGTGCTCTACGAGATCCGGGTCGCGACCGGCCGGGATGTCGCGAAGGGGCGGACCACTCAGGCCTACCAGTTCCGGTTCGACACGAGCTACAGGAACCGCAACACCATCCTGCAGTCGTATCTAGGGGTCATCGCAAACGTGGGCGACGGGGCGCAGAACCTGATTCAGCGATACACCGTGGACAGGGTCGACTGGAGCACCGGAAGCGTCCATCGCCTGGGCCGCGGCATCGTCCCGCCGAACAACCAGGGCAACGCGACGCCCAGGTACAACCGGAACGACGATGGAGAGCAGCCGGCGAAGGACGGCGTCGGCGACGAGGCGAGCCTGGATCGCTACACCTCGCAGTCCATCGCCTCGCTCGAGGGTGGCTACCTCGCCTTCGCCGGTCAACGAGACGATGGGTTCTATGCGGATGTGCAGGCCATCTTCGATCTGCTGAAGCTCCGCCCGGCGGACAAAGCCGTGGATTCCCAGGGCGGGTTCAACGTTCACACGATCGCGCTGAACATCCCGATCGAAGAGCTCGGCGGGGATCAGCAGATCGTCGGCGTCTACGCCACCGCGAGCCGTCGTCGCGTCAGGATTCTCGGCACGACCGGGGACACGAATTTCGGCGACTTCGTCCAGGTGGCGCGCCAGGGCAACCCGCTCTTCAACGAGGGCCTGGTCGCGATCCGGGACAAGGATCTCTACAGCCGGACCTCGCCGGAGGTGGACTCGACGCTCTTCAAGAAGTACGCGCTGACGCCCGAGCTGGCTGGTCTGATCAACGCGCTGGTCCTCGGGGCGAACGTTGCGCCGACCACGAATCGCACGGACATCGCCGGCATCTTCATCCCGGATCTCATCAAGGTCGATCTGTCGACCGGTCCCGCGCGGCTGGCCGGAGGTGGGCCCGCTCATCCGACCAATCCTGATGACGCAGGGTTTTCGCGTCTCGGCATCTTCGGCGGCGACACGTTGACCAGTTCCGTCCAGCCTGGCTTCGGCAACGGCACCGTGCCGGGCGGCTGGCCGAACGGCCGCCGGTTTGGCGACGACGTCGTCGACATCGCGGTGACGGCGCTGATCAGCGATCTGCGGGTCAGCCCGCCGAAGATCGTCGGACCGGCGGGTGACAACGTGAACGCGAACGACATCGCCTACAACAAGGTGTTCCCGTACGCCGCGACACCGTTGAACGGCCGCAATCACACCCACTAAGTCCCATGACTGCTCGTTCACAGCGGGCCCGGCGGGGGCCGGGTCCGCTGATCCTGATCGTGCTCGTGCTCAACGCGGCCGTGGTGCTGGCGCATGATCCCGGGCTGAGCGCCCTCGATGTCAACGTCACCGGCACGACGATATCGGCCACGCTGTCTGTCTCAGCCGCGGACGTCGCCTTCCTGGGGTCAGATCTCGAATTTCCACCTCGGCTCCCTGAAAATTCGCGATCTGACCCCCGGGAGGCTCGAAATTCGAGATCTGACCCCAGGGTGCCGGCACCAGGGGGCGGAGCGACCAGGCTGCGCGATATCGTCCGCGACGCGGTTCGACTCACGGTCGACGGCGAGCCGCTGATGCTCGAGTGGCAGCACCTGGACAGCGACCGGGACGGAATCCGGATCCGGTTCGAGTACGCCCCGGTGCGGCCGGATCGATCCGTGCGGCATATCGTCGTGACGTCAGACATGCCGGAGCAGCTCTCACGCGGCCATCGCGAGCTGGTGACGGTCACCGCGGATGGCCGCATCGTGGGAGAGAGTGTGCTGGATGCCGAGATCAGAACGCTGGCGATCGCCGTCAGCGAGCCGCCGCCTTCGCGCGCGCGGCAGGCATGGTCGTTCGTGACCATCGGCGTCCATCACATTCTGGCCGGCTACGACCACCTGATGTTTCTGGCCGGCCTGATCCTCGCAGCTGTCAGTGTTCGTGCGCTGCTGATCGCCCTCACCGCCTTCACCGTCGCGCACTCGGTCTCGCTCGCCGCGGTCGTCCTGGCTGGCGTTCACGCGCCGCCATCGATCGTGGAACCCGTGATCGCCGCGTCCATCGCATGGATCGGGATGGAGAACCTGCTCGGGAGATCAGGTGGTGCGCGCTGGTGGCTCGTCTTCGGGTTCGGGCTGGTTCACGGATTCGGGTTCGCGGGCGCGTTGACCGGACTCGGATTCGGTTCCTCGGCGAGTGATGTCGCCGTGGCGCTGCTGTCGTTCAACGCCGGCGTCGAAGCGGGTCAGCTGGCCGCCGCAGGTGTGATGCTGCCGCTGGTCTGGATGATCAGGTCGCGCCCCGCATTGCACGCGCGGCTGCAGCCGGTGTGCTCGGTCATCGTCGCCGCCGCGGGCATCGCCTGGCTGGTGCAGCGGGTTTTGTAGCGACTTGGGGCTAGGGGCTGGGGGCTGGGGGTGCGCAAGCCGGTGGTATCCAGAGGCAATGAGCCGCTTGAATTAGCACGTTTGTCCTGTGAGGATACCGGCTTGCGCTAGCCCCAGTCCCCAGCCTCTAGCCCCCAGCACCGAGATTCGACTCTGGTCACCGCCCGCAGCTCGCGAAGCGGAACGGAGTTCGCCTCATCACGGGAAGCGTCCGCGCAAGTGACTGACTTCTCGATGTCGGCTCGCAGTATGTGCGTACTGGCAACCCAGGGATGACGCATTTGCTGCGCGGTGGGAGGCATGATGAGGGAGATCAAGAGTTATCGCGATCTGGAAGTCTGGAGGCTTGGAATCGAGCTGGTTCTGGACTTTTATGCACTCACGAGTCGGTTTCCCGCCGACGAACGTTTCGGGCTGACGTCTCAAACCAGGCGCGCGGGTGTGTCGGTTCCTTCGAACGTCGCCGAAGGACACAACCGCCGTTCACCCCAATCCAACAAGGCCTACAGGAATCATGTCAGCATCGCTTTGGGATCCACCGGCGAACTTGACACGTTGTTGGAAGTCGCCCTGCGGTTGGGTTACGTAAAGGCCGAGGATCTCAGAGCTGTGAACGACAAGCTGAATAGTGTGGGGCGGATGCTCAGGCGACTCCAGCAAAGTCTGGAAACACCCCGAGGGCGACGCATCTGAAAACAATCTCGGGGGCTAGGGGCTGGGGGCTGGGCGAAGCCAGTGGTAACCAAAGGCAACGAGCCGCTTGAATTTCCACAGTTGCCTCTGAGGATCACCGGCTTGCCCTAGCCCCCAGCCCCCAGCCCCCAGCCCCGCGAACTCCGTGTCGTGTTCCCCCCTGCGTTCTCGATCTTCAGAGTGCGAGGGCAATCCTGCCCCGACTGATGAACTGGACGCGCAGAGGAGCAGCGATGTTTAGCAATATTCGACAGCTAATCGTGGCCGGCTTGATAGTTGTCGGCGTGG
>Ga0111538_10003358_pt1 | contig 22409 bp, 20 predicted proteins | sample SoiMethybrSBSTD1_FD_79669 | JGI IMG/M metagenome (GOLD analysis project Ga0111538, IMG submission 79669) | Bulk soil microbial communities from a Populus tree surrounding site in Tennessee, USA - Soil MetaG P. TD hybrid SBSTD1 (version 2)... | ecosystem: Environmental > Terrestrial > Soil >...
CGTCACTCCCGACGCAGCCGCCAGCTTGCCGGTTATCTGAACTAAGCTTCGGTTACAATGCATCCGTGAAAGACACTTGTCCAACGTGTCGAGGCACCGGCTTTGTTTCCGTTGAAAAAAACGGAGTGCGTGGTGTTGTTCGCTGCGATTGCGTGCGATCCAATCGTTCGGGCCGCCTCATGGAGGAAGCCAGGATTCCCATACGCTACAGCCATTGTGAACTTGAGGGGTTTGGGCTCACCGACAAATGGCGAAATGAATCGCTGGAACGCGCCAAGAGTCTTGCCGAGCTATACGCAAGAGAATATCCCCCGTCGAAGCCCTTTGGCCTCCTCTTTATGGGACCACCCGGTGTAGGAAAGACGCATCTCGCCGTCGGAATTATCAGGAAACTCATTCGAGACAAGTCCGTCGCGTGTCTGTTTCGAACGTTTCCCGACCTGCTGAAAGAAATCCAAATGTCCTATAGCGCAGTCTCCATGAGTTCGGAACTGTCGCTCTTACGCCCGGTGATGGATGCGGAGGTGCTTCTTCTCGACGAGCTTGGTGCACAAACGCCGTCCGCCTGGGTGAAGGAAACGGTTGGTTACATTCTAAACTACCGCTACGTCGAAAATAAGGTCACGATCCTCACCACAAACTACCTGGATCAGGAAGATCTGAAGTCCGCGCGAAAATCCGTCAGCTTTTCATTAACCGAGCGCATCGGCGAACCCATGCGATCCCGTCTATATGAAATGTGTAAAACCGTTGTGATACAGGGGGAGGATTTTCGTCAGCGGTTCAAACCGGACGAACATCGACTGTGAAAGAAGAGTTAGGGCTCATCCTCTTCTTCCTCGTCATCATCGCTGTCTCCTTCTTCCGCGATAGAGATATAGAACTTGGTTTCGCAATCTTCGCATTCGAACTGGTCATCTTCGGCTACATCCAGCTTGCCGGCACATGTTGGGCAGAAAGAGATCTCCGTCTTCATGCGTTTTAAATACAAGAAGGCATTTTTAAAGTCAAAGGGGTTTTCGACAATCCCGACCGCCGTGAAGAGACTTTTCATCCCGTTCTTCGCAGGCATACTTTTTTGTAACGCGCAAACGCCCACAACCGGCCTGCTTTCCATTCGCAGTGATGAACTTCACGAAAAAGTCAGCTATCTCGCATCGAGCGCAATGAAGGGACGCGGCGATGGAGCGCCGGAGTTGCGTCTTGCCGCGGACTACATTGCGTCGGTTTTCAAGAAGAACGGCGTAAGACCTTTCGGTGACAATGGCACGTACTTTCAGAGTTTTCGGATGTTCCGTGCGCAACTGGGTTCCGGCAACGCCTTGCGGGTCGACGATGCGGACTACACGCTTGGAAGCGACTACGTTCCTCACTTTTTGTCCCCCAGTAACAACGTTGACGGAACTCTTGTCTTCGTCGGTTACGGAATATCCGCCCCACATCTGAAATTCGACGAACTCGAAGGTCTGAACCTCCGAGGCAGGATTGCCGTTGTCATCGATACACGACCGCAGGCAGACGATTTCAGTTCAGTCTTCAGTCGTGTTGATCCTTCCGATTCCGCATCGCTCCAGACAAAGGCTCGGAATGTTGCCAGGGCCGGCGCCATTGCGATGATCGTCGTACAGAATCCGAAAATTCCGAATATTCGTATCGCGGATTCGGCCGGCACATTCCGCCCGGACTATCCCCGGAAGGACGTTCCGATGGGCAGCGTGGAAGACCTGAGAAATCCGAGGATCCCGGTGATCTTTTTGTCGGAGCAGGCGGCGCGACGTTTCATGCCCTCGCTTCGAGACGTGCAAAGACGCATCGACGACAGCCTTCAGCCCCAGCGGATGGATCTTGGCAAACGCGCGGTGTTGAGAGTGGATGTCCAACGTTCAGCTTTTCCCACGCAAAATGTCGTAGGCCTGATCGAAGGCGGCGACCTCAGACTTCGGCGTGAACTCGTCCTGGTCGGCGCGCACTATGACCACGATGGTGAGCATCAAGGGCAGATCTGGCCCGGCGCGGACGACAATGCTTCGGGGACCGCGGGCCTGCTTGAACTGGCCGAGGCCTTTGGTAATGGCGGCAAGGTTCCGGCTCGCAGCATCCTGTTGTGTGCCTTCGCCGGGGAGGAAAAAGGCGAGCTTGGCAGTCAACACTACGCCGATCATCCAGTGGTTCCGCTCGACCGGGTGGTAGCGATGCTCCAGATGGACATGATCGGGCGTAATGAGGAGCATGGCGCCGATGGGACCCTGTTGCTGGAACGCGAAACGGCCGAGCAAAACGCGAATAGCATCAACATCATTGGATCCCTCTTCAGTCCCGATCTGAAGCGCACTATGGAAACCTCAAACCGGCAGGTCGGATTGAACCTGAAGTACCGGTACGACGACACACCGGAGAATCTCCTTCGCCGCAGCGATCAGTGGCCGTTCCTGCAGAAGGGCATCCCCGCTCTGTTCCTTCATACCGGAGACCATCCGGACTATCACCGGCCAAGCGACACCGCGGACAAGATCAACTATCCGAAGATGGAGAAGATTGTGAAGCTGGTCTACCTGGCGGTTGAGTCTCTCGGCAATGCCGGGACGCGTCCGGCCTATGTCAACCCAGACCCGCTGGGGCTTCGATGAGGCATCGAGGCTTGACACCCCTGCGGTCAAAACCTAGAATTTAGCACTCTAGATAGCGGAGTGCTAACACACCGGCAGTTTTCCTGAATAGCTAGAACCAAGCAAGAAACCAATTAAGGAGTGAGTCCGATGAAAGTGCGACCTTTGCATGATCGCGTGTTGATCAAACGAATCGAAGAACAGGAAACCGTCCGAGGAGGAATCATCATCCCCGATACGGCGAAGGAGAAGCCCCAGGAGGCGGAAGTCGTTGCCGCCGGAACCGGCAAGCGTCTCGAGTCAGGTCAAGTCGTTCCCCTGGAAGTCAAGGCGGGTGACCGCGTGCTGTTTGGAAAGTATTCCGGGACTGAAATCAAGCTGGACGGCCAGGAATACCTGATTCTCAGGGAAGACGAAATTCTCGGGATTATTGAAGGCGGCGGAAAGGGAAAGAAGTAGGAGGAAGCAATGGCGGCAAAACAAATAGTACATGGAGAAGAATCGCGTCAGACGATTCTGCGCGGAGTGAATCTGCTGGCCGACGCAGTGAAGATCACGCTCGGTCCAAAGGGCCGGAACGTTGTTCTCGATAAGAAATTCGGCTCACCTCAGATCACAAAAGACGGCGTCACAGTCGCAAAAGAGATCGAATTGAAGGATCCCCTGGAGAACATGGGGGCTCAGATGGTGAAGGAAGTCGCGTCGAAAACCAGCGACGTTGCCGGCGACGGCACCACGACAGCAACAGTTTTGGCCCAAGCCATCTTCCGCGAAGGCGTGAAGACGGTCGCAGCAGGCGCAAACCCGATGGCCGTGAAGCGCGGCATTGAACGCGCCGTCGAGGCTGCAGTCGCTGAAATCAAGCGGCTCGCCAAAGAAGTGAAGAAGGGGCCGATGATCGCTCAGGTTGCAACGGTCTCCGCCAACAACGATCCGACGATCGGGAACATCATTGCGGAAGCCATGGACAAGGTCGGCAAGGATGGCGTGATCACGGTTGAAGAAGCCAAGTCGATCGAGACGACGCTCGACGTTGTCGAAGGTATGCAGTTTGATCGCGGCTATCTGTCGCCCTATTTCGTCACAGACCCCGATCGCATGGAGTGCGTGTTCGAGAACTGTTTGATTCTCATTCACGAGAAGAAGATCAGTTCGATGAAAGATCTGCTCCCCGTTCTAGAGCAGGTCGCGAAGATGGGACGGCCTTTGTTGATCATTGCGGAAGAAGTCGAGGGAGAAGCTCTGGCTACTCTTGTGGTCAATAAGCTCCGTGGCACTCTGCAAGCTGCGGCTGTCAAGGCTCCGGGTTTTGGCGATCGTCGAAAGGCAATGCTGGAAGACATCGCAATCCTGACTGGCGGAAAGGCGATCACCGAAGACCTCGGTATCAAGCTGGAAAACCTGCAGTTGGAGGATCTCGGCAAGGCGAAGAAGATTGTTCTCGATAAGGACAACACGACAATCGTCGAAGGCGCGGGCAAGGCTGCGGCTATCGAAGGACGCGTAAAGCAGCTTCGCGCGCAGATCGATGAAACCACGTCCGACTATGACCGCGAAAAGCTTCAGGAAAGGTTGGCGAAGCTCGTGGGCGGTGTTGCCGTCATTAAAGTGGGCGCAGCGACCGAGACTGAGATGAAGGAAAAGAAGGCCCGCGTTGAGGATGCCATGCATGCCACCAGGGCCGCTGTCGAAGAGGGCATCGTTCCCGGCGGTGGGGTTGCCCTGGTCCGGGCGATCCCTGCCCTCGACAAACTCAAACTCGAAGACGACGAGAAGATCGGCGTCAACATCGTCAAGCGCGCTCTGGAAGAGCCGCTTCGCACGATCGCGTCGAACGCCGGGTTCGAAGGCGCCATCGTTATCGGCAAGGTCCGCGATTCGAAGGATCCCAACTTTGGTTTCAACGCGGCGACCGAGGAATACTGCGACATGATCGGCGCAGGTATCCTCGATCCTGCCAAAGTGACCCGAAGCGCGCTCCAGAATGCGGCCTCCATTTCTTCTCTGATGCTGACCACGGAAGCTCTCGTGGCTGAGATTCCTGAGGAGGACAAGGCCCCGGCTGGCCCACCGGCCGGCGGCCCGCCGATGTACTAACCCCTCCCTGGAGATTGTGCGCCGGCTAGGCCCCGCACAATCTCCAGATCTACCCTGTCCTTAGTCCGCTATTTCATTTGCTTCTAAAGAGATAACAAGGGAAAATCCCTTCAATTCGGTACCCAATGAAGCAATCCATTCCTAAGATCACGGTGTTCGCCTTGGGCGGGCTCGCACTGGCGTTGTTCCAGATGCGAAGCACCGCTCAGGATCCGGCCAGCCCGAGGGCAGTATTGGAGAAGTACTGCATCAGCTGTCACAACGAGAAGACGCGCTCGGCCGGTCTCAATCTTCAGGCGCTGGACACTACGAAGCTTGCGGCAAATGCGGAACTGGTCGAGAAAGTCATCGCGAAACTGCGTGCCGGCTCGATGCCTCCCCCGGGGAGCCCTCGGCCCGATGTAGAGACGTACCACCGGATTTCCGGTCTACTGGAACAGGAAATGGATCGCGTTTGGGCAGCGCGTCCGAATCCAGGCCGAATCGGTGCGGTACATCGTCTCAACCGCGCGGAATATGACAACGCGATCCGGGATCTGCTCGCTATTGACCTCGATGTGAAACCGCTGCTTCCGGGAGACGATACGGCCGATGGGAGCTTTGACAACTTCGCCGACTCCCTTTCGATTTCTACGGTCCATCTCGAGCGCTATATGTCTGTTGCACGGCAGGTCACCCGGCTCGCAACAGGACTGCCTCCAGTGAGCCCCACTGTCGACAACTATGAGATCCCTCTGCACGTGGTGCAGGAGGAGAGACAGAGTGAGGATCTACCCTTTGGATCTCGCGGCGGCATTGCTGTGACTCATGACTTTCCAGTGGCCGGCGAATACAGCATCCGGGTCCACCTTCAGCGCCAATATCAGGACTACATCAAGGGGATGGGTTGGCCTCAACAGCTGGACGTCCGCGTGGATGGCAAACTCGTCAAACGTTTTGAAGTTGGAGGCAAAGCTGTCGGACGTCCTGCCGCCGCGAGCTACGCCGGCGACGGTGAACCGTATTTCGCCGGAGATGACTCCTGGGAAAAATACATGCAGGTCGGAGGAGACGCCGGACTTGAGGTCAAAATTCCTGTCACCGCGGGGCCCCATATCGTTGGCGTTTCTTTTGTACGTGAACTTTTCGAGCCTGAAGGGCTTCCTCAGCCGCTTCAGCGGGGCCGTGTCATCACGAATGACCAGGTCTACATGGGTTATGCCAACGTTGGGCAGATTTCGGTCGGTGGACCCTACACGAAAGACGATGGGAAGTCGAAAGACACTCCGAGCCGACGCGCCATTTTCATCTGCGAGCCCAAGGGCGCATCCGAGGAACGCGCTTGCGCTAACAGAATTCTCGGCCGTATGGCGCGACTGGCATACCGCCGACCCACTGCGAATCAGGATGTCCTGACACTGGTCGAGTTCTTCGATCAGGGACGCGGTAACGGGAAGAGCTTTGAAGCCGGAATTCAGTTCGCCCTCGAGAGAATGCTCGTGGATCCTGACTTTCTCATGCGAGTGATTCGAGAGCCCGCGAAGCAGGGCGATTCATATCCTTTGAGCAATCTTGAACTCGCATCGCGGCTCTCCTTCTTCCTGTGGAGCAGTATTCCGGATGACCGATTGCTTTCGCTTGCCGAGCGTGGCCAGCTTACGAACCCGCAGAACCTGGAACGAGAAGTTCGGCGCATGATGGCCGATCCGCGTGCCGCTGATGCGTTGACAAGCAACTTTGCGTCGCAGTGGCTGAACCTCCGACGCGTTGCCGAAGTCGTTGTCGATCCGATCGTCTATCCCCACTACGATCTGAGCTTGCTCCAGGGATTCCAACAGGAGAGCGAGTTGTTTGTAGCGAGTACGATTCGCGAGGATCGTCCCCTTGCCGAACTCATCAACGCGGACTACACGTTTGTGAACGAAAGACTGGCGCGCCAATACGGGATTCCAGGGGTGTACGGTAGCCGATTCCGACGAATCACGGTTCCGAATTTCAGTCAGCGTGGTGGACTGCTGGGTCAAGGGGCACTTCTGGCAACCACGTCTTACCCTGAACGCACGTCGCCCGTATTGCGCGGAAAGTGGCTGCTGAACAATATTCTGGGTCTGCCTGTTCCGCCGCCGCCTCCAGGTGTCGATACAAACATCGAAGACAAGCCTGGCGCTGCGCAACGGTCGATACGTGAACGCCTGGCGGAGCATCGGAAGAATCCGATTTGCAGCAACTGTCACGTGTCGATCGATCCACTCGGATTTGCACTGGAAAATTACGATGTCATCGGTGGATGGCGTACCCGGGACGAATCCGGTCAGCCTGTCGACGCCAGTGGAGTAACAGTGACAGGAAAGAAAATTGATGGTTTAACCGGATTGAGATCGTTGTTATTGGACGATCCCGAGCAGTTCCCACGAACTGTCACCGAGAAGCTGATGGCGTATGCTCTGGGCAGAAAGCTGGAATACTATGACCTGCCCGCAGTCAGAAAGGTAGTACGCGATGCTGCGCCTCAGGAGTACCGTTGGTCCGCCATCGTCACCGGTATTGTGAAGAACCCGAATTTCTTGATGCGGAGCGGCTCCGCGTCAGCAGGCAACTAAGGAGAAACCATGCACTTCTTATCGCGATCGCTGCCCAGGCGGACCGTCCTGAAAGGGCTGGGGGCAACCGTAGCATTGCCATTCCTTGAAGCGATGCTTCCAGCGAGCACGTTGCGAGCCGCCGACAAGCCGGTCCGGCGATTTCAGTCGTTCTACACCCCCAACGGCATGGCTATGGAGTACTGGTCACCCAGGACCGAGGGTGCGAACTTCGAGATAACGCCTATTCTCCAGCCCCTCGCTCCGTATCGCGATCAGATGATAGTGATGTCGGGCCTTCGTGCCAGCTGGAACTACATCCACGCGGGAGCATCAACAAGCTTCCTCACCGGGACGTCGAGCGGTGGCAAGACGGAAATCGAAATCATTGCGGACGTTTCGATTGATCAGTTGATGGCGAGACACTTCGCTAAAGAAACACAGCTGGGTTCGCTGGAGCTTTCCATGGACCAGCCTGCCAACGCAGGCGCGTGTACAGGAATCCTCAGCTGCGCTTACACGCATACGATTTCCTGGCGGAGTAAGACGCAGCCTTTGCCGATGGAGTGGAATCCTCGCTCTGTATTTGAAAGGTTGTTTGGAGACAGCGGCACGACCGATCCGAAGTTGCGCGAGGCGCGTCTGCAGCAACACAAGAGTATTCTGGATTCGGTCAACGACAAGATTGCTCGATTGAAGAAGGAACTCGGCCCTGCCGACCAATCGCGAGTCAACGAATACACCGAAGCGGTTCGTGATGTCGAACTGCGGATTCAGCGAGCGGAAGCACAGAAGGACATTGAGTTGCCGACGATCGACCAGCCCCAGGGCGCACCGCCCGTTTTCGAGGATCACCTGGAACTCATGCTCGATCTTCAGATCCTGGCGTTCCGGTCGGATCTGACACGCGTTATCTCGTTCATGATTAGTAAGGAGCAGAGTGCGAGGGCGTATCCACAGATTGGCGTGTCCGAAGCGCATCATCCGCTTTCACACCATAACGACATTCCGGAACTTGTGGCGAAGTTGTCAAAGATCAACACCTACCACACGACGTTGTTCTCCCAATACTTGAAGAAACTAAAAGCGACACCGGATGGGGATGGCTCACTTCTGGATCACATGATGATCCTGTACGGCGCGGGGATCTCCAACAGCAACAAACACGCGGCGGATAATCTGCCGCAATTACTCGTTGGCGGTGGTTCTGGTCAGCTGAAGGGAGGCCGGCACGTGAAGTTTCCCGACAGAACATCGAACGCGAACCTCCTGGTCACAATCATGGACAAGATGGGTGTTCCGGTGGAGAAGGTCGGCGGCAGCACAGGAAAAGTGCAGCTGGAAACTGTCGGAATCTAAGAGGCGGGATGCTCAGGAAAACAAGTCGGCTCGTCATCCTTCTGATCGCAATATCGCTTGTTGCAGCCGCCGCTGCGCGCCCGGCAATCATTGAAGCCGTTCGCAAGGGCGACAAGGACGCTTTGAAGACGCTTCTCCAGAAAGGGGCCAACGTCAACGAAGCTGAAGCTGACGGCGCAACCGCATTGCACTGGGCCAGCTATCGGGATGACGTCCAGAGTGCCGACGCGCTGCTGAAGGCGGGCGCCAAAGTCAACGCCGCGAACGATCTCGGCACCACGGCGTTGTGGATGGCGAGTCAGAACGGCAGTGATGCCATGGTGAAGCGCTTGCTGGATGCGGGTGCCAATCCGAATCTGGCGCTGCTTTCCGGCGAAACGCCTCTGATGGTGGCTGCGCGGACTGGAAGCCCAACCGTGACCCAACTGCTCCTCGCGAAAGGTGCCATGGTCGATGCCGCCGGAACTCGCAAACAGACCGCTCTGATGTGGGCGGTAGCCCAAAAGCATCCTGGAGTCGTCAAGGTTCTCCTTGCGGGTGGCGCCAATGTTCACGCTCGGTCAGCGACCTGGACGGACGTCGAAGCGGTGCCGCCACACGGCTTTCTTCCGTACAACAAGGCTTTCCCGCACGGTAACGACACGGCTCTGATGTTCGCATCGCTCGTCGGAGATCTGGAGTCCGCGAAGCTTCTCGTCGCGGGCGGTGCGAATGTGAACGACACGGATGCCTGGGGTGTGAGCGCAACCGCCATGGCGGCGCACTCGAATTACACGGAGCTTGTGGAGTTCCTTCTCGAAAAAGGCGCGAACGCGAGTGCCGATGAAGCCGGCTTCAGCGCCATTCATCCCGCCATCATGCATCGCAACACGCGAGTCGTTCGGGCGCTACTCGAACATGGCGCAAATCCCAATGCTGTCCTGAAAACATGGACACCTGAACGCCGGACCTCGAAGGATTACAGCTTTTATCCCGAAGTTGTCGGATCGACACCGCTCTGGCTTGCTGCGCGCTTTACACAACCCGAGGTCATGCGCCTTCTGTTAAAGCATGGTGCGGATCCCAAGTTTGTCTTTCACGCCGACTATGTTCCCGATGGTGGCCCCCCGGAAGATGTTTTTCGGCGCCGCCAGGTCGCCACGACGATAGCCATGGCCGCTACCGGTATGGGCGGTGGACGCGAATGGGTGCCTACGGACCGGCTCACCAAAGAAGCGTTGATGCTCGAAGCCGTGCAGATTGCTGTGGAAGCCGGTTCGGATTACAACACTGTCGGTACAGACGGTCGAACCGCGTTGGATGCCGCAAGGGCGTTGAAGTACGAATCTGTCGTGAAGTTTCTCGAATCAAAGGGAGCGAAGGCGGGAAGGCCTGCTGCTCCCCGTGGTCAGAGGGGCGGACCGAGGTAATTTCGCGTTGGTCTGCCCCTCGTATCTCGCTCCAGGTAAAGGACTAACTCCGCCTTTATTCCTTCCGACTCTATACCCCTAAAGTTCGTCAGGTTTTTGCCGATAAAGAAAAAGTTAATTTGTCGTTCGTCGCGCACGGAAGCTAGGAGAACGGTCAGAATGTCGAAGTCCGGTACGGTTTACGGAATTGAGAAGGGATCTCAAGTCCAGGAGAGTAGGTTCTACCTTACTGTCCGCCGGAAGTTCATCATCGCCACAGTTGTGGCAACGCTGTGGCTGGCTCTCTCGCTCTGGCTCGCGCAACCCTGGATCGAAGAACTCGCCAGCATCGCAGGGTATTTCGTCGCCTATCCCATCGTCTTCCTTATTGGACTCATACCGGGATTCCTGAATGCTCACATTCTGATGAGCGTCCTCCTGGACAATCCACCAGCTCTGCCCAAACAGACGATGGACGATCCGAAAGTATTTCCTTCGATCAGTGTGCTTATTGCGGCATACAACGAGCAGGACAACTTAACCGAAACGCTGATGGCGCTTGCAAAGCAGGACTATCCAGCGCCGGTTGAGATTGTCGTGGTCGATGACGGATCGACCGACGAGACCGTCTCCGTCCTCAAGGCGCTTCATCTGCCGAATCTGGCTGTGGTCCAGGTCAACCATGGAGGCAAGGCTGCCGCGCTTACGGCGGGCTTGCGCGCCATCACGAATGAGATCACGGTCTGCATCGATGCTGACACGCTGCTGCATCGGGAGGCTCTCAAGCGAATCGTGATGCGCATGATTTCCGATCCTGAGCACACCGGTGCAATTGCCGGTTCGGTTTTGGTCCGGAACTCGAGAGCAAATCTCATCGCGCGTCTTCAGGAGTGGGACTACTTCATCGGAATTGCGTCGGCGAAAAGGCAGCAGGCGCTCTACCAGGGGACGCTCGTCGCCCAGGGATCGTTCAGCGCATTTCGCACGTCGGCTCTCAGGCAGTGTCAGGGGTGGCCGCAGGTTATCGGTGAGGACATCGTCCTGACGTGGAAGCTCCTGTCAAAGGGTTACAGAATTGGCTATGAGGCCACGGCAGTCGGCTTTACCAAGGCTCCGACCACGATCAATGGTTTCTGGCGTCAGCGTCAGCGATGGGCCAGAGGCATGATGGAGGGCCTTAAGCGATACGGCAACCTTGTATGCCAGGGGAATCTCACGGCGTTCTTTGTCGGCGTGGACTTTGTTGTTCCTTTGCTCGACCTCTTCTACTCGATTGTCTTTCTCCCAGGACTGCTGTTGGCATTGACGGGCCGCTTCTACATCGTGGGGCCGATGACACTACTCGTAATACCGATCACACTCTTCATCGTTCTCGTCATGTTCCAAAAGCAAAGACAGGTTTTCGATGAACTCCATTTGAGAGTCCGGCGAAACTCGCTGGGGTTTGTTCTCTTCATGCTGTTCTATCAGGCGCTCACATCGCCAATCTGTGTCAGTGGGTATTTGAAGGAACTGGCGGGCGCCCAGAAGCGCTGGTAGCGGCTTAGCTCGTTCAGACCTTCAGCTTCCTCCAGTTCTCGAGACACTTCTCCGCCATCACGAACTGCTGACCGGGCGGGCTTACTTCCTGTTCGATGAGGTAGTATTCGATGCCGCCCGTCTTCTCCACGGCATCAAAAATCTTCAGCCACGGCGCATCGCCTTCACCGAAGGCAACGCTGTAGGCACGGCCTGGTCCTGCTCCCCAGTCTTTGCAATGAACGCTCTTAATTCGGCCTGGATTGGCGTTGATCCATGCGACAGGGTCTGCCCCAACTTCGATGCACGTGCCCACATCGAACTGCATCACGACGTCCTTCGGTGTGTTGGCGGCAAGGACATCCAATGGCCGCTGGCTTTCAAGGGGAAGCCACTCCACCTGGTGGTTGTGATAGCCCGTTGCCATGCCCAGCGGTCGGAGTTGCTCGGAGAATGTAGTCAGCTTTCCCGCAAGTTGCTTCCAGTCGTCGATCGTTCGCGCGGGAGGCGCACTGGCTTGAATGATGTATTTGCTGCCGATGATCTGGTTCAACTCAATGGCTTTCTTCAAGCCTTCCGGCGTTACTGCGGTCCCGCTGTTATGCGTGGAGTGGCACCTGATGCCCAGGTCGTCCATCAACTTGCGGATGTCTTTCGCCTGGTCGGTTGTCCATTCGTAATAGGGAGCCCAGAATTCGACGACTTCATAGCCCATCTTCGCAACGCGTGTCACCGTACCCGGCAAGTCGCGTGTGTACTCGGTTCGAACAGAGTAAAGCTCGAGTCCGACCGGAATCTTTTTCGCCTGGGTGGGTGTCGCTAAGGCGTAGGTCAATGGAAGCGCGGCGCCGGACATTGCCAGAAATGTTCGTCTGGAGATCGACGTGGTTTTCATGCGCCGGACAATACCATACGAATGCTTGAAATCCCGTGTCCCGAAAACTATGATGCCCAACCAGTTAGCTGACTGAAACTGGGGGCAGGGAAATTGTTATTGGGTAATAGTTAATTGTTATCTGTCATCGTAGGTACTTGTATTTCTTGATAACAATTAACTATTACCCAATAACAATTTCCCCTCATCACATCACGCGATCGTGTCCCCAGGTCCAACGACCGCTAAGATCGAATTCCTTCTTGCCGCTTGCGGTTACGTTGGGATTGTGAAGGTTCGCCGGTGTGAAGATGACGCCCAATTCCCGTAGCAATTCATCGAGGACGTTGTTTCCATACGTCAGTCCCGGAAATTCGATGCCATCACCATTCACGTCGAGCACAGTCGTCTTTTCTCGAGTGATAACGAGTTTTCGAAGGTTGCGCAACGTCGCCGCTTTGCTGCGGAAGAATTGAATCAGCGCGTGCGCGTCCGTCAATGAGTCTGTGTAAACGATCATCAGGAGCCACTTTACCTCATGCCAAATCTTGAAGGAAAGACCGCCATTGTCACCGGTAGCAGCAGGGGGATTGGACGGGCTATCGCAGCCCGCCTGGCCAGCGAGGGAGCGCGAGTCGTTTTATGCGCTCGCTCTGCAGACACTCTCAAGCAGGCCGTTCAAGAAATTGGAACAGGTCATGCCGCATCGATCGCTTTGGATCTGAGAGAGCCGGAAGCCTGCCAGCAACTCGTGGACTTTGCAGTGAAGACATTCGGCAGTATCCATATCCTCGTCAACAACGCCGGCGCGACGCGCCGCGGTTTGTTTGTGAATCTTTCCGATGAGGACTGGACGGACAGTTTCGCTCTCAAGTTTTTCGGGGCGGTTCGGATCACCCGGGCGGCGTGGCCTCACCTGAAACAGGCTGCGGGTTCGGTAGTGTTCATTTCGGGAGCAGGCGGCCGTACGCCTGGGGCGGAATTTGCGGCGGGTGGCGCCGTCAACGCCGCACTGCTGTCACTGACGAAGGCACTGGCCGAATCCGGAATTCGCGATGGCGTGCAGGTGAATTGTGTCAACCCCGGCACCGTTCGCACAGACCGCCTGAAGGTTCGACTGTCGACGATGATGAAGGAAGAGGGAATCAATCTCGCTGCAGCAGAACACAAGTTCGTCGAGAGTTGCCGCGTAACACGTATCGGAGAACCCGAAGATATCGCCGCGCTTGTCGCGTTTGTTGCCGGGCCCGAAGGCAGGTTTCTTCACGGCAGTCTGATCGACATGGACGGCGGTGCGACGAAGACCGTCTAAATTACTTCTGGCCCGCCTTTGAATAGTCCAGCAGGGTCAGATCCTGGCACCGCTCCGGAGAATAGGGAGCATCCGCAGGATAAATCGTATCGGAGCCTGTGTATTTGCCCTTCAGATATACGGTGTCGTCGGCCTCGTAGCGACGTGTCAGCGCCATCGTGGTCGGATCCAGCGAGAATCGCTCAACGACGTGCAGCTTATCGCTGTTGCGGACAGGCGCATTCAAGACTCCCGGCAGGAACGCCGTCGTATCGACCACCAATACATCCCCTTCCCATCTTCCGATGGAGTGCCCTGCGCGGCTTGGCTTCGCATTCGGCGGGTGCGTCTTCAGGTCCATGTAAATCGTCCGCTTCAGTCCAAGCTGGCCGTACTGCAAAACGATGGTGTCTTTGTTTTGTGTGATTCGATTCACAGGACCATCAAAATTCCAATCGAAGACGATGCTTGTGGTCTCGCATCGAAAACGGGGGTTGTCATCGCGTGCAAAACTTGCCGCGGCTTTCTCTCCGGCTTCCGTGAGTTCGGTCCCGCCATAAGTTCGTGGCCCTGTCGCCTGGCCCCGCGCCCCCCGGGCGCCGCCACCGCCGCCTGCACGTTCTCCGCGCGGTTGATTGATCTGGCTTAAAGGAACAAGCCCACCGCCGACGCCTCGCGGATCCACCATCACGACCTGCTCTGGCGCCCAATCCCCATGGATATTCGGTTCCCCCGTCGGACGTCGTGGTTCTCGCTTGGTATTTGGTGCTTTTAATGGACCGCGAACCTCCTGCACGCCACCTGAAGCTTTTACATATTGCCCGTATCGGTCCATACGGCTTCCGTTCTCAAAGAGGATGGTCTGGAGGTAACAGGAGTTGGGATCCAGCCGATCCGGGGAAGCCTCGATGTTGATCTGCTGCCCAATAGGGAACAGATCCTTCGACCAGCCGGACCGTCGTAACACATGCACCGATCGCATTTCACAGCGATATCGGCTGATCTTGCCGCTCTTGTCCGTCGATTCGAAATACAGCCAGGAATGCGGATTGATCAAGTCAATCCGAGTGAGCTTCCCCGAAAGCTTGATGGATTTGTTGAGCTCGAAAGTTCCGGCGCCGTGGTGGGCGTAGGCGACCCGGGCCGACAGAAGCAAGGCAACGAGAATCAGGGCTCGATGCATGACCGCTCTCCTGTGAAAAACCGTCGTAAAGCTGCGCCCACTATACCGCCGCGATAAGGATAGGCAATTTATAAATCACAGCGGGAAACCGTATAATCCAGTCATGGCTCGCGGATGGGAAAGCAAATCCGTTGAAGATCAGATCCAGGAGCGACAGGACGCCAACGTCACTCCTTCTGGCCCTAAGCTAACGCCCGAACAGCTCCAGGCTCAGGTGAAGCGTGAAGGTCTGCAGATGGCGCGAACCCGAACGCTTTCCTCACTACAGAGTGCATGCGACCGCCGATACCGAGCCCACCTGGAACGCGCGCTTGCCGATCTGGATGCGCAGCTTCTTGCGCTGGAATCTCCGCGTTAACAGCTTCCGATTTGAAACGTCCCATAGTAAAGTCCAAGCCAGATTTTTGGTCTATCCGTAACATTTTCAGGAGGAAAGAAGCGAATGAAAGCAATGCGAGTGGTAATGGTGATGGCGATCATTGTCGCAGTAACCATTGGTATGGCCGTGGCCCAGGCGCCGGCAGCTGGTCAGGGCGGCGGTCAACGTGGTCCCGGAGCGGGCGCGCCAGGTGGCGCACCAGGTGGTGCCCCAGGGGGTGCGCCCGGCGGAGCGCCGGGCGGCGGCAGGCAAGGCGCGCAAGGCGGGCGTGGTGCACGCGGTCCCGCGCTCAGCGTGACCAGCTCGGCCTGGCCGGACGGTGGCGAAGTTCCAGCGAAGTTCGCCTTCAGCGGTGGCGCGCCGGGCATGAATGTGTCGCCATCATTCGAGTTCAAATGGTTCCAGGGTACCAACGCCGCTGAGCCGCCGGCTACGCTGCAAACCTACGCCGTGATTTTCCACGACATGTCGAACCCCGGCCGAGGAGGAACGACGCCAGACACACTTCACTGGTCGGCCTGGAATATCCCGGGTACCGCAAAGAGTCTGGCCGAAGGGCTGCCTGCCGGCGATCTTCCCGACGGTACAAGACAGGGGCCCGGCATTCGGGGCGGATCCTACTTTGGCCCCGGCGCGGGCGCAGGTCCGTTCCACCACTATGTGTTCGAGTTTTACGCGTTAGATACGAAACTCGATTTGCCGGCGACAGCGACGCGAGAGCAGTTACTTGCTGCAATGGAGATGCACGTCATCGGCAAAGCGGCTTTCGTTGGCCGCTACCATCAGTAGAACCGTTACGAATCTGCAAACACCGGCGATAAGCCGGTGTTTGTAGAACCCCACTCCATGCCTTCCCGCTACCAGTTCCTGGTCGAAACCTATGAAACCGAAATTGTGAAGGTTCTTTCCGTCTGGAGCAGTTTTCATGACGAAGACATGGAAACTCGACCTCATCCTGTCGACAAGCGCGGCCGCAGCGTGCGCGAGCACATGGTCCATCAATGCGTCAGCGAGGACACCTGGTTTCGCAATATGTTTGGAATCGAAGTCGGCGCACCGCCCCTTCCACCGGTCGAAGCACGGTCCGAGTTCATCCGTCGTTATGCTGAAGATGCGAAGAAACGTCTTGCACATCTGCAATCCTGCCTGGATGCGTGGTGGGAAGAGGAAGTGAAGTTCTTCAATGTGTCCCGTCCTCGCACGTGGATCATGGTTCGTCGCATCGCGCACACCGCGCATCATCGTGGACAACAGATGGCGCTCTTGCGCATGTTGAATCGTGACGTCTACAGCACGTATGGGCCGACGGGGGACACCGGTGGACTGACGGCGAATGGAGCCACCGTGGTCTACCCGTATGCCGACGTCGAGTCCCTCCTTGCTGGAGGTCCGAGGACACCACTGCCTCCCCCGACATCGAAACCTTCGAGCGAGCGACCCGACTGAGCTCTATTCTTCCGCTTACTTCAGCGCTTCCAGGAGTAGTTTGAAGTGCGTAGGTTGGACGTGGCCTTCGCGAGGCGCAGTCATGATGTCGTCGAAGAAGGCTGTCAATTCGAGGATTTCGAACCCTTTCTCGCCCAGATCGTTGTAGCCCCGGATGTAACCGTCATTAAATCCCAGAATGTGTCCGAACTCATGAGCAAGGGTGCGAGGCGACAGATCCCCAGGCCCAAGTGCAACATAGTGCCCGATAGAGCCATAAGTGAACTCCGCACCCGTCGTCAGAACGCCGCCGTCCACGGGGAAGTGTGCGACGTGCTTGTCGATGTTCAGATGATCGCCCCGTTGAGGAATGCTTCTTCCGCGATAGAGGACCGACGCGTCAACTTTGCGGATTTCCAGTTCGACGCTGTACTGTACGCCGTCTTCTTGCGCGCGCCATGTGTCCTCAATCACCCTGTCCACCTCTGCGAGGTACGCGTCGTCGACGATGTCCGTGTAAACCCGTACCTGCAGCACGACACGATTAGACCCCCTCCCACTGACGCGGATAAACTTCGGTGCGTCCGGCTTGCCCAGCGCTTCGCGAATTGTGGCGGCTGAATCTGGATTTCCAGCCTTGAGGAGATGATAAAGCTGCGTCATTTTGTCAAAACGCGGGCGACTTTCCACGATGGCACGTTGCCAGAAGCGGTTGTACTCAATGTACTGATCCACTGTCCTCTGGTTGCGGACAAGTTCGGCGTATTGGTCCACCAATTCGGTAAGCAGAGCGATTTTCTCCGCTTTGGTGACCACCGCGACACGTGCCAGTTCGAGTTTTGCCCTTTCCAAACGAGAATCCTCGCTTCGGACGTATCCTTCCGTTATCGGCCAACTGTAGGAAAAGTTCCGAATCGGCGCCGGCGGCTGCGGTATTTCGATAATCTTCGGCAGCATCTGATAGCCGTAAATACCAGCAGCGGGAGGAGGCGTTTCCAGGCGGCGAAGCAGCGCCGCCGCTTCGTCCGGTGACACTTCGCGCTCGACGGTGGATCGAAGCGCCTGAAAGTAACGGGTCAAGCGGTCCGTATACCCGTGGAACTGTGTTTCGACGCGGTTGCCCTCGCGGACGTACGCCGGGGTGCCCTGAAGCACAGTCAGTAAAAGAAGGACTCCGGCACTTCTCATGAAGTTTTCATCATAAACCTGTTAATGGTAGAAGGCGTTTGTCGTTTATGGAAGTGTGAAGGCAGTAGAGCCTGCAGTGAGGTTTTTTCAATGGCCAGGGACCGGTTACCAGTGTTCGTCAGGGCTTTAGGGGGGCAATGGTGACTTCAGTAGCTCAAAAAACGGGGGGCAAGCCGTTGCCCGAGGACTTCGAGCGAATCTTTAACGAGAATCACGCACTGGTTTATCGCGTCGCGTACCGCGTCACGGGAAGTAGCGAAGACGCGGAGGACGTCCTCCAGACCCTTTTTCTCAGGCTTCTCCGGCGGGAGATTCTGCCGGATATCGAGAGAAATCCCAAAGCCTACATGCATCGCGCCGCGATCAACATCGCGCTGGATATTGTGAAGCAGCGTTCCCGCAGTGTCACGACGGGAAACGTCGAAGATGAGCTTGTTGGCGCCACGCCGCACTCTAGACTGCCGGCATTTCGAATTCAGGACTGGCTGCGTGACGCCCTGGCCGAACTGAATCCGAAAGCGTCGGAGATTTTCATTCTGAAACACATCGAGGGCTATGACAATGCCGAGATTGCCACAATGCTCGGCACGTCACGAGGTACCGTAGCTGTCCTTCTTTTTCGAGCGCGCGCCCGGCTCAAGAAATCCATTCGGAGACGATTGGGGGAAAACTTATGAGGCCAAATAACGAAAAGCCCGGAGAGATTCTGGATCGGGCTGTCGACGAGATCCGCAACACTGCACTGGCTTCGGACCAGATTGAGCAGGCTTCAGCCAATGTGCGTCGCCGTCTTCAGGACGAATTCAATACAGTCGTGCGGCTTCCAATGCATCAATCGCATGAATCGACGTTGGAGGGCGACCGTATTGAGAGTTGCGCGGATTTTCGGGCGTTGATTCCCGCCTACCTTACGTCGAGCCTCACACCTTCCCGCAAACTTTTGTTTGAAGACCATATTCGTGAATGTATGGGTTGCCGGAAGGCGGTGGAGACTGCAAGACGTGGTTCTTCGGGTATTACTCCGCGAATTGTTTCTGCGTCTCGTTCCCGTCAACTCAAGTGGATTGCGCCCGTCGCGGCTGCGGTGTTGATAGGTCTGGCGCTTCAGACGATCACGGTCCGGGATTGGCTGTGGCCCATCGATGTGCATGCCATGGTTCAAATGGTAGACGGCGGGTTGTTCAGTCTTTCGGGTCAGAATGTCCGGCCCGTGAAGGCCGGCGAACGGCTTGAGCGCGACCAGGCCGTGCGAACCGGGGTCCTGTCGGGTGCCATGCTCGAGCTTGCGGACGGTACGCGTATTGAAATGGCGCCACGATCGGAACTTTCACTCACGCGCGCTCGTGACGGCGTAAAAGTCCTTCTCGCGCGCGGCAATGTCATCGTTTCGGCGGCGAAGCAGCACGGACATCTTTATGTGCAAACCAGCGATTGCACGATTGCAGTTGTGGGTACGATGTTCTCGGTGAGCGCCGGTGTGAAGGGCTCCCGCGTAGCGGTAATCGAAGGAGAAGTAGAGGTCACTCAGCAGAATGGTACGGAACAGTCCCTTTTGCCGGGCGATCAAACCTATACGAATCCGGCAATGGGCGCCGTTTCGATCGGTGAGGAAATCGGCTGGAGTCGTAACGCCCAGGCCCTGCTGAAGGAATTGCAGGGATTCGGAAAGGATTTCGCTTCCCGGGAAGAGCGGCAATCGATGAGGCATGCATCGAATCTGATTCCCCTCGTCCCTGCCGACACACTCGTTCTGGCCTCGTTGCCAAACGCGGCGGCTTCGTTCAAGGATTCCTACCTTCTGTTCCGGCAACGGATAGGTGAGAACTCCAGTCTTTCGGAATGGTGGCGTCAGGAGGAGCAACCGCTTGCCACAAACCTGGATGAGATCGTGAACCGTCTCTCGGAAGTCGGTGCATATATCGGGAACGAAGTCATCCTGGCTCTTCCGAAGGACATCGATGGTCAGCTTCCCCTCCTGCTCTCTGAAGCCGCGCGACCCGAGGCTCTCGTTTCTGCTCTGGAAGGGGACCTCCGGCGAATCGAAGAAACAAGCGGTCCGGGAATCCGCCTGGCGCGCAATGCGGGTGAGCTTGCCGCAATGAGTGGCTCGGGCATGGTGATCTATGTCGGCGACGGTCTGATGATCGCGTCGGATGCGGCAAAGGTGAAGCGGACTGTTGCGATTCGCAACGGCACGATAACAAACACATTCTCCTCCACGCCGCTTTATGCGCGCCTTCAGGAAGCTTATGGCGAGGGTGTGGGGTGGTTGCTCGCCTTTGATGTACAGCAGACTGTCACCAGCGATGAATCCCTGCGTCAACTCGGATTTGAGAATGTCCGTCAGCTTGTTCTCGAACAGAAGACCGGCCTCGGCAGTGAAGCGTCAATGGTCTCCCTTGGGTTCAACCAGGAACGTCGCGGCCTCCCGGCATGGCTTGGATCGCCCGCTCCTATGGGCGCCCTGGACTTCGTATCGGCGGATGCCTATGGATTCTCGTCGTGGGTTACGAAAGATCCGAAGCTTATCCTCGACGAGATTCTGGGACTGTCACTCGACAGTGAAGCTCGGGCAGAGAGCCTGCGACAGCTGCAGGAAACGTACAACATCGACTTGCGTCGCGACGTGGTGGAGCCTCTCGGAAACGAAGTGCTTGTCGCGATTGACGGACCGCTCCTTCCCAAGCCGTCGTTGAAGCTCATCGTCGAGGTTCATGACTCGGCACGGCTCGAAAACACCATCCAATGGATTGTGACGGCGTTCAACAGGGAAGCCGAGGCCAAGCAATTGCCCACGTGGAGCCTGGGAAGCGAGACGATAGACGGCAAGACTTACCACTCGCTAATATCAGCCGGAGCACCTCTGGAAATCCACTTCACATCTTGGATGGGATACATGATTTTCTCGTCCAGTCGTCCACTGCTGATGGATGCGATCCGTGTGTACGACACGGGAACGTCGATCAGACACTCGACGAAGTTCCGTGAGCAGTTGCCCCCGGATGGTCGCGACATCGCATCGGCGATCATGTATCAGAACCTCGAGGCAGTGGCAGAGAGCATCCCGTCCACGGCGACGGATATCTCAAAGGAACTGCGCGATGGTCTCAATGTTGCGATTCTGATGCAGCAGTCGTTGCCGAGAGTCGTCTTTGTCTACGGCGAACCGAACCGCATTTGGGGGTCGGCGAAGGGGTCGTACGGCCTGCGCATGGCCAGTATGTTTGGACTTCAACATTTGATGGGCGTCTCAGGGATGTCCTTTCCGCACTGAGCTTGGAGATGTCCGGTTTCTGTTGGGAGGTTTTCAATGGGCAAGGTTAAGTTGGGTCTCGCGGGGATGTGCCTCTTGTCGCTAACGCTGAGTGCGTGTCATGGGGTTCAAGCCTACGAGATGCGTAAGATGCGATGGGTGAACCAGACAGACGCTCAGGACGTCATGCAATTCGAGATCAAGGATTTGACGGTCATGGGCCGCATGCACGCTGCGATCTTCACAACGAAAGTTCGTGGAACATATGTGCACAAGAAAGGCGATACCGTTATTTCTCAGGGCACCTTGAGTCAGGAAGCGCCAGGCTTCATTCTCAAGTCCGCCGACGGAGAGGAACATCGGTTCGAACTGGACAAGCCAGGCTCCTTAAAGAGCGATGATGGAGGCCTCTGGAATCTGGATAATCCAAAACCTCTTGCAGTTTTGAAAGAGTGGTAGGGAGGACCTATGCGAACCCAAAATAAGGTACTGAACGGCGGAATTTGCGCTCTTCTTTTCCTGCTTCTGGGCGCCTGCGGTCATGGGACATATACCCAAACGTTTGTGAACCGCGAGGACTCCACGGGGCTGTTAAGCTTGACGAGCTCGAAGGGGTTTGTTCGTCCTGCATCGAACTTTCCTCACAATGTTCTCTTCAAAGTTTTTGGAACCGATAAATTGGAGGGAACGTATGTGCTCATGAACGGCGATCAGAAGGTTGCCGGCAAGTTCACTGCGGGTAAAGATGGCGAGACGCAGTGGATCAAGTTCACTTCGGAAGACAAACCGGAGTGGCAAGTGAAGGTGGTTGGCGGGGAATTGGTGGAACCGGATTCCACAACATGGACACCTCAAGCTCTCAAGGCAACGAAAAAGGCCCTCGTGAAGGTAGGATTCGGGGAATAGAACGTCAGGGGGGCGGGAAATTTCGCCACTCCTGTGCAGCATGGCATTTATTGAACTAGACAAGTTGAGTCTCAGTCTGGGTGATCGGCCGATTCTTAAAGAACTGACGGGCGCCTATTCCGGACGTTGCATCGGTCTGCTTGGCCCCAATGGCGCCGGCAAGACCACACTCCTGCAAACGCTTCTTGGTTTTCATCGGCCGACTTCCGGAACGGCTCGCGTCCTCGACCTCGATATCCGGACTGAAATCCGCAAGATTCGACACCTCATAGGCTATATGCCGGAAAGCGACGCGTTCATTGCCGGCATGACCGGCATTCGCTTCGTCCGGATGATGGCTGAGCTCTCCGGTCTGCCTTCAGAGGCCGCGCTCGAACGCGCGCA
>Ga0111538_10003359_pt1 | contig 22398 bp, 20 predicted proteins | sample SoiMethybrSBSTD1_FD_79669 | JGI IMG/M metagenome (GOLD analysis project Ga0111538, IMG submission 79669) | Bulk soil microbial communities from a Populus tree surrounding site in Tennessee, USA - Soil MetaG P. TD hybrid SBSTD1 (version 2)... | ecosystem: Environmental > Terrestrial > Soil >...
CGACGACAAGTGCCAGGTGCCGCAACAGGGGATGATGGCGCAACTGCGCCCGGAGTCCGGCACGGTCAGGCTCGTCGACATCGCGCGCGCGGCTGGCCGGCGCGCCTTTTCCGACGATCAGGCTCCCGGCAACACAGACTCCCCCGACGAGCCCCAGCAGCGGGAGCAGCATTCCTTCGGGCAAGAGCGCGACGACGCGCTCGGCGCTCACGCCGCCGATGAAGCCTCCCAGTGTGGCCCCCGCCGCCACACGCGCCATCAGCGGCTTTGCCGAATGAGGATCGAAGCGCTCGTTGAGCAGCGACCAGAAGGAGGAGATTGCAATCGCGCCCAGGACTCCCGAGTGCATGTAGAGGATCGCGGCCGCTGCCCTGGGCTCCCAGCCGAGCAGTACCCACTCGATCAGGAACAACGCCGCGTTCGTCGCGAACAGCACGGGAACCAGCCGTACCGGACCCACGCGGGCAAGCAGCCTTCCGGAAAGTTGTGCGGCACCTATCGCGAGCAGCGCCGCACCGCCCATGAAGTAGGGCAGGCTTTGCACCGGAAAGTGGGACAGGAACAGTCCGTCGCGGATGGCGTTGCCGCCCACTTGCTGTGCGATGAGCGCCGCCGCCGTGAGCGGCGCGGCGACTGACGTTCTGGCCTCGGTCACGAAACCTCGGTACCGATCTGCCCGAGCAGCCGGCTCGCGAGTTCTCTCGCTTCGTCGTACTCGTACCTGTCGACGTGGTTCCGAAGTGGAGCCAGAGCGCTGACGCCCGGCATCGCGACGGCTTCGAGATCTGCGAGGGCGCTGCTTGCGGCGGAGAGATCGAAATCGCTGAGCGCTACCTGCAGCCGCTCCAGGATGGGTCGAGCGGCGGGTGGAACCAACGCCTGCCCGCCGTCAGCCGCCACACGCTCGCCGGCTTTACGCAGGGGGTCAATCGAGCGGAGTACCACCGCGGCCCGCGCTTCGACGTCATCCAGCAGTTGCGACAGATCCGTTTGGCCATCGCGACCCGCGCGCTCGAGCGCTTTGGCGGCGGTGTAAAGGTCGTCGGCGCCCAGGTTGCCCGCCGCGCCGGCGATGGCGTGGGCGTGTTTCGCCGCCGCGGCGCTATCACCCGATGCGACGGCAGCCCGCAGCGCCTGGAACGTGGCTCCCTGACCGTCTGCGAACCGGACAAGCATGCGTTCGAGAGTCCCGTAATCGAGGCCGAGCCGCCCCAGCGCATCTGCGACGTTAATGCCGGCCAGGGTCGGACTGTCGTCTTGTAGCCGTGCAGTCCGTTCGTCCGGCGAGACCATTTCGAGAGGCTTCCGCCGCGCCGGCAGCCATCGCCGCAGCGTCTGCACGAGCGCTCTTCGATCGATCGGCTTCGTGATGTGATCGTTCATCCCGGCTGCGCGGCATGCGTCGAGATCCGCCTTCATCGCGTTGGCGGTCATGGCAAGAATCGGGATGTCGAATATCGCCGGGTCGCTCCGTATCGCGCGTGTCGCCGCAACACCATCCATCTCGGGCATCTGCATGTCCATGAGGACAGCGGCGTACTTGCCACGGCCCCCACGGACCATCTCCAGCGCCTCGCGGCCGTTGTTGGCGATATCGAGCTCGACGCCAAGCCGTCCCAGGATCTCAGTCGCCACCATCTGGTTGGCTTCGTTGTCCTCGGCCAGCAGCACGTGAGCATCGAACTCTCGTTCGAGCGGTGTGTCGAGGGCGCGACGGGCGGTATGCACGCGCGCGCCCTGCGCCTGCACCACCGCGTCGAACAGAGACGAGGCGGTAATCGGTTTGGGGAGAAACACGTTGACGCCCAGTGCCGCGCAGCGCGCTTCTTCCTCCTTGCCCGCGTAGGCGCTGATCAACACGATCGGCAGCGTGCGCGTCTCCTCGCGCGCACGAATGCGCTCGGCGGCCTCGAGTCCGTTCATGCCCGGCAGCATCCAGTCCAGAATGACCAGGCCGAACGGATCGCGTCCGCCGGTCCGATTGCGACGCTCGAGCAGCGCAAGCCCCTCTTCGGCAGTCGCCGCCGACACTGGCGCAATCGACCAGCTGCGAAGCAGCGTCTCCAGCAACTCCCGGCTCGTCTGCGTGTCTTCGACGATCAGGACCGGGCGTTCCGTGACGTCGGCCGGGGCGACGCGAGCCGGGCCTTCGGCCTGCGGTTCGAGCGCGAGGCGCGCGGTGAAGAAGAACGTCGTGCCCTGGCCCGCCGTACTCTGCACGGTCAAGTCACCACCCATCAGGCGGGCCAGCCGCCGGCTGATCACGAGGCCAAGTCCGGTACCACCGTACTTCCGTGTCGTCGAGCTGTCGGCCTGCGTGAAGGACTGGAACAGTCTTTCTTGTTGTTCCGAGGAAATACCGATACCGGTGTCTGACACACCGATGCGCAGGAGCACCTCGCCCGGCCATACCTCGTCGGCCGCGGCCTCGACCCTGACAAGCACCTCGCCCTTCTCTGTGAACTTGAAGGCATTGCTTATCAGATTGGTCACGACCTGACGAAAACGCAGCGCATCACCGCGCAGACGATCGGGAACGGTGGGAAGGACATGCGTAATGAGTTCGACGTGCTTCTGGATGACCACTGAACGGAAGGTGTCGGTCACTTCTTCGAGGACGTCGCGCAGGCTGAAAGACGCGCTCTCGAGTTCGAGCTTGTCGGCTTCGATTTTCGAGAAGTCGAGGATGTCGTTGAGGATCCCGAGGAGGTTCTTGGCCGACGAGTGAGCGACACTGACGTACTGCTGCGGCTTGGGGGCAAGGTCCGCCTCGAGCGCGAGTCCCGTCATATTGAGGATCGCGTTCATCGGCGTCCGGATCTCGTGACTCATGTTCGCGAGGAACATGGACTTCGTCTCGGTCGCCTCCTCCGCCTTGGCCTTGGCGAGCTTCAACGCTCGCTCCTGATCCTTGCGCTCGGTGACGTCGCGAATCGACACCGCGACCTGCATGCCTTCGGATCCGCGAGCGGGCAGCGGACTCAGGCCAATTTCCACCGGGAACTCGGAACCATCCTTGCGAAGGCCGCGAAGCTCGCGGTTTGCGCCCATCGCACGCGCGGTTGGAGCGCGATGGAAGCTCTCGCGCAACGCGACATGTCCCACCACATCAGGTGGGACGAGCATCTCCACCGCCTGACCAACGAGCTGGTCACGCGTGTGACCGAACAGCTTCTCGCACTGCGCGTTCGCCAGGCGGATGACGCCAGTCGTGTCCACCACCATCAAGCCGTCGGGAGCGAGTTCGAGCACGCTTCGAAAAAACTGCTCGGTTTCAAACAGCTCCTCCTGCGACACCGTCAAGCGGTGCGTCTGCTCTTCGAGTTGGCGCGCCTGTGTCTGTGTCTGACCGAGCAACTCGTGCGTGCGCAGATTCCGCTGCAGGATTTCAAGGCTCGTTGCTACCAGCGGAAGCATTTCGTCGAGCAACGCGTGTTGCCGGGCGTCGAGCGAGCGGAACGTGGCCAGTTCGACGACGCCGACAAGCGTGTCCGCGAACAAGAGTGGCGACGCCAACACTCGTTCCGGGCTGGCGTCTCCGAGGCCCGACGCGATGCGGAGATAATCTGGCGGAAGGCTGGTCAAGGACACTGTTGCCCGGTCCTGGGCGCATTGGCCGACGAGCCCCTCGCCGAGGCGGAACTCAGGGACGGGCTCGGCACTTGCGGCCAGACCATATGCGGCCGCTCGGTGCAGCCGGCCCTTCTCCGCCTCGAAGACGTAGAGCCCTGCGACCCCACCGCCCAGCAAGGGCACGAGTCCGGAAAGAAGGCGCTGGCCGAATTCCGCCACGGAGTTGGCATCCTGAATTGAGCCGGTCAGCGTGGAGGCGCTTGATTTCACCCAACGCTGCTCATCGATCGCCGCGGCTCCCTGTTTGAGCACGTCGATCGACCGGGCCAGGCCACCGGTCTCGTCCGTCGCGTCGGTAAACGGAACCGACTGCGTGTAATCGCCAGCCGCCACGTTCTTGACGACGCGTTCGAGTCCCTGGATCGGGTTGACGATGCGGCGAAAGGTCAGGAAACCAACAACGCCAGTCAGCAGAAGAGCGGCCAGGTTGACGAGAAGGATTTGCGATCGCGTCGTGTCGATTGCTGCGAGGGCGTCTCGGGCGGCGCTGGTTCCGAGATCCTTGTTGTACTGAACCCACTCCTCTGTCACTTTTGTGAGGTTGACACCTGTGGGGCCGGCAGTGTTCCTGAAGCGCGCGAGCGCCTCATCGTGTCGTCCACCGTCAGCCAGGTCCATCACTTGCCTGGTTTCGACGACGTACTGTCGGTTCAATACCTGAACCTGGCCGAACAGCTGGCGGTCGTGATCGTCGCTGATGAACGAGCGGCCGTATTGCTGAAACGACTGCGTAAGGACTCGCTCGTTCTCATCGAAAGCTCCGCGCGCCGCGGCTCGTTCGGTCTCGTTGGCGGCCAGGAGGAGATTGCGAACGTTGACGCGGAGTTCGGCAAAGCTTGCGGAGATGCTGGCGAGTGCGGCCACACTTCCGAGCTGGGTTTCGGCGACGAACCGGGTGCGCTCCTCAACCTCTGCCAGGCGAAGGCGCGCAAAGACGCCAAAGACGAGGAGCCCCGCCAGCGGGACGGCCACCAGAACGATTAACCGCTTGGCAATGCTCATCTTGCCAGCGATCCCGTCCTGCACTGTTCAGGCCACTGCCACGTTGTTCCGGTTGCTCAAAATTGAGCGGCTCCTCTGATCTCGCAGGGTCCCAACGGGCCGGTGCGAGACGAGGACTCACGACGGGTTGTGAGGGGCCAAGGCACTTCGACGGATGGCATGTCTAGCGCTGAGCGGCCTCCTCGGCCCGCGCACCTCCGAGGATGCCTCGGAGCACTTCGACGTTCCCTTCGTGGCACGCGAACTCCTGGACGTTGTCCTTGGTTGCGCGCAGGCGAACGACGGCGGTCCATGGCTTCACCCACGTGGTCGGATCATCGATCGTCACCTGGTAGTCGATCGTGTCGGGGCCCGTCCGCGTGAAACGCTCCGTGAGATGCAAGCGATCCGCCGCACCCATGAAGTAGCTCTTCGGCGCGAAGTTCGTCGTGTCGACGACGAGCGTGTCGCCTTCCCAATGGCCGCGAGAGTCGCCGTTCAACTGAGGGATGCGCTGTGACAGATGGGCGCGCCCATCCAGCGGGATCACGCGCGCCTCGTGATTCACCTCGCTGAGGAGCACGACGTAGCCAGGTCCCTGGAAGATCTGATAGTGGCTGGTGTAGTTGGTGTTGCCGTTGATCTTCGGCACGCCCCAGCTGATGCATCGCAACAGGTTGCTCAAGTCCTGCGGGCCCGCGGGAAGACGAAGCGGGCTGGCGCTCGCCGACGCGCTTTGGCCGAACTGCCATGGGACCGTGAACGTGGCCACCTGATTCGCCACCTGCCGCGCGCGGCCTTCCGGCGTCAGCGCCGGGAGCCGCCCGTCGGCGGGATCGGTGATGAGTGACGTCCGGTTGTCGAACTCCCGCCACACCATGTTCCCCGCGTTGCCCGTGGCGTTCGGGTTGTTCACCGCGTCGACGTCCGAGAGCAGCGCGAGGAACAGATTGTCGCCGGCGACGAAATCGCTCGCAGCGTTGTTGAAGAGCCGATCGGCGCGCGCCTTCAACCGGTTGACTTCCTGTTCGGTGAGGAACTGACGTCCTTCGAGCGCCCGCGGCCGCTCGAGCGGCGTGATGCTCGTATCCGACCACACGCCCTGCAGATCGGGTTGACCATCAGGAGTGCGGGCTGGACTCCACGCGCGCGTCGTGCCCTTCGGCGCGTCGCTTCGTGTCGTCTGGGCCGACACCGGGACGGCCGTCACAACGATCGCCGCTACGATGACCGGTCCGACGAGGCCTGCCGCTGGCATCCCTCCTCCTTGGCGTCACCGATTGTACAGTCGCGGTCGAGTCCCTTCTATTGCCACAGTCAGCGCGCCATCTTCTCCAACACGGCGAAAACCGCCGCTCTGTCGAGCGACGGGTTCTTCTTCGTCGCGGCCGCGTAGATCGCACACGACAGCGGGCGCGTCGGCTCCATTCGATGGTTAGGCGGGCTCCGGTAGCAGCGCGTCTTTGCAGGACACGGTCAACGGAAATCCTCGACCAACATCAGGTCGTCCACGGCCGAGTCGCGCCGAGCGTAGAAAAGAGTGCGTCCATCGGATGACGCGGCAAAGCCGTCTGCGTACGTCCCGACACTTCGAGCCACGGTCACCGTTTTCTGACTGGCCAAGTCGAAGAACTGAAACTGCGGTTCGCCTGATGGCTGGTTGATGTAGTAGATGCCACGCTGAAGCACTGCGAATGGGGCGTTCATCACGCCGTCCACAACTTTGACAGCTGGGCCACCGGACGTTGGCATGCGCCACAACTGAGTCAGGGCGCCAATCGCCACGGTCGGCGTGAAGTACAGATATGTCCCATCTACCGACTCTTGAGACAGCCATCCGCCATCTCTAGTCACCTGCACAGCCTCTCCGCCAGAGGCAGGTACCTTCCACACTTGATACTGCCCACTCCGCGCCGAGCTGAAGTAGATCCATTGCCCGTCGCGCGAAAAGATCGGCACGTGATCGAGCGCTGGGTGCGAGGTGATGTTTCTCGGCTTGCCGCCGGTCGAGGGCACAACGAAGATGTCGAACTGGCCCTCGGCGTCGGATGCGAAAACAATCGTGCGGCCATCGGGGGACCAGCGTGGCGCACCCGTTCCCGTCGGTGCTCCGAGCGACGTGATTTGAACCGCGTTGGAACCATCCAGATCCGAAATCCAAATCTCCCATGCTCCAGACCTTGTGCTGGTAAACGCCACTCGTCGGCCATCGGGAGACAGCTGCGGGTGAACATCTGCTTTGGTCGAGGCGATGGCAACCGTCGGCGGAGAGGACGCCGCGATGGTGGGGCCGACGTCGATGCGCCAGATATTCTCGTCAGTGAAGCTGCGAACATAGACGAGCCGCGCCTTGCCAGCCTGTCGTGAGCGCGAGACCGCCGGCATCATGCCGTCCTCACCGACGAATGGCACGCGCGCTGGCTGGCCGTCACCCGTTGAGGAAACGCGCCACAGCGCGGCGCTGCCCCCATTCAGTGGGTTAGTCGCGAAGACAATCTCGTCACCGTCCGGCGTCCACGTCGCCGTCTCGGGCAAGGGGCCCGAAACCACAATGTGCCTGGCTTCACCGGCGACGGTCACATCAGCGCGTACCCGCAAAACGTGCAGCTCACCACGGGCGAACGTGCTTCTTCGCAGGAACAGCAGCGACTGGCCGTCAGGCGAGAGAGAGGGGTTTGTATCGGCGATCGCGGGCGGTTGCGGAGTCGTCAGCTGTCGTTTCTCGCCTGTCTCAATCGAGACGACGAACAACGCATCCGGTTTTCCCTCGCCAACCATGTCTGTGACGATCAGACAGCGACTGTCGGCGCACCAGGTCAGATAGACGGGGTTGTCAGTGATTTCCTGGACGCTCACGTCGCCCAGCGATCTCTCCGGACCGCCCAGCGGGGCGATCAGTCGCAGTTCCCGACGGCTTCGTCCCAGTAGCGTCGCCGGATCGCCGCGGAGAAACGCAATCCAGCGCCCGTCGGGCGACCAGACCGGGCTGTAGTCGTTCCGCGGGTTGTCCGTCAGCCGCAATGGAGCCCCGGCGCCGATCTGCTGCACGTAGATGTCGGTGTTTTCCTGCCTCGGTCCCGTCCACGTGAATGCCACGTAGTTGGCGTCGGGAGAAAAGGACGGATAAAGCTCCTGGCCGGGAAATGTCGTGAGCGCGTTGGCTCGAAGTGGGTCCGTCGGTTCGTCGGGGCGCAAGATTCGCCATCCGACGTAACCCGCGGCAAGCGAGATTGCCAGCACCGCCCAGGCCCAGCGCAACGGCGTCATCCTGCTGCGCACCGCCAACTGCGGGAAGGCCGCCCCGGCGTGGATTGTTTCCAGGGCGGCGCGTATCTCGCCGGCACGCTGATAGCGCCGATTGGCATCCTTTTCGAGACAGCGATCGATAATTGCCCGCAACGACGGCGCGACCCGCGACGGCAGCGGCGCCGGCAGCACAGTCAGGATAGCGGCGCTCAGCTCGAAACCGCTCTGTGCCTGAAACGGCCGCGCACCCGAAGCCATCTCGTACAGCACCACGCCAAGCGCCCAGATGTCGGTCCGCGTGTCAGCCGGCTGCGCCCGCAACTGCTCGGGCGCCATATAAGGCAGCGTGCCGGCCACCGCCTGCGTCTCGCTGACTGTGGCCGTCATCTCGGCTTCGGCCTCCGGCCGCAGCAGCCGGGCCAGGCCGAAGTCGAGCACTTTGGCTTGCCCTTTCGGCGTCACCAGGATGTTGCCCGGCTTCAAGTCGCGATGGATGATGCGCCGCTCGTGAGCTTCCTCCAGCGCCGAGGCAATCTGGATGCCCAGTGCAACGACGTCCCTTTCCGCCAGCGGCCGGCGAGCAATCTGGTCCTTCAGCGACTCGCCGACGACGAATTCCATCACGAGGAAGTCCACGCCGTTCTCGGTGTTGAAATCGAAGACGGTGCCGATGTTCGGATGATTCAGCTGCGCGAGGGCCAATGCTTCCTTGCGGAAGCGACCGCGTGTCGCGTCATCCGCCAGCGTCGGGGCGGGCAGCACCTTGAGGGCCACGTCTCGCTCCAGGCGTGTGTCGCGCGCGCGATACACCACGCCCATGCCGCCGGCGCCGAGCCGCTCGCCGACCCGGTAATGTCCGAGCACCTGGCCAACCATCGAAGGCACGGTGTCCACGTGACTACTTGCTGGATCGAGAACAGCGCCCGCCATTTCTGACGAGCGCAGTGGTGGTGGGGGCGTCGTTGGCGAAGAGCGACTCGATTCGGTCAGTCAGTACTGCATCGTCACGGCATGCCACAAAAGCGTGGCGCTCTACTGCTTTTTGCCGCTGAAGCGCCGCATGATAACGCTTGGAAGTCCGTCGCCAGCGCTCGTCGTCCATCGGTTACGAGCCTCAATGTCAGACGATAGCCGCCCTCTTTACGGATTACAACATCAGCCGAGTCCGGTTAACGACCGGCGATGACCAGCGCCGAGAGGGACGCGGAGCAAGCCCCGACGCAGCTTCAGACGGCCGCTATGTCGAGCGACGGGTTCTTCTTCGTCGCGGCCGCATAGCGCGCACCAAATGAGCCGCGCGACGCGACGACATGATCGCTCGGACCGTTGGGCGCGTCGGCTCCATTGGTTGCTAGGCCGTGCGCTTTCGGCCATTCAAGCATGACCGCAAGTCGTACCGGACCTCCACTGGCGTGACCACGCCTAGGGTACCTCAGCGTGTCGTTGCTTGGAGCACGAGCTGGCGCGTTTGCGTGACGACGGGTTGCAGTTCTGGAACGAAGCGTTCCCTATTGGCCAGAAGCGCGAGGGCGTAACTTCGCTCTGGCACTACTTCGAGGAAAGCAGTGGATCCTTCCATGGAGCCGTTGTAATCGAATACGGCTCCGAGATCCGTCAGGCCCTTCGCTGTCCACCCAGCGCTGAATCCGGCTCGCCCCTCGCTGTCTCGCTCGACCCGGAACATCTCTGCCACCAGTGCCTTCGACAGGAGCCTGCCGTCAAACAGCGCGGAAGCAAATCTCGTCATGTCGCTGACCGTTGAAATCACACCGCTGGCCGGGGTCTTAAATCTGGTGTCGACGACTTCTGAAGGCCGGAGGCCCGATAGTATGCCGCCCCGGAATCCAGGAGAGAACACCGGAGATCGGTAACCAGGCTCGTCGAAGGTGGTCGCCGTGAGCCCGACTGGCGCGAACACGCGCCCCTGCAGGAACTCTTTATAGGATTTGCCAGAGGACATCTCGATCACACACCCGAGTGCGGTATAGCCCCACGATGTATATAGGGTCTTGGTGCCTGGCGTGAACCGCAGAGGCTCGCGAACGACTTTTGATAGCGATACGCCGAATCGCGACACCGGCCCTTTGGTTGTCGTGTCTTCGCCATCGGTCGTGTGCCGCATTCCGCTTCGATGCATGAGAAAGTGGCGAATCGTGGGCGCGCCATTCAGAGCGGACAGTTCCGGGCAGTAGAGACGCGCTGGCTCGTCCAGTTTCACCTTTCCATCCTGCACCAATTGAAAGATCGCGACGGCGGTAAATGGTTTGCTCACGGAAGCCAAGCGATATTGCGTGTCCGGCGTTGGCGTGTGCTGTTCGGTGAGGGACGTCGTGCCAAGGCCCTTCGCATAGATCGTCTTCCCGTTCTCGACAATCGCCAAAGATATTCCGGGCACTCGTTGGTTCGATACGAACGGGGCTACGAGGCTATCGATGGAAGCCACGAGCGCAGTTGTGCGCTCGGATGGTCGTAGGTCTTGGCCTGGCACGGCGCTCACGATGTAGACGAAGAGCGACACGATAAGCGGTTTCGTCAGCATACGTCCTCCAGACTTTGAGGTCTTTTTGGTTCGTTCTGACGATGTTCACCGCGGGTAGGTTGCCGACGCTCTGTGAGACAGCGGCCTAGACACTATGGCTGGCTAAGAGCTCCGCCTCACGTTGTACTCGTGGGTTTACGCGATGCCGATGACGGTGCCGCGCAGTGCCACACACAAACGGAGGCACAGTCAGCGCGTCACCCACTTCTACGCGATTTTCGTGGACGGGAATCTCGTCGCGCAGAACGTACGTTGATCCCAGCCATCTTCTCCAACACGGCGAAGACCGCCGCTGTGTCGAGCGACGGGTTCTTCTTCGTCGCGGCCTAAATGTTAGCCGGCGCCTCCACTGGACTTATTCGATCGCCGCTGGAGGAACGCCGCAAGGTCCACAAGCGGTATGAAATCCTCTCTTGATCGTTCGCGTCCAAGAACCGGACCTCCGTTCCGCGAACGGCCACCGCGAGCGCCTCCTCGCCGACTCCGTGGTCCATGAGGCGAAGCACGGCGTTGTGGGCGTCGTCCTTTTCGTCCTCCGTGATGCCAGGAACAAAGATGTTCTTCGAGTCCCATGGGCCGAAGCTTCTGGGCTGCAACAAACTCCAGTTGTTCGCCGACCCGCGAACCGAAACGGCGGAGCGCTGAGATGGGCAGACCATCACGCGTCGACCTCGGAATTGGTCATGCGCGATATCCGAGTCCGCCTAACGCATTGGGGCTGACCCGCCGAGGCGGCGTTCACTGAACACAGCGAGTGAGCCAATCCGACGCGACGCCGCCGTCGGGTCCAGCCCCTGTTAGCCTGCGTTGCTATTCCTCGAACATTTCCTGAAGCGTGTCCAGGACCGCCGTCGTCGTCGCCGTCGACAGCTGACCCAAACGTTTGACCAGGCGCTCTCCGTCGACGGTTCGCAACTGGTCGACGGCTACAAAGCCCGAGCGATTCTGAAACCGGCAAGGAATGCGCCACGGATACGCATGTCCTCCAGTCGTCATAGGCGCCACGATTACAGTTCGGAGATGTTCATTGAGTTCGTCGGGTGACACCACGAGACAGGGCCGCGTTTTGCGCACCTCGCTGCCCACAGTCGGATCCAGCCTGACGAGGTGCACCTCGCCCCGTCTGACCGGGCCACGCCTTACCGCCACAGCCACTCTTTGCTATCGAACTCGCTTGACGTCGGCGCATCCAACAGCTGGTCCTCACCACGGGCGCGCATGGCCTTGGCCGCTTCCGCCCAACCGGCCCGCGCCCCACGGGCGGGGCGGACGATCAAGCGCCCACGCTCCGCCTGCAGCTCGACTTCGTCTGGCAGCTCCGCCTGCTCCAACAACACCTTGGGCACGCGGATGCCCTTGGAATTTCCGATTTGGATGATGCGCGTGCGAGTCACCATGTGATTACAGTGTAATCACATCCGCAATCGAGGGCAAGAATTTGTACTTCAGCAGCGGCGGAGCGACTGGCTAGTCCACGTCGTCTTGGGCCAGAGGGTTTGGTACCTCGGATTGGAGGGATTGGACCCTCGCCCATACGTAGTCGGACATCGTGTATTGCCGCACGCCAGTCAGCGTCCGGGCGAGCTTAGGGTCGATGGCTGCACGCTGCTCGATCTCCGCAATAAACTTCTCGCCGTGCCAGCCCAAGAGGTGCTCGAATGGGCCGGCCGCGATGTGACCGAGCGCTTCGTCCGAGTCGGCTAGCGCGATAGCCCTGAGAATGAATCGCCACTGAAGCTCCGCCCTAGCGGTGAAATTCATCAGTACTACGGACTGAGCGACGCTCGATTCGTCGGCGTCGCCCTCACCCGCAGAAGCGTCGCCGGACTTGCTCAAGGCTTTAAAGCCAGGCGCTGGCGAAGGCGAACCAGTCCTCCCCGGTAAGTTCGTCCCATCGCGAGTCGATTGGCACTTGTCACCCGTCTGCCCAACGTCTAGATTTCGGTTCGCGGTGGGCGCACCAGTACTTCGAAGTAGCTGGTTCGACCGCGGCCGCCAACCGCTCCAGCCGCTGTTAGACCGCCAACGCCGAGACCACATTCGGGTCAGGCCGACGCCGCTAATACACCTTTCCGAAATTCTCGAAGTCCTGGGCAAAGAGGCCGCAGATCTTCCACGTTCCCGAGGACTTGCTCACCGCGTAAATCGCGCCTGCCTCCAACAGGATCGTCCCATCCTTTCTGTTTCGTCGGAACGTCCGATTTACGAGCACGCGGTCGGCCGTCAGAATGGTGAGACGCGAGTCGAGGAACTGGGAACGTGCAGCAAGGAAATCCTGCTTGTCCAACGCGTCACGGTTGGTACGGAACCAGGTCATCACATCGTTGAGCGTGTGCAAGGTGACCCAGTCACCCTCACCTGTCTCATTGCCGGTAACCGACAGACCAAATCTCACGAAGGGCGCTTGCAGCGTCTGTTGCAGCTTGGCATAGTCCTTCGTCACGAATGCCTGGCCGTATTCGTCGAGCAGTCGGTCAATGGCTGCCTTGTCGGAAGGCGTAAACCGCGCCCGTTGCTGCGCAAACGATAGAACGGGATGCAGAAGATTTGCAGCAAAGACGATCACAATAGCGATGCGCATAGGTCATGCACCTCGTTGGTATTGGGGCGGCCTAACGTCCGCGTTTCAGCCATGATTCCCCGTCCCAGTTTCGAACCTCCAGTGTTTCGTTGGCCGGACGATACGGATCCTCCTTCTCAGGAAGATATGTGGCCGACACGTCGGTGATTCGCCCGTTCACGCGCACCACAGAGATCGGCACCCGGCCTTCGAGTATGTCCCTGACGAAGTTCGCCGCTGCCGTTTGCGCGGGTACGGCCGGATCTCCCAGAAGCTGAAGCTCGCTTGCGATGACGTCGCCGTGCGTATGCCACGGGTATCCGTCGAATCCGACAGTCGAATCGTCGTCGTCGCGCACGAACACAAGCTTCAGAACTCCATCCGGGCTGATGTATTCCTTGGGCACGTCCTGTCCAGCTAACGCCCGTGATGAGCCGCAGCGGTCACACGTTCACGACGCTGTCGGCTCCATCGCGTGGTTAGGCAGCTGATAGTGTGAGCCATCGTCAATCGTATGGATCGCAGGCCGATGGGCCGGCCCGCAAATGATGTTCAATGCGCCTCACGACAGTATCCAGCGGAATCGACGTGACTGCGCTTCCTTCCAAGTGAAGCCTCGGAGTGATTTGATCGACTCCGTCGAACACCCAGCGCCCCCCGGTGGTCTCTTCGAGGTTCAGCTCGCTCGCCAACCCGGAGAGGTCCACGCGAGGAGCTGGTCTTCTTGAAGCCATTTGAACCCAGCCTTCATACCGATATTGCACTTCAACAACCCTGCTGCCGTGAACGACAATCAACCGTGTGCAAGGCGTCCGGTTGTGGAGAGCGAAAGGGTGACACTCGGCCAGCCGCCGCTGTGTGAACCGATGCACGCGCTGGCGCGCTAGATCTTCGGGTAGGCGAACGACTGCCAAGTCAAGAGGAGCTTGCTCGTCGATGGTGATCAGCCCGCTCTCGATGAATTCCTCGCTCGCGGTCAGCCTGGCGTCCTCGGTTTCCCATAGAGCTCGGTAGTCGTCCAAGTTCGTGATCAGATTCGGCAGAACCTCGATCAGTCGAATGTACAGTTCGCTCGCCATCTCCGAATACGGGAGCTTGAAGAGGGCGCTCGGCAGCGGAGAGACGTCGGGATCGGCGTAGGCAGAGAGCGTAAACGCAATCCGGGCTGCTTCGCGCCTTGCGAAGATCCCGAAATCACCGGCCTGAGCAACGTCCACAATCAGCTCACGATGACGCTCGGCCATCGCTGGCTCAAGCAAGGCGAAGATGCCGGCCAACCCGTCTTCGTCGAAATGGTTGTTCGAGACGACGTCGGCTTCAACGCGGAACTGTGGTCGATCGAGGTAGTTGAAGACGATGGCGGTGGACGTGTCACCTTTGAGTTGGGCCAGGGTGCCACTCTTTGGCCAGTGTGACAACGTTAGAACTGTCCCCTCGTTTCTTGCCCCATCAACGATCACATTGGGGACGGATCTGGCTTGGTCGTACGGAAGAAACCGCATCGGTGTAGCCCATTCATCTGCGCTGCTTTCAAGCCAAGCTCGTGCCTTTCGACTCTGTGTTGACTGCCTAACGTTGGCGCTCACCCGCGCCGGCTGCGGCGCGCGAGCGACGCGGTCGGCATCGGGTGCAGCGGGGCCGCCCGCTTATGGAGTCGTGTGTGCGACGCGCCATTCCTCCGCCCAGTCCCGATTGAGCAAGAGTTCTTCGATCCGATACGCATGAAAGAAGTCGTGAAGGGCCAAGTGCCGGAACATGATGAAGACCGAGTAATGACTGTATTCGCCATGTTCGGCGGCCTTCCGCCAGTCGCCGGGCGCCAGTAGCCGCAGACGTTGTACCAGAAGAGCACGAGTCTCCACGTACGAGTTGAGCGACTCGTCGAGGTCCAGGCGCATCAACGCGTCCTCTGGATCGTGGGTGCCGGGATCATACGGTGTAATGACTGGTGCCGGGCTGGCCAGCATCTGTTCAAGCCGATCGAAGAACAGACGATGCACGGCTGCGAGGTGGCAGGCGTGTTCATGGACAGACCACTTTCCGGGCCTCGGGCGCCGCTTCAAGAGTGAAGTCGGCACCTCCCGCACGAGGGGCACCACGACTCTCGGCGCTCGCTCAAGGGCGTCAATCAGATCTGAGACTCCATCGTTGTCCATGATCGGTTGATTCCGTCGGCCCAACGTCTCGCTTCAGCCGCGGCGCGCGATGTTCATCGAGAGCATACTGCCCGCGCCGTCGGCTGCAAGCGATGGAATGGACTCCTCCTGCCGTGCGGCATCATCGTGCCAACGGTGTACGGCCTCTTGAGGCCAAGGCAAGGAGGAGTCCACATGGAGCATACGACCATCGCCGTTGATCTCGCAAAGTCGGTGTTTCAAGTTGCGGTGTCGCATCGGCCAGGTCATCTCGACGAAGAACGCAGACTTTCCCGTGATCGGTTCTTAGCGTTCTTCGCCCAGCGACCACCCGCAACGATCGTGCTCGAGGCCTGCGGGTCTGCGCATTACTGGGCCCGTCAACTCCAACCGTTGGGGCACGCGGTTCGGTTGCTCCCGGCGCATTACGTGCGACCGTACGTGCGGCGCAACAAGACCGACCGCACCGACGCAAAAGGTCTCCTCGAGGCGAATCGAAACGAGGAGATTCATCCGGTGCCCGTCAAGACGATCGAGCACCAAGCCATTGCCTCCGTGCATCGCCTTCGGTCCACCTGGCTCGCGACCAGAACCGCACGGCTGAACACGCTCCGCGGTCTGCTACGCGAATTCGGGATCTTCATCCCGACCGGGTCGCAGCGGGTCGTCCCTCGCATGCGGGCGCTCCACGAGGACCCAGCGGTGCCCCCGCTGCTGCACGCGACGCTCGCCGCGGCCTGCGACGAGATTGAGAGGCTCGAGTCGAACATGCGTGCGGTGGAACGGCAGCTCGCGGCGCTCGCAGACGACATGCCGGATGTGCAGCTACTACAAACGGTTCCCGGCGTCGGGCTCATCACCGCGACCGCGCTCGTCGCACTCGTGACCGACATCCGCCGCTTTCCCTCGGGGCGGCACTTTGCGAGCTTTCTCGGCCTGACGCCCCGCGAAGACTCCAGCGCCTTGCGGCGGCGACTCGGGGCCATCAGCAAACAGGGCGACGTCTATGTGCGCATGCTCCTGACCCACGGCGCCCGCTCGCTCGTCTGGCACGCGAAGGCGGCGGGACGGCCCACGTCGCTGCAACAGTGGGCTATGCAGACCGAGCTGCGGCGGGGGCGGAATGTCGCCGCCGTGGCCATGGCGAACAAACTCGCCCGAATCGTCTGGGCCGTGTGGGTGCAGCAACGCCCATTCGTGGCCGATCACCGGCTCGGGTAATCACGTTCGACTGTCGCTCACCCGGAGGACTGCACCGAGCGCACCGCATCAGGGCGCACCGGTCGGACCGGCGCGGGGGTTACGCCGATAACTCGGCTGGCCATGAAGGGTCGTGCAAGCGATTGGCACCCCGCGCGCGGATGTCCATGATGGCCCGGAGTCAAACGACTCCTCGTACGAGGCCGAAGATACGACTGCAGTCCGACCCTCGGTCACAGCTCTGGGACGACAACAGCCACGGCGCTCCGCGCGCGTCAAGGCCCTGCGGCCGCCGTCGGCGGTGCGCTGCGCGCAGCCTTGACCCGTGCTCCCGCCGTGACGTGAGTACAACTACGCGACGAAGGAAGACCTTCGTCGCTATCCTCGACGGGAGGACTTAGGATCGCCTTACTCGACGCTTTCTACTTGACGGAGGAGTCCAGATACGCTTGTTAGGCAGCCGTCCGCTCAGCCGACTTCTTCTGGATCGGTGAGATACCACTCGATGCGGCCGCACGATGTGCACGTCAGCGTTGCGGCGCTGCGATTGGCCCAATCGAGATTGAAGAAGGTCAATCCCGCCGTGTTGAGCTGTGCGCGCCCCTCGACGAATCGGTCATGCGAGCAGTGTAGACACGCGACAGCCTTGCCTGCGACTGTGTAGCGCTCGCCCGCCGGAGTCTCACCCATGGCGTGAAACCCACGCTTCACAGCGGTGAAGAACTTGCCCACTGGTCCTCCCTCAAATCGTTGGTCGGCCTGACGCATTGGCGCTCACCCGCGGCGCCGTACTCTGTCGCGAGGAGCGCTGGCCTGCGCGGCGCCGCCGGGTGCAGCGCCTGTTAGAGGCGTCACATTTGTCACGTGTACCGGTGCATCTTGAACTGGGGTTGCAGCGAGTGCCACGTTGGACGCAACCGCTCGCGCCAACCATGACCTCTCGTCACGACCGTCGCACGACCACGCCCCACATCCGATCTACGCAGGTATATGGGTATTATGGGCCGCGGCACGCCCGTCAGCGCCCCCTCAGCGTCACCTCTAGGGTGGAAGCGTGCCGCTACACATTCTTGGTCAGCCGTAGAAGCTTGCTCTGGGGATTGGCAAGGAAATTCTCGAAGAAGCTGACTCCGTATTCCTTCAGACCCTCAGCGCTGATGAACGGTTCATGCCATTCGAAAATGAAGCCCACCTTGCCCGCAATGTTATCGAGGACCCGACGGGTCCAGCGTCGAAACTCAATGGTCAACTCTCGTTCCTTGTCGAATCCTCCGGGATGGAATCGCAGCAGGCCTCCGTTGCCGGATTCCGCCGCCGAGAAGTAGTAGCCAAACTTCTTCTTGGAGTCCCCCGGATCGTGCTTCTCCAGGTCGAACTCAGGGTTGGCAATCATCGTGACAAAATGCCCTCCACTGCTGAGCGCCCCGTGAATCCCGGCCAGCACCAACTCGATTTCCGCCTCATTCTCGAGGTAATGGAGCAAATGAATCGCGGTCACAATGTCGAACTGGCGGTTCAGGTTCAGTGACAAGACGTCGCCGACTCTGAATTCGACACCCAGTTGCTCGCGCTTTTCGATCGCTTCAGCCCTTTCGATCTGCTTCGGGGACAAATCGATCCCCATCACAGGGTTGGCATGGCATTCAGTTCTGAATCGCCGCGTGTAGAAGCCGTCCCCGCAGGCCAAATCCAGCAGTGACTTTCCGCGAATATCACCGAGAGTTCCAAAGATCACCGGATCCTGGCAATGACGGTGGTAAAGGGCCATCCTTGCCATTCCTTCCTCATAGCGCCCGTCATTCTGAACCTCGTCGTAGGTCTGTTTGACGGCATCGTGCTGTTTCGCCCCTGGGCGCTCCGTCTGCCGCTCCATGAGTCACATCTCTCGATCTTTCGACGTTGGCCTTGCGGTCTGTCTAACGCATTGGCGCTCACCCGCGGCGCCGTACTCTATCGCGAGGAGCACTGGCCTGCGCGGCGCCGCCGGGTGCAGCGCCTGTCAGGCGTCACATTTGTCACGTGTACCGTGCATCTTGAACTGGTCAGACGGCCGCTGTGTCGAGCGACGGGTTCTTCCTCGTCGCGGCCGCATAGATCGGCGCGGCGGCCGAGAAGAGCGGGGTTCTTACACCGACCTTGCGCTCAGTCAAGCTCCTGCTCGGTCAAGACCCACGGTACCCGATCAGCGTGGAATTCAAGTTGTACGACGGGTCGCCCCTCTAGTGTCTCGATCCTCGGCGCCCTCGCGACGCAGGGATGACTGAGAAAACCGTCGCCAAATTCGACGGCAGGAAAATCTCCGGTTACTTCAAGAACCCCAATGAAGTGATACCACCCGCCATAGATGTGCCGGCCCGGTGATTGCCGCGCCATGTGATACACCTCACCATCCTTGCTCGGATCGATGCCCAGGCTCTCCAGGAATTCGAGGAATGCTGCCGGAAACACCTGCAGACCGGCCGCCACGAAGTTGCGACAGCCTGCGCAATCACAGGTCCTCGAACCACCGGCGGTTGCGCGACCGTATGCGTCAGCGGTTGCTGCGCGGTCGCATGTAAATTGCCAACTCCCAAACCGCGTCATGCCTGTCCGCCTAACGATCCGGGCACCGATGAAACCGACGATCTCCCCGTTATCGCACGCGACAGGCCCTCATCGGGCCGCACTCTCCAAGTAGACCTGACGCTGGTAGAGGAACAGCGGGAGACCGAGCGATACGCCAACCACGCAAGTGGCGACAATTGGAACCCAGCGATGCTGGAGACCGAGACGCTTTCCCTCGATTAGTACGAAGCCAGTCAGGACGACTGCTGACAGGATCACATCGAGTCCGAAGAAGGCGCTCACACCATTCGCGAAGAGGTCACGTAGGAAGAGCTCGGGATCGAATCCATGGGAGAGCAGCCAGGACCAGAACGCCGAATTTGGGATGAAGAGCCCGAGCAGCGAGAGGCCGACGTAGAAACGGCGTGTATTCATTTCCGTACCTGGCGAGGATCTGTTTTCGTCTGGTTAACGATCGCGTTTCAGCCGGGGGCTCGTGGTCGCCCGCCCGCCGACGGCTGCAAACCGTGTTAGACCGCGTGCTGCGTCCGGACATCATTGGACGCGCCCGGGAGGAAGACCCTCATCTGGCATGCGATCCAGAACGTCCGGCCACACTGGCCCGGCAGATGCAAATACTTTGAAGTTCAGCCGCCCGTCGTCATTTCCGATGAGCGCGAGTGGAACGATCGCGTCAATACCGTTCGCGACGAAGCTGACTGGTACAGAACCGACAACAACATCGCCATCGGATCGTACGATATCCGCTCGATTCGCCAGAATGCCGCCCATCTGAACGAAGTACTCGATGCCGAGTGTGCCGGTCCCGGTCGCCACGTTCTGATCGGTATTCAACAGAATTGTGAACCTCGTCGTCGCCTGAGCGAACGTACCAGGCGCGACGCGGGCGGTGAAGGTGATACTTCCAGCCGACACATCCGCGGTTGCTCGCACCAGATCCGGAGAAGTGGCGAGGCGCGCGTCCACGAGCGCGTCGCCGGACGGATCGGTGACTTCACCGTGGAGCGACGGATTAGACGATTGAGTTGGCGCCGTCGGGCTGGTCGTGGATCCGCCACACGCAATACTGAGAATGAGAATGATCGTCGGCAAGAGCGTATATGACGACGGCGTGGTGAACGCCGGACCGACGTCTCGTCCTGCAGATTGTGATTCGGTTCGTCCGGCCATTAAACATTCCTCGAACCGTGCCTCACCCGCCGATGCTGCTGATTCGTTCCCCGGTCAACGTGTGCGGTTGAGCGGCCGCGTCTTTCAGCGGTCCGTCGCGAATGTGCGCTGATCCCGGCCATCTTCTCCAACACGGCGAAGACGGCCGCTGTGTCGAACGACGGGTTCTTCCTCGTCGCGGCCGCATAGATTGGCGCGGCAGCCGAGAAGAGCGGGGTTCGAACACCGACCTTGCGTGCGAAGACGGCGATGATCGCGAGATCCTTCTCGAAGTTCGCCAGCGTCATGGTCGGCGGCCGGTAGCGGGCCTTCACCATCATCGGGCCCCGAAGCTGGAGAATTCGTGAGCTCCCAGCCCCTTCTCCCACGAGCCTCAGCACCTGTGCGCCGTCGAGGCCGGCTTTCACGCCGAGCACGAGTGCTTCGGCGGCCGCCACGTTGTGAATGGCCACGAGCAGATTGGCCACGAACTTCATCCTGGAGCCGGCGCCGAACGGGCCCACGTAGTAGTGCGCGCGTGCAAACGCTTTGAGCACTGGAGCCACGCGACGGTACGCCGCGCGAGAGCCGCTGGCGTAGACCACGATGTCGCCGGCGCGGGCCTGCGCGCCGGTGCCGCTGATCGGGCAATCGAGAAGGACGACCCCACGTGTGTCGAGACGCGATCGCGCTCGCTCCTTGACCTCGATCGGCAGCGTGCTCGTCTCGATCACGATGCGCGGACACCGCGGCCCTTTGCCGAGCTCCGCCACCGTCAGCATCAGCGCGTCGGCTGAGGGCAGCGAGGTAATAACGATGGGCGTCCGCTGGCCGACGTCGCGGCAGGTTGCAGCTGCGATGACTCCAGTGTTGCGAAGCGCACGCTGCCGGCTCGCCCGCACATCGAACCCCACCACCGCGTGACCGGCGTCGATGAGGTGACTGGCGATCGCCGATCCCATGATTCCAAGGCCGACGACGCCGACGGGAGGACGCTTCGGCAACAGTATCTCTTGGCGCGCTTCGCGCGCCTAGCCCGTTATGCGGTCGCACAACGAGTACGAAATTCTCACTCGTCGCCGCATAACGGGCTAATGCGACGAGACGACTGGCGCACTTGGCGCCCGTTCCGTGACTTCGAAGGTGAAGCGCAGCGCGGGAAGCTTGTTGCCCGGATGATCGTCGGCGTAAGTCAACTGTGGCTGGCGATACAACAGCTGCGGCTCCGTCGGCGGCCCCTGATAGATCCCCGGATAGAGATCGATGATGTGCACGCCGGGCGTGCCGCTCGCCGTGAAGTTGATCACGACGTCGCCCTGGCTGTTGAAGCCGCACACATAGCCCATGTAGGCGTTGTCGTATGTTGCGATGTAGATGTTGTCGTACTCCGTCCAGCCGACGCCCTTGAGGTGTATCGTCACCGGCGTCCCGACGGGTCCGGACTGCGGCGAGATGCTGACGATGCTCGTCTCGATGGCGAAGAACGTGCGTCCGAGCGTCTTGCTGCCATCGCGGAGCGCCAGCGCGTGCAGGCCGCCGAGATCGTCCGGGATCGTCACGTCTTTGTCGATGCGGCCATTGCGATCGACCGTGAGCTCGCCGATCGTTCGCTCCTCAGGCATGAAGCCATTGCCGCTCACGCGACTGCCGACGTAAGTCTGCCACACGAGCTGCAACGTGGATCCACCCGGGAACCCTTCACCGCGCAGCATCGTCTTCGTGCCGACCGCCCCTTGCGTCGGCGTGAGCGCCAGTTTCGCGTTCGCGACCTGCACTTCCGGGCTGGGCGTCGCGTACGGCTGATAGCGCTCGGCGTATACAGCGGGCACCGCAGCACGACCCGGCGTCGTGTTGAACGTGAACTGCGGACGCGGAAGATGCGGAATGGGCGACTGCTCGTGGTTCAAATAGCCTTGCGCCTGATAGCCGGTCAGCAGCTTGACGATGTGCATGCCGGTCGGCCCTGTTGCACGGAAGCGCGCGACAGCGGATCCCTTCGAGCTGGCGGCCGAGACGAAGCCGACGAGGTTGTTGTCCCAGTTGACGACCCAAGTGCTCTCCATCGTTCGCCAGCCGAGCCCCTTCACCTTGAGCTCGATGGGCGTGCCGACAGGACCGGATGTTGGCGTCATCTCGAAGCTTTGCGTGACCTCGAGACCGCCTTGCGCGAACTGCTGGCCGTCGATGAGCGCGATCACGTCGTGCACGCCGCCGTAGTCGTCGGGGATCGTGAAGCGCGCGTCGAGGCGGCCGCTCGAGTCAACCGGGAAACGTCCGAGGGACAGCGTGGACTCCTCGTACTTCTTCCCTTTGAAGTGGTAGTAGTCCTCGATCACCCAGCCGCCCGAGACGGTCTTCCACGTCAGCTCGACGGTCTTGCCCGCGGGCAG